>Ga0209121_10000439_pt1 | contig 43288 bp, 37 predicted proteins | sample Cruoilmetagenom3_FD_187292 | JGI IMG/M metagenome (GOLD analysis project Ga0209121, IMG submission 187292) | Oil polluted marine microbial communities from Coal Oil Point, Santa Barbara, California, USA - Sample 3 (SPAdes) (version 2) | ecosystem: Environmental > Aquatic > Marine > Oil seeps ... | reverse complement strand
AACTTTGATGATTAATTACATACGGGTGTTTATAAGTCATGACCAAAAAAAGAGGTACAATAACGATTGACAAAGAGTTATGCAAGGGCTGTTATTTGTGCGTTACCGCTTGCCCGGAGGGGTTGATTACCATCTCTGATAAATTAAATCAAAAAGGTTATTCCCCTGCCGAGTTTACAGAAGCATATAACGAGCAAGAGAATCGTAAATGCACTGGGTGTGCCCTGTGCGCCCTTGTTTGTCCTGATATTGCAATTGAGGTTTATCGTGAGTAAAAAAGTGCTGATGAGAGGGAGTCATGTAATCGGTGAGGCTGCCGCACGCGCCGGTTGCCGGTTTTACGCGGGCTATCCCATTACCCCACAGAACGAGTTGACAGAATACATGGCCGAGTCTATGGACCGGCTTGATGATGGGACTTTTATCCAGGCAGAAAGTGAACTTGCCGCTGTCAACATGGTTATAGGAGGATCTATGGCAGGAGCACGGGCCATGACCAGTTCTTCCAGCCCCGGCATAAGCCTGAAACAGGAAGGTATTTCCTTTCTGGCAGCCCAGGAACTCCCTGCGGTAATTGTAAATACTATGCGAGGCGGACCAGGTCTGGGAAATATTGCACCTTCACAGGGTGATTATTTTCAGGCTACCAGAGGAGGAGGTCATGGTGATTACCGCACTATTGTTCTGGCGCCAGCCTCTGGTCAGGAACTGGCTGACTTAACCCGTACAGCTTTTGAATACGCGGACAATTACCGAACCCCTGTACTTATCCTGGGTGATGGTATGATGGGTCAAATGATGGAACCCGTCGTATTTCCTGATCCTGTTGATGTTCACAAACTTTCGCTCAAGCCATGGATTCTGGACGGCGCCGGGGGAAAAAGACCCAGTCGCATTATACGATCTCTCCTCTTGGACCCGGCAATAGAGGAAGAACGCAACTGGAAGCTTATGAGAAAATATGAAATGATTTCCAGGGAAATTACCAGAGCGGAAAGTTACATGACTTCCGATGCGCATCTGGTAGTCGTGGCTTATGGCACGGCGGCGCGGATTGCCAAAGGCGCTGTCAAAAGGGTTCGTGAAATGGGACTCAAGGTCGGCCTCCTCAGACCCGTTACTCTGTGGCCATTCCCAGAACATGCCCTGAAAGAATTAAGCAGATATGTTAAGGATTTTCTTGTTTTTGAAATGAGTATGGGACAGATGGTCGAAGACGTTAAACTATCCATAGAAGGCAGAAGCGACGTACATTTTTACGGTCGTCCCGGCGGCATTATCTCAACGCCTGATGAAGTAGCTAAAATAATTAACACCATTTATCACCGCAAGCATCTTGAAGAGGATTAAGCAATGGTAAAAAAAGTTTTCGGAAAGCCAAAATATCTGAAAGACGCGCCTTTTCATTACTGCCCCGGCTGTGGACACAGCATCATCCACCGCCTCATGGCTGAGGTTCTTGAAGAGCTTGATATTGGAGACATAACCATTGGCGTTCCACCGGCCGGCTGTGCCGTTTTGGCTTATGATTATTTTGATGTTGATATGGGGGAAGCTCCCCACGGTCGAGGCGCAGCGGTTGCCACAGGCATTAAGCGCACCCTTCCGGACAGAATAGTTTTCAGTTATCAGGGAGACGGAGATATAGCCGCTATCGGAACGGCTGAGACTATACACGCCGCCAACAGAGGCGAAAATATCACTGTAATATTTGTCAATAACGGTTGTTACGGTATGACAGGCGGACAAATGGCTCCCACAACTCTTTTAGGACAAGCGTCTACAACTACGCCGGGAGGACGTAATGCCGCCCGGGATGCCGCCCCCATTGATTTGAGTGAAATGCTGGCAATCACGCATGGCAGTGCCTATATTGAGCGTACGGCCGTGACTTCCCCTAAAACTATCAGGCAGACAAAAAGGGCTATCACCAAAGCCTTCAAAACTCAGATAGCGAACAAAGGTTTTTCACTTGTTGAAATTCTTTCCCCCTGCCCGGTCAACTGGAAAATGTCACCTGTAGATGCTGTAAAGTGGATTGACAACACCATGATAAAAACTTTTCCCCTTAAAGTCATCAAGGCCGAAGTCGGAAAACTCTAAAAAAAAGGATTTGTTATTGTTATGAAAAAAACAATCTTTGCGGGATTTGGCGGACAGGGCGTTCTTGTGATGGGTTATGTATTTGCAACTGCGGTCATGGATGACGGAAAGGAAACGACATATCTTCCCGCTTATGGCGCCGAAATGCGCGGGGGAACGGCTAACTGCACTGTTGCCGTATCGGACGAGGAGATATTCTCACCTGTTGCATCTTCACCAGATTATGCCGTGATCATGAATAATCCTTCAATGATAAAATATGAAAGCGCCGTGAAACCGGGCGGAATTATTTTTCTCAATTCGAGTCTCGTAAGCAAGGAATTATCGAGAGATGATATAATCGCGATTAAGGTGCCGGCCAGTGATATAGCCAAAAAGTTAAAAAATGAACGTATCAGCAACATGATAATGTTAGGAGCCTTTGTAGAAAAAACAAAAATAACCTCCCTGGATTCAATCATGGACGCACTTGCCGAAAACATGAAGGGTAAAAGCGCAAGTCTTATAAAGTTAAATAGGAAGGGACTGGACAAAGGTGCAGAATATGTTTCAGAAGGAGCGTAATCATGAAAACCGTTCAACAAATTGATGTATGGTTAAAAAATAAATCCGGCACCCTGTCAGTTGTCAGTGATCTGCTGGGTGACAACAGGATCAATATCATTGCTTTTTACGTCACCACTCAGGGTGATGAGGGAATGCTTCATTTTGTTTCCAATGACAATGACAAAGCCATTAATGTTCTTAAAGCAGCCGAGTACAAGATGGAAGTAAAGGACGTAATTGCTTGCGAGGTACCCCACCATCCGGGCGGGATGAACACAATTCTAAGGCTGCTAAAAACCGTCAACATCAATGTAAATTACATATATCCCTGCATTGGAACCGGCGATATAACCGTATTGATCGTGGGAGTAGGACCAGTTGAGGAAGCCTTGACGGTTCTTGGTGACAACTGGGTCCACATTCTGGGCAGCGAATTGTATCATATCTAAATATCCCGCAACCGGGTTTCATCCAGAAGTACCCCCTCTCCACAATTTCTGCGCCTGCCTGTGCGCGTTCTCGCACGCAGACATGTCACCCACAAGATTGATTGTGCGGTGTACATTATTAGTATGCCTTCACGCAATCGTTTGATTACATTGACTTTACGAATCCTAACCCGGACAAGCCGGAACCAAACAAGATACATTTTCATCACGAAAACACGAAAAAGAAAATTTAATTTCGCACCTTCTTTTTTCTTCGACAGGTCTTCGGCGTGAGCTCACGCCGAAGCCAATTTTGTACGAACTTTACAATTAAGGGACTAATAGCAAATTTTCTCTTTGATAATAACTGTATATGGGTTATAAACTTAACAGAAAAATGAACGGTGTATCAGGTTTGATGGCTTCGTAAAAAGTCCAAAAACTCCCTTTCCCCTTTATTTCCTCCCACCAAGAGAGGGGAAATCCGACTTTTTACGAGATTGTCAGGTTTATCTCAAGAGGAGGTATTGCAGTGTTAGATGAAAAAATTACCAAAGAACTTAGAAAAATAGTCGGGGACAAAAACTATCTGGACACTTCCGAAGATTTGATGAATTATTCATACGATGCCTTTGTGCCGGAAGCCAGACCAGAAGCGGTGTTGCTGCCATTGACTACTGAACAGGTCTCCGACATCATGAAGGTAGCCCATCGTGAAGAAATCCCGGTAACACCCCGAGGGGCAGGGACAAATATTAGCGGTGGGTCAGTTCCCATGAGAGGAGGAGTAGTACTTGCCTTTACCCGCATGAATCGCATTCTTGAGATCAAAAAGGAAGACCGTCTGGCAGTGGTTCAACCAGGAGTCATCAACGCGGAATTGCAGGCAGAAGTAGAAAAGAGAAGTCTCTTCTACCCCCCTGATCCAGCTTCTATGAGCGTATGCACCATGGGTGGGAATGTAGCCGAGAATGCTGGGGGGCCCCGGGGAGTCAAGTACGGGGTTACACGAGATTATATCCTGGGTCTCACCGTTGTGTTGCCAGAGGGACAGATTATTCGAGTAGGTGGACGTACAGCAAAAAACGTCACAGGGATAGACCTTGTTGGGTTTTTTACCGGCTCAGAAGGAACTCTGGGAATCATCACCGAGATTACCTGCAAATTACTGCCAAAGCCGGAGGCCAACCAGACCATGCAGGCCATTTTCCACGACTTGGATCTGGCAGGCAAAACCGTAGCAAAGATCATGGAAGAGGGGATGTTACCCGTAGCATTGGAACTTATGGATTCCGTGGTGATCAATCTGGTCGAAGACTCGGCCCACATCGGTCTGCCCAGAGAAGCAGAGGGTGTCCTGTTGATAATGATGGACGGCCCTCAGGAAAGCGTGAAGCTGCAGGTGGAAAATATCGCTCAATTATGCCGGGATCAGGGAGCTGCAGAAGTTCGGATAGCAAAAACCCCGGAAGAAGAAAACGCTCTCTGGTTCGCACGTAGAAGCGCTTTTGGGGTTATGGCTCGTTCGAGACCCAATTGCATCGTCGAAGATGTCACTGTACCGGTGAGCAAGGTTCCAACAATGGTACGGGAGATCGTGGCTATTGCCCGCAAATATGAACTCGTTATTGGCGTATTAGCTCATGCGGGAGATGGAAACATGCACCCACTTCTCCTTACGGACGAGCGGGAAAAAGATGAATGGGAACGAACTCAGAATGCTATTCGGGACATCGTTCTGAAGGCTGCAGAACTTGGCGGAACCCTTTCAGGAGAACATGGCATAGGCATGGCCAAGAACCAATTCTTAGATCTGGTGATGGACAAAGAAACCCGCCGGTTCATGGGGAAAATCAAAAAGGCCGTAGACCCTAAAAGAATATTGAACCCGGGTAAATTCGTCTAATCAGCGGTTACAATGACTTTCTGTCAAGTTATTTGCGATACAATATCGGGAAGGTTAAAATGATTATGAGAAGCAAGGTATTGCTTAGCGAACATACCAAAGAGAATCTATATCACTGCAACAAGTGTGGCTTATGCCTGCAAGCCTGTCCAGTATACAAGGAACTCCTCGTTGAATCAGCAAGCCCACGGGGGAAGGTTCAATTGTGCAAACATGTCCTGGAAGGTGACATGAATCTTTCAAAAAAGGTGAATGATATTTTGTTTTCGCAGTGTCTGCTTTGCGGGTCTTGCGTGGCAGCCTGCCCGAGTGGCGTACACCAGGATGAGCTGTTCTCCGGCCTACGCTGGCGGGCAACTCAGCGCTACGGGATTGACTGGTCGAAGAAAGTTTTATTCCAAACACTCTCACACAAATGGATAATGTACGGCTCTACGTGGTTTGTAAAATGGGCCAGGAAGCTCTTCAGCGGCCCGTGGATAGAGAGTAAAATAAAACTTGGCAATCTTCCCGTAGACGGAATCCCACCCTTTAATCCTAAGCCTTTCAATCGTGAGTTCCCGGAGATTGTTAAACCAGAAGGACCACCAAGGGCTCATATCTTGTATTTTCACGGTTGCGCTACTAATTACGTTTTTGGGGATATTGGCCGGGCGGTTGTCACAGTTCTAAGCAGCATGAGAGTGGAGGTTGAAATACCAGGGGATCAAGGTTGCTGTGGCCTTCCAATATTCCTGTCAGGTGACCGTGAAACATCTCTGAAAAGTATCCAGGAAACCGTGAGATTGTTTGCACGCAAAGACGTAGATGCCGTTATAGTTGATTGTGCCACTTGCGGGTCGGCACTGAGAAAAGAATACTCTCAAATACTGAGGGAACTTCGTGACCTGGGAGAAGATGTAGAAGAAAGACTGATAAAAGACGCAGAGCTCCTGGCATCGAAAACCAGGGACATATCAGAGTTTATCGATGAGCATATGGACTGGTTACCCGAATTTCCAACGACGGAGGGTCCGGTAGTTCGGGTAACCTATCATGATCCCTGCCACCTGTTGAAGGGACAAAATGTAGGGCTCCAGCCAAGACACATCCTCAATTCTCTACCAAATGTTGATTTTGTGGAGATGGATGGGGCGGATACATGTTGTGGAGGTGGAGGTGAATTTCAAATAGACCATCCTGAAACTTCAGCAGCCATAACAAATCGCAAGATAAAACATATTCACCAAAGTGGGGCTGAAGTCGTAGCCACGGGTTGTCCCGGATGTAATATTACTATCAGGTCACATCTGGATAGAAGCAAGGTTAAGGTGCTTCATACTGTACAGCTTATACAAATGGCTTTCAAAGAGTAAGAGCAATTTTTAATGAAGTATAATGCTTGCATAGAAATATAAAACTTGCGTGAGGAAAGGAGGGGAAAAAGAATAATCAGGGGCAACCGAAACAGTTGAATTCTCAATGTTGGGTACAATTGAGGTTGCGCGGATTTCAACGGGACCGTTGCCGAACATTTAACAAGCAAGGAAAAAAGGGAGGATAGAAAAATGAAAAGAAGAAGTATTGTGGTTTTAGTGGCAGTGGCATTGTTTGCCAGCTTTGCATTCAGCGCTGTAGAATGTAATGCGGCAAAGAAAGTAATTCGCTGGAAATATAATTCATTGTGGCCGGTTGGCCTGGCGTTATATCAAGGCGATAAATATTTCTGTGATACTGTTAACAAATTGAGTGACGGCAGACTAATCATCAAGCTCTATCCGGCAGGGCAATTACTGCCGGGATACCAGAATCTCGATGCCGTCAAAAAAGGAACTGTCCAGTGTGCCGGTGATTTTGGACCCTACTGGTCCGGGAAAAACACAGCTTTTGATCTCCTGGGCACCACCCCTATGGGCATGACCTGGATAGACTACATGCTCTGGATATACCATGGCGGCGGCCAGAAAGTTTATGATAAGCTTTATGGCAAATATAATTGCAAATGGATACTACAGAATTTTACTCCTGTAGAAGCCGGTTTTCGCACACATGTACCAATTTCCACGATTGAAGACTTTAAAGGTCTGAAACTAAGGATGGGAAGTTTGTTTGGCCAGAAGATTCTAAAAAAACTCGGCGCTTCACCCACATTGTTGGACAGCAGCGAGATATATGAAGCTGTGGCAAGGAGCGTTGTGGACGGCGCGGAATTCAGCATACCAGTCGTTGACTGGACCGTTGGATTCCAGAAAATCACCGAATACTGGTGTGCCCCTGCATGGTACCAGACAGCAATAGTGCTGGGAGTCATGATAAATAAAGAGGCTTGGAATTCGCTGCCCGATGACTTGAAAGATGTAGTCGTGCAAGCAGGCAGGGCTAGCACTGCCTATATGAGTTCGTGGTTTGAGCATGGAAACATCAAGGCAACACACGACTTCATCAAGTCAGGTACAAAAATGACACATCTGGATGATAAGTCGATGGCAAAGTTACGCGTTATAATAAATGAAGTCTTATCAGAAGAAGCGGCAAAAAATCCCGACTTCGCAATGGTATTAAAATCTCAAATACAATACATGAAGGGCTTTGCACCAGTGAGGTCTTATGAATCACCTTATACTTTTGGATTTAATCCGGAGACTTTTCCCAAATTACCTTAGTAGCTGAACCAGAAGATATTAGTGATTGCTAATTTCCCGGGAGATGGTTTCTCCCGGGAAATTATTACCACAAAATGTTATTGATCCCTAAGAAAGACAGGAGTCTTAAATGCTAAGGATAAAAAAACTATTAGGGGTATTTGATGGCATCAGCGAATGGACAGGCAGAATATGCGTCTGGTTAGTTATCCCGCTTATGCTTGTACTGGTGTATGAAGTAATAACGAGACGCTTCTTCAACAGGCCTGGCGTATGGGCCTTTGAAACAAGCATTCAGATATATGCTTTTCACTTTATGCTCCTGGCTGCCTATACTCTCCTGAAAAAGAAGCATATTTCCGTGGATATTGTTGTGAGCCGATGGTCACCAAAAACCCGGGCAATACTTGATATGATAAATTCTCTTATTCTTTTTTTTCCATTTGTGTTGGTCATTCTCTTTGAAGGAACGTATTATGCCCAGGAGTCATGGGCTATAAAAGAGGTTAGCTATACCGTTTTTGCGCCTCCTATTTACCCAATCAAAACAGTTATTCCCCTTACCGCCCTGATGTTATTAATTCAAGGAATATCCGATTTTCTGAAAAATTTAATTTTTGTTACAAAGGGGGAACGGCTATGACTATTAGCATGGTATTGGCAGTTTCGATGTTTGTCCTGCTTATTACAGCATTATTATTAGGCTCACCTCTTGCGTTTACATTAGGAGGTATAGCCGTTATATTTGGATATTTTGGCTGGGGTCCGGAGTGCTTTGGTATGTTCATAAACCGCATTTATATGACTGTGATGAACTCTTACGTTCTTGTTGCAGTACCACTATTTGTTTTAATGGCAAACTTTCTGGATAAATCCGGCATTATGGAGGGGCTTTTCAATTCAATGCGCCAGTTATTTGGCCCTGTCAGAGGCGGGGTGGCAATGTCAGTTGTAGCAGTTGCCACTATTTTCGCAGCCTGCACAGGGATTATCGGCGCGTCCGTTGTTACTATAGGGCTTCTGGCCACTCCTCATCTGCTCCGGTATGGTTATAAAAAAGAATTGATCGCTGGATCAATATGCGCGGGTGGAACACTTGGAATTCTTATACCTCCCAGCATAATGCTTGTCCTCATGGGATCATATGCCGGAATATCAGTAGGCCAGCTTTTTATGGCAGGAATCATTCCCGGTTTGATCTTGTCCGGCCTGTACATTCTCTATATTGGTGTGGTTTGTTGGCTGAAACCCAATTGGGGACCAGCTATGTCGGCTGAGGAGAGAGCCTCCATACAATTTAAAGAGGTGATTATCGATAGTCTGAAAAACCTTGTCCCCCCTGCCGTGCTGATCATTTCTGTCCTGGGATCGATTTTTGCCGGCGTTGCAACACCTACTGAAGCTGCCGGCATGGGTGCATTCGTAGCTCTTCTGATGATGATAGCCTACCGCCGGTTCAGCTGGAAAGCATTAAGGGAGTCAGTTATAGCAACCGGTACGGTTACCTCAATGGTGTTGATGATTGTGGTTGGCGCTACCTGCTTTACCGGTGTTTTTATCGGATTGGGTGGTGACGAAGTGGTGTCCGAACTGGTACTGGGCATCGGCGGCGGTAAGTGGGGTGCTTTCTGGATAATGATGCTCATCGTTTTGATTCTTGGAATGTTCATCGATTGGATCGGGATTACGATGATTTGTCTTCCGCTTTTTGTGCCCATAGCAAAAGAGCTCGGGTTTAATCCGCTGTGGTTTGTTATGATGCTGGCAATTAATATGCAGGCCTCATTTCTAACACCGCCTCTTGGTTATGCCTTTTTCTACTTTAAAGGGGCAGGAGGGGCCGCAGATCAAATAAGTATGGCAGAAATTTACCGTGGCATCACTCCTTTTATTATACTTATGATAATCGGCCTGATCATCTGTGTTTACTTCCCCCAGACAACTTTATGGCTGCCCAGCGTGATGGAATAAGAACGATTGAAGTACCTTTTTCATACAACGTCAGGGCGTATAATTTTACCCATTCCTTCAAGCCTGTCCACAAATTCCCGGCAAGGGGAATTCAAATCTCAGGCAGTGTCCCACTCACAATATCATTGCCTTTGAATAATATCTATGTTATCAAACCCCGATTCAATATGAGGAAACTTTATAGAAGTAGAACAGATCAGTACAAAGTATTTAACTTTGCAAAGCTCTTAGAAACTCCATTATGCCACCTTGCGGTATTATAATGGGAACCAACTTGCGTTAATTTGTCATTTCGAACGAACGTGAGAAATCTTAGATTTCTCGTTGTTTCACTCCTCGAAATGACAGACGTAAAAACCGATTCTTTGCCTTTTGACATTTAAGTTACTTGAAAGAATATAATGGATAAGATTACGTCCATCAGAGGATTTAAAGATATATTACCCGGAGAAACGGAGAAATGGGCCTTCGTAGAGGAAAAGGCCCGGGAGATATTCACGAATTTCGGAATCCGTGAGATAAAAATCCCCATTCTTGAAAAAACAGAGCTATTTACGAGGGGAATCGGAGAGGCAACGGATATCGTGGAAAAAGAGATGTACACTTTCCGTGACAGGGGAAATGAATATCTGACTCTCCGTCCGGAAGCGACTGCGTCGGTCATACGGGCATATCTCGAACATAATATGCACGAATCGGAACCACTGACAAAACTGTTTACCATAGGCCCCATGTTCAGACGGGAGAGACCGCAGAAGGGCAGATTCAGACAATTTCATCAGATTAACGTGGAAATGATCGGCCAGAAAGATCCACGTGTGGATGCGGAACTTATGTTAATGTTAGTCGAGTTTCTTTCAGCAGTCGGTCTCAGTAATTTGAAACTCGAAATCAACTCTCTCGGATGTCCCCGGTGCCGCCCTGCATTTCGCGAAACGGTCATCAGTTTTCTCAGAGGCAAAGAGAACGGCCTCTGCCCTGACTGTCGTAGACGTCTCAAAACTAATCCCTTGAGAATCTTTGACTGCAAGGTAGAAACGTGCAGAGAGATAATCTCTTTAGCACCAGTAATATTGGATTTTCTATGTGATGAATGCAAGGAACATTTCGAAAAAGTTAAAGAATACTTGACAATATTTGGTATTTCTTTTGAAATCAACACAAAAATGGTTCGCGGTCTTGATTACTACACACAAACAGCTTTTGAAGTAATCACTGAATCCCTGGGGGCACAGAATGCAGTGGCAGGAGGTGGTCGATACGACGGATTGTCAAAAGAACTTGGCGGGGAAGATTTTCCCGGCATAGGATTCGCGATAGGTTTCGAACGTCTGATTTCAATGATGCCGATGAAAAAAGAAGATTTCGTTAAACATCCCCGGCTGTTTATCGCGGCTCTCGGAGAAGATGCCCAGAAATTTGCTTTCACGTTAACAAACAAACTTCGCATGGCCGGTATCAGAACCGAAATGGATCTTTCTGATAAGAGCCTGAAAAGCCAGATGAAGCGGTCAAATAAACTGAGTTGCACTTATACCCTTATTGTGGGTCAGAAAGAACTAGAGGAGAACAAAGCCGAGCTAAGGAATATGGAAGAAGGAACTCAGGAAACTTTGGAACTTGATAATATTATTGAAAAAATTGAAACAAGGATTAAAGGATTAGTCCCTTAATCCTTAATCCATATTACAGGAGCAGCACATTGTCCAAATTTATAACCGAAAAAAAGAGAACTCATTATTGCGGTAACCTCAGACCTTCCCATGCGGGAAGCGAAGTTGTACTTATGGGATGGGTACACAGAAGAAGGGATCATGGAGGCGTAATCTTCATAGATTTAAGGGATAGAGAGGGCTTGGCACAGGTTGTGTTTAATCCGGAGGTAAATCCTGAAATCCATACTGAAGCACACAAGTTAAGAAGTGAATATGTTATTGCCGTAAGAGGCAACGTAAGGCTGCGACCCGAAGATATGATCAATCCTTCCTTAAAAACAGGTGGGATTGAAGTCATGGTAAATGATCTGGAGATTTTAAACGAATCCAAAACACCTCCTTTTGTTCTTGAAGATGATGTTGAAATCTCTGAAAACATTCGTCTCAAATACAGATACCTGGATTTAAGGCGCCATCATGTCCAGCAGAATCTCATATTCAGAAATAAGGTTGCCGCAGAAACCAGAAATTATCTCCAGAATAAAGGCTTTATTGAAATTGAAACGCCATTTTTGACAAAAAGCACACCCGAGGGCGCCCGCGACTATCTTGTTCCAAGCAGGGTAAATCAGGGAATGTTTTTTGCCCTTCCCCAATCACCCCAGATTTTCAAACAATTGCTCATGGTTTCAGGCTTTGATAAGTATTATCAAATTGTTAAATGCTTCCGCGACGAAGATCTCAGAGCGGATCGTCAACCAGAGTTTACTCAGATAGACATGGAAATGTCCTTCATTTCAGAGGATGATATAATCCAGGTAAATGAAGAACTTATGGCGCACTTATTCAAAACGGCTCTCAACAGGGAACTCCGGATTCCTTTCCCGCGAATAACATACAAAGAAGCCATAGAAAGATACGGAAAGGATAATCCCGATACCAGATTTTCCATAGAGCTGAAAGACATCTCCGATATTGTAAAGGATTCAGGGTTCAAGGTGTTTTCTGAAGTTACAAAAAGCGGGGGGATTGTGAAGGCCATCAAAGTCGAAGACGGAAAGCACCTTTCCCGGAAGGATCTAGACGGACTTACCGACTATGCCGGGATCTTCGGAACAAAAGGCCTTGCCTGGGCAAGGGTAAAAGAAAACGATTGGACATCGCCAATATTCAAATTCCTAAAACCGGCGGAAGTTCAGAAGATCAACGAAAAAATGGAGGCAATCGTGGGCGATCTGATTCTGTTTGTTGCTGATTCCCCGAGTATTGTCAATAATGCTCTCGGTAATCTGCGTGTCCGCATCGCTGAGAAATTAGGCCTCATAGACAGAGAAGATCTTGCATTTACGTGGATCACGGAATTTCCAATGTTTGAGTACAGCGATAGGGAAAAAAGATTCATCGCCACACATCATCCATTTACTTCACCCACGGAAGAAGATATACCTCTCCTGAACACAGATCCCGGCAGGGTAAGGGCCAGAGCATATGATCTTGTTTTGAACGGTTCGGAAATCGGCGGAGGCAGTATACGTATCCATAAACAAGACATCCAGTCCATGATCTTTCAGGCTCTTGGCTTAACGGAAGAAGAAACAAGAGCAAAGTTCGGGTTCTTTCTTGATGCTCTTGAATACGGAACTCCGCCCCATGGGGGAATAGCCTTCGGTCTTGACAGACTTATTATGATAATGACCGGGGCTGAATCTATAAGAGATACTATCGCATTTCCAAAAACTCAAAAAGCCACCTGTCTTCTAACAGATGCACCTTCAAAGGTTAGTATAGAACAGTTGATGGAACTTTCATTAAAAATAGTATGAAAATAGCAGCTACTCAAAAGGAGGCAAGAACATGAAGAGAATCATATTATTCAGAACATTAGTTACCATTGTTGTGTCTATCGGGTTTATTTTTGTTATTTCAGGATGTACCAAAAAGCCGGCTGAAACCGCAACTGTTGAAGAAACCACAGTTTCCCAGAAAAAACAGGTAACTACTGTCACAAAAGAACAACCTGTTGAAAAGCAAAAACCGGTCACAGCAGAGCCTTCAGCACAGGAAGAAAAAGCACCCGTTCTTCAATTTCATGTCGTAAAAAAAGGTGAGTGTCTGTGGTGGATTGCAGAATATGAAGATATCTATAATGATCCTTTTATGTGGCCTTTAATTTACAATGCCAATAAGGATAAAATCACAAATCCCAATCTCATTTATCCCGGCCAGAAATTCAGCATTCCCCGGATCGGATACACCATGGGAGAAATCGAACAATCAAGAAAAAGTGCCGGCGCCCCCAGACCTTACACACCACCTGAAGGAACATTGATACCCATACAATGATAACAACAAAAGACGTAATCTAAAAAAAAGAGGGCACAGTATCCATCCCTGCCTTAACCGCAATCTCATTCATCTACCATCCATTGATCAAATGGAATCTCAGCAGGATCAAGATGAGATGGCGCCAGTTCTTTTAAGAATCGGGATGGGGGTAAAACGGTTTTGTCCATTCCTCTCATGTAATTCATCACGGGATGGCAAAAATATAACTGGTCTTTCGCCCTCGTAATGGCAACATAGAAAAGCCTTCTTTCTTCATCTTCTCCCCCCGGCTCCTTCAATGACCGTGCTAACGGCATCATCCCATCTGAACACCATATTATAAAAACAGTGGACCACTCGAGACCCTTGGCCTGATGAATACTGCCGAGCAAAATCCTGCCATCATCTCCACTTGAAAGATACGTTTCATTCTCCTCCGCTATATTCGTCAGCAACGCCAGCTCGTTTAAAAAATCTTCCATAGAACCAAACTTGGATGAAAAATTGGCCAGTTGATTCAGATCTTCTTCCCGCGAGTTGATATCCGAATACTTTTCCTGCAGATACTGCCGGTAACCAGTATTCATAACTGCGTTTATGACTTCCGATATGGGATTATTTTGATAAAGGCCAAGCATACTTTCGACGGTGACTCTGAATTCCAACAGACCGGGGGTCGCCGTTTTGCTTACACATTGTAAAAAGTCATCGGAGAAAACTGAAGATAGGGGATCTCTCTGATTCATGATAAACGTCCATATTTTTCCAACAGCTACCTTACCAATTCTCTTATAAAGCTTTAAGACCCGCTTCCATGCCAACTCATCAAAAGGATTAATGAGAAGCCTCATAAAGGACGTTACATCCTTAATATGCGCCTGTTCAAAAAAACGAATACCTGAGCGAATCTCAAAAGGAATCCCCCGTCTCGTCAACTCCATTTGCAGCTCCATGGAATGATAATGGGCACGGTAGAGCACGGCAATTTCCCCGGGTGGAATACCCTCTCTCAGTAATTCAATAATCCGCTGGGAAACAAAATCAGCCTGCTGGATTACATTCCTGAGGGGGACATAAACCGGCCTGATACCTGTTCCTCTCACAGGCCGTAATTCTTTTTGAAACTGGTTTTCATTGTTCGTTATGCTCATGTTGGCAACGTGAAGAATTTCCGGTGTACTCCGATAGTTTGTCTCAAGTTTAAAAATTTTCACATCGGGATATCTCTCGGGAAAATGAATAATATTGGAAAAGTCTGCCCCCCTGAAAGAATAGATACTCTGTGAATCATCTCCTACGACCATAATGTTTCTATGGTACGATGTCAAAAGGTCTAAAATCTCTGCCTGGACAATATTCGTGTCCTGGTACTCATCAACCAGGACATGTACAAACCTGTGTGAATACTCGTTTTTTACTTCGGAAAAGTTGACAAGAAGTTTCCTCAGGTTGCAAAGAAGATCATCAAAATCCATCATGTTCAATTCTTTTTTGCGAATTTCATAGCGGGCGGCAATCTTTTGGATTTGTTCAGCATAAATATACAAGTAAGGGAAACGCTTTTTGATAACACCGCTAACACTGTCGTTTGTATTCATGGCAAAACTAATGATGTCCCCCACAACATTACCCCTGGGAAATCTATCAAGTTTTGTGTTGAGTTCAAGCTCAGACATGCATGTATTAATCAGCTGTCTGGAATCTTCCTGGTCCATAATTGAATAATTATTTTCATAACCAAGGAGATGGCCATATTTTCTCAGTATGCGGTTACTAATATGATGAAACGTACCCCCCCACAACCTTTTTATATCCACATCTGTAAGCGCTTCCACTCTGGATAGCATTGCGCGGGCCGCTTTGTTCGTAAAGGTGGCGAGAAGTATACGCTCAGGACTGACACCAGAGTCTATCAAACGTACCACCCTGTAGGTCAAAGCACGGGTTTTACCGCTTCCGGCGCCGGCAATGACAAGGAGCGGGCTATCACCTGCCATTACAACTTCAAGCTGTTCAGAATTTAGATATTTTTCGTAATCGATCATGACATATAAGTTTCGAGTTTCGAGTTTCGAGTTTCGAGTTGGAGATTCCAAAAAACTTAGAACCTTAAACTTTCAACTTTAAACTTTCTTTGATCTCCTCAACCGTTTCCTTGCTGTTTAGAGAGAAGATATTTCGAAGAAGTCCTTCAGTCCCGTAAAATCCAATAAGAGGCGCTGTTTTCTCGTTATACGTTTCCAATCTGTTCGTTATGGCCTCTTCCGTCTCATCATCCCTCTGGATAACGGGAGAACCACATATCGTACACTTTCCATCCGGAGTAGGCGGGTTACTTTTTATGTTGTATATCGCCTGACAATCAGGGTTGGAACAGGTTCTCCTGGTGGTAAGCCGATCCAGAATAACTTCTTTTGGCACATCAAGATTGATAACCAGATCGAGTTGAACGTTCAATTTCTCGAGAAGCATTTTCAGATCCTCTGCCTGGGGGATTGTCCTCGGAAAACCGTCCAGTATAAATCCCTTCTCGCAGTCCGGCTCCCTCAGTCTTTCCTCCATTATCTTCATAATGAGAGAATCCGGGACAAGATCACCTTTGTCCATATATTCTTTTGCTTTTTTACCCAGATCCGATCTCTCCCTGACAGCCGCGCGAAGAATATCCCCTGTTGAAATCTGGACGGATCCATCAAACGCGGAAAGAAGTTTGGCAACGGTCCCCTTGCCGGCGCCGGGCGCACCTAAAAGTATGATTTTCATATCAAGCCTCCGTATTTATTATTTTTTATGCTTTGATTTTTGTATCGATTAGATTACAGGAAAGGAATGTATGGCAAACATTTTGGACGGTCAAAAAAATATTGAGAAATACCAAAGGATTTACTCTATAATTTTTTTAGAGACATCCTCTCCATCCTCTTTGTAAGTATCAAGAGGCGGAGTGTAAATGATTACTTTTTTGTCCCCTATCATTTTTACCGATGTTCTCACTGACAGAATCGAATACCAGTCTCCTATATCATTACCCTTGTCATCTAAGATATCAAACCCAAATAATTCCTCACGGTATTGGGACACCTCATCATTCATGAATTGAACTACTTCTTTGAATGTAACGGCTGTAAACTCTATTTTTTTCCACAGGTCCGAGACAAGAGTATATTCCCTGTTCACCCCAATAATTGCATTGGGACATACATCAGATCCGCTTATATAGTAATTTAAGTTCGCGTTCACCTCATAATTATCAAATGCCTGAGTAACTCCTTTGTTTGGCCTTATCTCACCATAGTTTGAATAGAGGTTTACCGCACACCCGCAAATAACCAATAGAAGAAGGACACAAGCAAAAGAAATCACATTTATTCTCTGTTTTGATCTCACAACGACCTCTTTTTCTTACTTTTCCTCTTAAATCATATCGAATACGATATCAAGCCCTGAATAATAGATATTCCTGATAACGTATTCTCGGAAAGTACAGGATGGAAGTGGTGCCTGGGGAGAGAATCGAACTCTCACAATCTCAAGGATCGAGGGATTTTAAGTCCCTTGCGTCTACCTATTCCGCCACCCAGGCATATAATAATATCTATATTTGTTGCACTTTACTGTTACTGGCACCAACATCCGCACAAAAAACGCAGTTGTTGAGAATGAAGACTCTAAGGGACTGAAAATTAATAACTCATCGTTTTCGTATCCCTGCTTCAGGCCATCTTTAGCCGCTCCTCATTCACAAAATCCTCAAATTAGCTCTGCTGGGAGGCTGTCCGAGAATGAGAAATTTTTTGCAAGGTCAAGGAAGGCGAAGATTTTAACGGTTCGACTGAGCTCACCGAAGGCCGCAGGAATACATTGAGTATTTTGAGGATTAAAATCTGAGCCTGACGTAGAGATTGCGGGAAATAGCCATTCTCGGACAGCCTCCTAGTTCTGTGGTTTTGTTCAATCGGATCGACCAAACCTAACCTAAATCAGAACGTGAATTCCAATGACTTATTTATTTCCAGTCCCTAACCTCTGAACGATCGTATTAAATAAATAGCTTACATCAAATATGATTGCAAGACAAAAAGAGAAACAAAAAGTGGTAATCCCGATTATGTAGATTCAAAACTTCCATCAACTCTCTTTCCTCATCATGTTTCTTTTAAGGGGAAGAAGGGGCCAGTTTGGCGCAGAAACAATAGATTCTTGAACCAAACATGGTTTCAAAATTTGCAGTATCCTCGCTTTTTCCTAACAGTCTTCAACCCTACAGTCTATCCACCTGAGTAGTTACATTAAATTTTATATTGACATTTCAGATTACATCAAGAATTATACCGATGAATCTAATCAAGATGATATTTTCCGTATTGTTTAAGAAGGGGTCTGAAAATGAGAGAGGTTGACACTATCATATCGGGGGGAAGAATCCTTCCGATGGATGAGAATAACTCACGGGTTGACAATGGGTCTATTGCCATCGATGGAAGCAACATTGTCGCCATTGGAAGATTCGACGAAATTGAAAAGTCATTTACAGGGCGTAAGAGAATCAATGCCGGGGGCTGTCTCGTCATGCCCGGACTTATCAACTGCCATACCCATGCGGCAATGACCTGCTTCAGGGGGATAGCGGATGACATGAAACTTATGGACTGGTTGAATAATTATATATTTCCTGCCGAGGCCAAAAATGTGAATAAAGAGCTGGCCTACTGGGGAAGCCTGCTTGCATGTGCGGAAATGATCAAATCAGGCACAACGACCTTCTGTGATATGTATATCTTCGAAGATGAAACAGCACGGGCCGTTAAACAGGCAGGCATGCGATGCCTTCTTGGAGAGGTTCTCTTTGATTTTCCATCTCCCAATTTCAAAACACCCGCGGAAGGTCTGGAATACACCCGTATGCTCATTGAAAAATGGGCCGACGATCCACTGGTCAATATCATGGTCGAACCGCATGCTCTTTACACATGCTCTCCATCCCTTCTCATAGATGCCAGGGCTTTAGCTGACCGGTATAATGTGCCAATTGCCACTCATCTTCTTGAAAACAAAGGAGAGTCGGAAGAATTGAAAGAAAAATTCGGCAAAAAAGCAACGAAGTTTCTGAAAGATATTGGTTATCTTGACGAGAAATTTTTCGCTTTTCACTGTGTTTCTATGGATGAAGAAGATATGGAAATGTTTGCCGATCATGGTTGTAAGGTTGTCTATAACCCGGAAAGTAATATGAAGCTTGCCTCCGGTGCTGCCCCCGTATCCAGCATGTTAAATCATGGTATTATCGTGGGGCTCGGAACCGACGGATGCGCCAGCAACAACAACCTTGACATGCTGCAGGAAATGGATATGGCCGCCAAACTGGAGAAGGTCAGGCTACTTGATCCAACGGTCATGTCCGCCCAAACCGTTACCCGTATGGCAACCCGCGATGGCGCAAAGGTGCTTGGAATGGATAACCTTACAGGCTCGCTAAAAGAAGGAATGAAGGCGGATATTATTATACTTGATATGAACAAACCACATCTTACACCCATGTATAACGAATATTCCCATCTTGCTTATGCAGTCAACGGTTCTGACGTTGATACTGTATTGATAAATGGAAAGATTGTCATGGAAAACCGAAAACTCACGACTATCAATGAAGATGAAGTTATGGAAAAAGTCAGAGAAATAGCCGTTAGAATCAGAAAGAGTCTCGAAAAATGATTGATACTGCACAACACATGGATATTGACATATTGATCACCGGCGGTACTTTGCTCACTATGTCGGAATCTATGGATATTATTGAAAATCCTGTGATCGGCATCAGGGACGGAAAAATCCTTTTTGTGGAAAAAGAAGGCGCTTTTCAACACAGGGCAAACGAGATCATTGATGCACCCGGTTCGGTCATAATGCCCGGACTGGTTAATACTCACACACATTTGCCTATGGTGTGTTTCAGGGGGCTTGCCGACGATCTTCCTCTTATGGATTGGTTGAATAATCATATCTTTCCCGTAGAACTAAAATATGTCAACAGGGAAATGGTGTACGACGGGTCCATGCTGGCCATTGCGGAAATGATACTCTCAGGCACAACAACTTTCTGTGACGGATACTTTTATGAAAGCAGCGTTACCCGTGCCGCTGTCGATGCTGGAATGCGGGCTGTTCTATGCATGGGCTTCAGCGATTTTTTTACTCCTGATATTTATGACCAGAGCAACAATATACGCATTGCTGAAAGATTTATTGAAAAGTGGACAGGTGTTTCTCCTTTGATTACACCTGCTCTCTTCTGTCATGCTCCGTACACCTGTTCTCCCGAAACACTGTGCGCCATCAAGGAAATATCAGAGAATGCAGGAGTATTTTATCAAATTCACCTGGCAGAAACAAAAGACGAAGTAAAAATAATTCAGGAAAAATACAATAGAACACCGGTTCGTCACCTCCATCATCTTGGCGTCCTTGACGATAAAACAGTCGCTGTTCACTGCAACTGGGTCGATGAAGAAGAAATAAGAATTCTTGCCGATTGTGGCACAAAAGTATCTCACAATCCGGAAAGCTCCATGAAGCTTGCGGCAGGCGTAGCGCCCATTCCCCGAATGATGGATGCGGGAATTACTGTGGGGCTCGGCACGGACGGGTGTGCCAGCAACAACGATCTTGATCTTCTCAGGGAAATGGATACAGCGGCCAAGATTCATAAGGTCATATCGATGGACCCAACGGTAATGGACGCAAAAACGGTGTCAAGGATGGCAACACTGGATGGAGCGAAAGTTCTAGGACTTGAAGATAGAATCGGCTCCATTGAGGCAGGCAAATGCGCGGATATCATCATTCTTGATATGAATAAACCACATCTGACCCCCCTTTATAACGTCTATTCTCATATTGTCTATACCGCATCCGGATCGGATGTATCAACAGTGATTATCGATGGAAAGATAGTTATGAGAGATCGGATTCTTCTGAACATGGATATCCAGGACATTATGAAAAGGGTAAGGAAAATCGCAGATGAGATTAAATTACAATAGATTCAGAGCCGCCGGAATAAAGATGACCTCCCTTACTGCTGGATGACCGGCAGGGATGCTGGAGCAGTTCTGTTCTCCGCCTGGATGGCAACGTCGTCAAAATATATCGACGAAGACGTATCACCCGATGTATGGAGTGCAATTTCCGGGCGGTCACCAAAAGGGTCACCACTATCCGGTGACTTTAATGTGCTGTCCTTTATAACAGCATTAGGCTCAACAGTAGAAGTCTCAGCAGAAACACCTGTATTGAAACCAGTCCATTGCACCAGCGTCAAATAGTCATTATCAACTGCCCAGTCACTCACATCATCAACAGGCCAGTTGACGGTTTCACCGCTTGTGGATATGCGAGGATTAGCCCACCGTATGTTGTCAGTTGGACTCGCCGGATCGGTAGGGGTAACGGGTGCGGGTGATGCTCCTGAATCACCATAATATGCCCGGATGAAGTTAGTCTTTGATCCCAGGGTTCCCGATGCCCTGGCACGGGTGACACCATTGACCTGCAAATCATCGTTAAACTGTATAGACATACTATCTTCAAGTTGTACATCGGAAAGCGTTAGAACTCCGGCTGCACCATTAGTAGCCCAGTTATCAGACGTAAGAATTGGGGTTCCATTTACACGCGCTGTTCCAATCTTTGTTGTGCCCCGCATGATGGTAATCGTATCCCCGTAAAGAAATGTCGTTGGCCCTCCGCCACTAAAACCCAACGGACGGGCTTCAATGACTCGAACCTGGAGATTGGACCAGTCCTTCAGGCGAAGCTTTTGGGGATCAGAGGGGGTCGGGTTATAGACGACATAATCATCACTTGTCAATTTCTTATAGGCCAGCCACTTGTAACTACTATCTGTTTTTTGCCATAGAACGATGGCCGGTTTTGAGTATCTTATTGATTCGTCACCTTCTAATCCCCCATTATAAAGATCTTCTGGAATTAAATCATCAGCATCAGGAATTCCACTTGATTCTTCCCAGTTAACAGAATCAAAAGTCTGTCTTCCCCTTAAATAAGAAATACCGTATAAATCCGAGTTGGATTCGCTGCTTACCTTCCTGAAACTTATCCCCCCCATGAAAAAGGGGGGCTTATTGTCCGGGTAAGATTCATTGTATGTGCGGATTTTGGTCTGCAGATCATAACTAAGGAGATAACCTGCATCTTCCCACACCGATTCCAGGTCTACATATGTGCTGCGCCAGTTGAAGTCAATGGAACTCTCCCCTGTCGTGGTAACATGTAATGCTCCGTCAACAATTTCGTGACCACCAACCTCTCCCGCGCCGCCGGCAAATGCACCCGGCAGACCTCCATCTTCGAAGGTCTCAATATATGTGACCTTTCCCATGCGTTCTTCGAATATTGGTATGTGATAAGTGATCTCGCGTTTTGTTTCTAAATCGCTGTTTGAATAAACAATACCCGTCGATTTTAACTTCACAAATTTGTCCAGAACAATATCGTATGTCGTGTTTACATAAAGATCAAAGGTACCGTTCGGGTCGTCACTGGGAGTAATCCCCTCCAGGCGGTCTTCACCACGTTTTTTATAACACCAGATCCTGTTTGGATTGATAGAACCATCAATCTTAAAAGTCCCATTCAGGAGGGGAAAAGCATTCCGGGAGCCGGTTGATATTTCAAGATCGATATAATTATTCCCTTCCGCATCTGTAACGGTGCGGTTACTGCTGGAATGGCTAACGGAATAAACGGTTGTATCGTTATTTATTACTGAAGTAACGCCCGAAATCGTGAAAGTAATATTCGAACCAATCTGAACGGCATTGGTATAAGGACAAACCTTATCGTTTATCTTCAAGAACCCGGATGTTAGAACCAGACCGGGCGGGAAGCCGCCACAAACCTTTGTGTTCAGAGTAGTGCTTCCAACCGGATGATCGGCCGTGGTTTTATAATAGTAGGGGTAAATATCGAGATGAAATTTTCCATCATCTCCTGAAAGAGTACAGATCTTATCATGCAGGAACTCCAGTTTGTTGTCCCGCATACTTTTACTGGTATTGGCTAATTCACCATCGGCATACCTGTACCCGGACTCGGCAAGATAATAAGCCTTCATGGAACTGTTTCCGCCGAGCTGACTCATGGTAGATGTTGAAAAAAAGGAAAGCATGGCCGCGCCGAGAACGGACAAGATGACCATGGTTATGATCAGGCTTATCAGCATGGCCCCCCTGCTGGAATGGACAAGATGTGATTCCACAGGACAATAACCTTTGAACATTACGGCGCACCCCCGTAATTATTATTATTTCTCGGGCTGACCATGGTGGAAAACTCAACGATTCTTTCATTTTCGAAACGTTTCAGGTCAAGATCTATTCCAATAGCGGAGAGTTCCCGAATATCATCTGTTCCGGCTACCCAGGAAGCAGTCCCTTTATAATAGGTCAGTTTAAATTCACTCACATGGTCTACCAGGATATCGCCATCTGAGGGATTCGGCCCGAAGGCAATCTTGACCTTTTCATCCGTTTCATCAAGATATATTGTCTGCGTCAGGGTACCGGCGCCGTCCAGCCTTTGATAGGTTATCCGCGCCGATTCTGCCGTTGAAACATCGAAAAGCTCCATCAGCTCCCGGTTCATACGGGTCATCGCCATCTGGGCTTTCTGGCTGATGGAAAGATTATCCTTCGCAAAGAGGTAACCCTTCACCCCTGTGACGATTGCCATACCCGCTACAGTTGCTATTATACCCATGATGAGAAAAACAGCTATCATCTCGATAAGTGTAAAACCGGTCTGTTTTTTCATCATTTTCTAAAATCCTTACGCAAGGCTAAAGCCTTGCCCTGCAACTCTAACATATATAGGAGGCTGCCCGTTCGGAGAACGGGCCCTACATTGACTATTTTGTAAAGAGTGCTGTTAGTCTTTGCTCACCATTTACATCTGCAATGGTTACCTTGAGAATTCTATCGCCACTTTCGCTCACCTGAACACCACTGCCATCGAAGGTAATATAGTCCTTATATTTAACCGTGTATGAACCGTAATTGCCGTTGCTTACACGAAGTTGTAACGTTGCCAGTGGGGTGGACGATTCTACCACCAACTTTTTGTAGTCCGCTGTCATTTTTTCCATAACCTGTTCAATCGTAAAAGCATTCTGAACCCTGGTGACCGATTCCACACTTCCTGTCATGCTTGTCCCCATAAATTGAATGAATATGAGTCCTAATATAGATGCAACAAGGATTGTAATAATAACCTCAACGAGTGTAAAACCCTTTTGATCCCGGCCTGTAAAATACGCCTTCATGGTATAAACCCCGTGTTGTTTCTTATACTAATCGTTTGAGTGTCTCCGCCAAGAGAAACAGAAACATCCCTCCATCCACCACCCTCAGCCTGTGCTGTCTGAGCCGCTGCATCAGTATAAGGTTTTCCCCAGGAATCAAAGGAGACGGTCCCCGCAGATACAACCATCCCCTCAAGCAGGACTACCGGAGATGCTTCTTCCCCCGGTAACACAACACTTGTTTCGTTGTTGCTTTCATCTAACTGAAAAAGATAATAGTAGCTTTTTTCTTTGCTCATGAAGAATTTGATTCCCCAGATCGTATTCGTATTCATGGCCCGTGTCTGTGCATAACGAAGATGACCCTTGATTACCTCTGTCTGCGATGGAAGATCATCCCCGGAGGTGGAATAAACACCGGAAATCAGGATAACAGCACCGATGATGCAAACAAGCAAAAGGACTATAATGATTTCGAGCAGGGTGAAACCTTTATTATCTTTTCTGAAATATCTCATGGGATTATGTGGGGGATAACCTTGATACTTTCGTAAAAAGTCTGTCATTCCCGCGTAGGCGGGAATCCAAAAGCGCATAACTACTTAAAAACACTGGATTCCCGTTTTCACGGGAATGACAAAATCGTGTATATTCCTACTTTTTACGAGTCCATTAGTCTTAATTAATTAATAAACTTTTCAATTTTCCAGCGACCGGGAGAGTCATCTGAAGGTGGCGTCCTAGACACAACCGCCTGTCTCTCATAATTATCAGAACTGATTAACGTATTATCGTCATTTACTGTAAATCGCATTAAATCAGATTTTATATCGTTAATAGTGTATTCAACCCTGTCAGCTTTCCATTTTCCCCAGGCCAGATTTTCCCTGGCATTCAACTCGACGACTGCTACTTTCAGAGCTGTTTCTGAGGCATCTTGAGGGACATTAAAAAGCTTGGGGATTGCTATTGCCAGGAGAATACCAAGAATGATAAGAACTACAATGATTTCAAGAAGGGTAAAACCTTTTTGATTCCTTATATGCATTTTTCCACGCTTTAACAAAAATAAGGAGGGGAAATATTTACTCCCCTCCTTATTTCCCCTAAGGAACAACTTAATCTTTACACCATTAATGCTATCACAAAAGAGTCATCAAAGCTCTATTTAAAATCTATAACTCAACTTTTCTTAATTACTGTTACGGCGTAAAAGTTATGTTAGTAGTATCCCAAACTCCAGGTTGAGAAACCTGCGCTCCCGCCCTCGCTAATGTCGCAGTCATATTGAAATTATTTGAGCTGATAACAGCCGTGGACCCGTCATTTGGCAAAGCGCTAGCCGAAAAATCACCGAACGGATAAACACCGTCCACCTGTGGCCCTATTACCTTTACAGGATTATCAAGATCTGCCAAAGTTAGCGCAGCACCATCCACCAATCCCCTTGTTTTATACTTTGACCACATCATGTTATCCCTGGATACCAACTCGGCAACGGCCTGTCTCAGCGCTGCCTTTGCCGCATCTTCCTGGAGATCAAAGTATTTCGGGATGGCCACCGCGGCTAAGATACCAAGAATGATCAATACGGCTATAATCTCTATCAGAGTAAAACCTTTTTGATTTCGGACAGGATTTTTCTTCATTTTACACCTCGTCTGATTTCCATCTTAATAAGTTCTTTTAGCTTTTAGTCTTTTGACTTTGCACTTGTCGTGCCATACATGCCACCCGCCAAGACCAGGTTTCACTTTGCGGCGTAATTACAATAGGTTACTTAGTATTTTAACTGATTGAATTTTATTTAAGTTTTCTAGCTACTACAAATATTGTTGGATTATATTACACATCTACAAATATTGTTGAACTTTGAGATATTTAATGATTACTTGTAGATACATAACACAAATTATGGTGATTTTCTCTTTTTGAGAGATCCCGGATCTATCTCATATTTTTTGATCCTGTGCCACAGGCTCCTTTCTTTAATCCCCAGAAGTTCTGCTGCTCTTGATTGCACGCCTCCCGTACTGATAAGCGCTTCAAGAATTATTTCTTTTTCCAGACTCCTTAATCGATCGTCAATGGATATTCCCACAGCTTCATAAGATTCATGACCCTTATCACGATCTTGATGACCATAAGCCATTCCTTCCATTCCTGACGATGTCAAAATATTCACCGGGATATCAGATGGTTCAATAAGGCCATTATCTGCCATCAACGCAACCCTTTCTACGGCATTCCTGAGCTCACGCACATTCCCCGGCCACGAATAATTCATAAAGACCTGCAACGCATCTGAAGAAATTCGCGCCGGTTTCGGAGCTTTTTCAAGAAAATGACTGATGAGCAAGGGGATATCTTCCTTTCGCTCGCTTAACGGCGGCAATACAAGAGTAAAGACATTAAGGCGATAGTAAAGATCTTCTCTGAATTTCCCGGCTTCTACCATCTCAGGCAGATTTCTATTTGAAGCGGCGATAAATCGAACATCAATTTTTATTGGACGTGTTCCGCCAACCCGTTCAAACTCTCTTTCTTCCAGTACACGAAGCAACTTGGCCTGAGTTTCCAAGGCCATATCGCCAATTTCATCCAATAAAATAGTGCCACCGTCCGCTAATTCAAATTTTCCTGTTTTACGGGATACTGCCCCTGTGAAAGCACCTTTTTCATGACCAAACAGCTCGCTTTCAAGCAGGTTTTCAGGAATTGCGACACAGCTCAGCCTTACAAAAGGTTTATCCTTGCGAAGACTGTTATTTACTATACTGGATGCGACAATCTCTTTTCCTGTGCCACTTTCACCCATGATAAGGACTGTCGCATCTGTAGGGGCAACCTTAAGGATCTGGCCGAACAACCCCCGCATGGCATCGCTCTGACCGATTATTTCAGGGAAAAACTCTTTTGCCTCAATATTGCTCAAAAGATTTTTTATCTCTTTAGCAACAAGGTTGAATTGGTCAATTTCGTTAATGTTCAGGTTTTTTTTATCATCCGGATGCCCAGGGAAAATCTGTAGTTCTTCCGTCTCTTTCACAAACTTCTTCATCGGCCTTAACAATATCCAGGTTATCAGGAGGGCACACAGAAATGTAGCCGCGATAATTACGACAAGCCACAGGGTACCTTCCCCGGCTGGTTTCACACCTTTTATATAATATTTGCTGTATTGAAAGGTAATGATGCCGGATAGGACAGACAATCCCGTAAAGATAACAGGAATAAGAATATAAAGACTGATATTGTATCTGGATTTAGTCGCAAACAACTTCTTCATCATTTTATCTGAAGCTGTTTTCGAACTGTGATTACTACCTTCACTCATTTAAGTTCTAGAATCCTTTCCGGACGATCTTGGTCAAATCCCACATAGGGAGAAATATTGACAGCGCAAAGAATCCGACCACAACTGCCAATCCTACTATCAAAACCGGACCAATTGCATCTGACAATCTTTTTACGGCATACTCTACTTCATCGTCATAATGTACTGATATTTCCCGCAACATCTCTTCGAGTTTGCCGGATTCCTCTCCTACAGCGATCATATCAACAACCATAGGCGTAAAATACTTTGCCGATTTAAGAGGACCAGATATGCCTCGTCCCTCCTCCACCCGATCTCTCGTCAGGCTGATCTCTTTTGCTATTACATAATTGCCAATCGTTCCACACAAAATATCCAGGGAATCCAGAACGGGAACACCGCTTGACTGCAAAATGGAAAAAACACTGGCAAAGCGTGACATCATTGTTTTGAGAAATAAAGGTCCTGTAACAGGAATATCCAGGGTTAATGTATGCCATAGATACTTTCCCGCCTCGGTTTCTTTGTAATAATATCTTACAGCTATAATTATAATAATAATCCCCGTTATTATCCACTGCCAGTAATTATCCAGAAACTGGTATAATAATATACAAGCACGGGTGGGCAGGGGCAATTCAACTCCGGCACGGGAGAATATTCCTGCAAATTTTGGAATAACAAAGGTAAGCAGTACGATAAAAGCAATTACAAGGGCAACTAAAACAATAACAGGGTATTGCAGAGCTGACTTGACATCTGATTTAATCTTGTGTTCATGCTCCAATATATAGATTAGACGGCCAAGTACCTCCGGGAGGGTGCCACTTTGTTCACCTGCCCTGATCATGCTGCAATACAGGGGTGAAAACACCCCTGTATGTTTAGCAAAGGCATCATAAAGAGTCGAGCCTTCTCTGAGATTTATTGTAATAGAAACAATGATATTTCTCAGTTTTTTGTTCTCTGTCTGGTTTTCCAGAACTCCGAACAACTGTATTATGGGTAAGCCAGCGATCAGCATTGTTCTGAATTGTTTAGTAAATAAGATCAGCTCATTCACTTTTACAGAAGTCAGTCTCATCTCGATCTTTTTCCACCAGCCAAAAGATAATGCACCCCCTCCTTCTATGATTTTAGATGGAATGTACCCTTGAGTGCTTAACATATTTTCGGCCATCTCGATCGAATCAGCCATTATTTCACCGGAAACATTAGAACCACTCTGATTAATCGCCCTGTAAATGTAATTTGGCATTTTTCTTCCCTTGAACAAACAGTGATCACTATTCACTGTTCACTGATTTACGCCATAACCGTTAATGCTGCTTCTTCAAGTGTCGTTATACCCCGGGCAACCTTGCTCGCAGCATCATCCTTTAGCGTCCGTAATTTCCCTGCCCTTCTCGCTTTCTTTGTGATTTCCTGTGCTGTTTCTCCTTCCAGGATCATCTGCTGAATCGTTTCATCATTGAGTAAAACCTCAAATATTCCGGTCCGTCCCCTGTAACCTGTATTCAGGCACTGTGGGCAACCTCTGCCTCTCTGAAAATTGGCATTCTCCACTTTGTCAAGTCCCCAGGCAATTAGAGCTTCTTCAGGAGGCCTGTATGATTCTGTACAATAGGGACAGTTAGTCCTTATCAGACGCTGGGCAAATGATACTAATAAAACTGAAGAAACAAGAAACGGTTCTATTCCCATATCGGTCAGTCTTGTTATGGCCCCTGCAGCATCATTTGTGTGCACGGTACTCAAAACCTTGTGCCCTGTCAAAGCCGCCTGTGTTGAAATCCCCGCTGTTTCAGCATCCCGAATCTCACCTACCATAATAACATCAGGGTCCTGACGAAGTATTGATCTCAATCCGCCCGCAAATGTCATACCGGCCTTCCGGTTGAGTTGAATCTGACGTACCTTCGCCATCCTGTATTCCACCGGATCTTCCAGGGTAATAATATTAATATCCGGCTGATTAATTTTTTTCAATATAGAATAAAGACTTGTACTTTTACCGCTTCCCGTGGGTCCGGTGCTCAGGATCATTCCGTAAGGCCTGGCTATAACAGACTTTATCTTCTCCATGTCCTCCTCGGACATGCCAAGACGATCAAGCGTATAAACAGCAGCCCCCATATCCAAAAGACGTAAGACAAGATTTTCCCCATAAATAGTAGGAAGAGAAGAAACTCTGATATTAATTTCCTTATTTTCCATCTTTACCGTAAACCGTCCATCCTGAGGAATCCGGGATACTGCTATATCCATATTGGCAAGAATCTTTATCCTCGAAATAATCGGGAGTATCATGTGTTTCGGAGGTGATGGCACTTCATGAAGTTTACCGTCTATCCTGAAACGAAGCTGAACGGTATGTGCTTCCGGACTAATATGAATATCACTCGCACCTTCACGAACAGCCTGAGAAATAATGGAATTGACTAAGCGAACAATTGGCGGTTCTTCAGCCTGGTTCTGAAGCGAACTTACCTGAACTTCAATGTCCTGATGATCAGCCACTTCAGTCTCAATATTGATTTCAACCTCATTTATTTCCTCCAATTCTTTAACAAAACCAGACTGCATTCCATACGTTAACCTGATCAGCTGGTTCATTTCCCGTTCGGAAGAAACGACAGGCTCGACCTCCATATTGGTAATAGACTCAACCATATCAAGGGTATTAATATCCATAGGATCACACATGGCCACAATAAGGAGATTCTTCTTTCTTTTCAGGGGTAACACCTTATTTTTCTGGCAAACATCCAGGGGAATCATTCCTGTCACGTCAGGATCTGTTGGAAACTTATCGGGGCTGTATTTATCAATCTTCAACTGTTTACTGAGAATATCAATAAGTTGATCTTCACGCACGATGCCTTGTTGAATCAGATATTCTCCAAGCCTGAGCCTTGCTTTTTTCTGACTGGTTAAGGCACGCTTGAGTTGATCCTCCGTCAACAATTTGACATCTATCAGAATTTCCCCAAGTTTTTTTCTTGTTCTCAAGATCAATTATCTCCTTAACTTCCCACTGAAGGGCGATGACTTCTCTAAAATCGCTTATAAATTTGCGAACAAAACAGTATTTTCTGCCCACCGCAAAATAATTTTCGCATTGTGAAAAATATCCGGGGGAAGTTTATCAATTGCTTCCAGCGCTGAGGTTTTATCCACAAACCCTCTTTTAAGAAGGATCAAAAAGTTCAGACCCTCACGGTCATTCCAGTAAGGAAGTATTTGCATAGAGTGCGTTTTTTCTAAATATTGATAAAACAATCCATATACTTCACTGAGTTTCTCTTTCTTTGCTACCTGTACCCAATAATTCCATGGCGGAGGTTCATGCCCGGCAGGAATCACCGGAAATTTAATAACATCCCCAACTCTTACATGATTAAGATTCCTTATATGTGGATTGGTTTCTCCGACCAGCCGGAGATATCCTGAATCACAAGAACCATAGACAGTTGCTATCATTCTCGATACAATCCAACCTTTTTTAACTTTTAACCGCCCCAGCATTCTGGGATATTCAACAAGCTTTTCCACAACATGCGCGACATCGGATTCATCTCTTATTTCGATTTCTGTTGACATGCCGGCTAGTTTATCAACAGGAAATCTTTCCGGCATTTCATTCTTTTCAGATTCTTGCTCAGTCACCGCAACCAATGATAATCCAACAGATTGAGATTTTTTTGATTCGCTATCTACATTACTTTTTTTTACATCTCGCTGCATGGGTACATCATGATTGATCGTTTTTGCCGTCTCATGAGAAACTGCCATTTGTTTTGTTGAAGCCGGAGATTGAAATGAATTAAAAACATTAGAATAAACCAGGTCTCTTAAATAACCCGGCCTTAATACAAAAACGAGTAATATCATAAGCAACCCCGATATAAGCACAATTTTCGCCCACCGCCCGACAACTGATCTTTCGCGAATTTTTCTATTAATACAAGACTGAACCAAAGACCGCTTCACTCTGGTTCTATTCTGTATAATAAGGGTCAGAATGATCTGATGGCAAAGTGTTACTATCCGTCGCGGATAACCGCTTGTAGCCCGGTATATTGCCCGCAGTGCCGGGTAGGTGAAATGAACAGGGCGGTTACTTGTTTTGCTTGATTTTTCCATGCGGTAATGGATCATCGCCCGTGTGTCACTAAAATTCAAAGGGTTTAAATCATAGAAGAAGTTTATCCGGTCGGCAAAATTGTTCCGCTCCTTTAATGTTCTCTCGAACTCTTTCTGAGCAAAAATAACAATTTGCAGCAATTTATTGTTGTTTGTTTCGTAATTGAGAAATTCCCGTAATATTTCAAGGCAAAAGTCAGGAATTTTTTGACCTTCGTCAATAATCAAAACAATGATATTTTTATTATTAACACCCTGGTCAAAAAGATAATTTTTTATACTCTCTTTCAGCTGCCACTCTGTCTCATGATATCCGGGTTTGCTTTCCATACCGAACATACTGCCAACGGCAGACAAAAATTCCAGGGCATCACCAAAATCGGGATCAAGGAGAAGAAGTGTCCTGATATTTTCGTGCCCCGAAAATTTACTGATAAGCTGACGACAGAGAGTCGTTTTACCGGTACCCACATCTCCGACCACAACATTTAAGCCGCGCCGCAAACGTATTGCAAGCTCCAGGTTTTGAAGACATTCTACATGCTGTGGAGATTGATAGAAAAACTCTGGTTCCGGAGAGTTAGAAAAGGGTTCTCTGGTAAGATTTAATATCTTGTAGTATTCCATTTGCTTTGTAAAAACCTGTCACGAAAACACGAAAGAACGAAAAATAGAAAGCTGCAAGGGCTCAAGATCAAAGGTTTTTCCTTGATCCTTTTACCTTTATCCTTGATCCTTGATCCTTTTACCTGTTACTTTTTACCTTTATCCTTGCTCCTCGTTCATCTTTCCCGGTTTTCTCAGGCGCTGTTACATCGCTCGCCGCACCCGTTGCTAAAAGATGGGGGGTGATAAAGATAAGCACTTCTTCCATCTGGTCAGACGTATCTTCGCCTTTAAACATCCATCCTAAAACGGGAATATCTTTTAACCCCGGAACCCCGCTCCCCTTATCCTGGCTTTTCTTCTTGGTAAGTCCCGATATGACAATGGTTTCTCCATCCTTCACAATCAGGGTTGTATCGGTTTGCTTTCTGTAGATATAGGGATTCCCCTGAACATTTCTTGTATCATCAATCTCGTCTTTCTTGACATTGATTTTCATCTTCATATTTACTCCGTCGATCACATGGGGTGTAATCTCCAGCCGGAGAACAACATCTTCAAATTTTACTTGTCGGTTACCATCTTTATCAACGGATACATATGGTACCTTTGAACCATTTTCGGTAAATGCCGTCTGATTATCAAGTGTCGAAATGGACGGGCTGGATAAGATATTGAGTTTACCGGCATTTTGCAGGGCATTCAACTGCATATCGAGGATGCTCCCTCCGATTGTACCAAACATTAATCCAAGAGACCCAACGCCGCCTGCCGCACTTATTGCTGACGCTGATGCCGGAAAATTGACGCCGTACCCGTGTCCGCTGATGCCTGCCGAACCATAAGCCGGGGAATAACCTCCCGACACTGCGGGATTTGTGCCGACCGTACCACCTGAGCCGCCCGGGGTAATAAAATAATTATTGCCATTCCACGTATTAGCATACATACCACCCCACTGAACACCCAGGCTTCTCGCCGTACTCTTCGTTGTTTCAACAATATTCGCCTCTATAAGTATCTGGGAGGTTGGTCTATCGATCTTTTCAACCATGTCAACAATCTTTTTCAGATCTGCCCTCGTCGCCTGAATAATAAGTGAGTTTGTATGCTCACTAACCTTGACCGCCCCACAGGGGTTCCCTTTAGCATCTTTAGTCAGGAATTCCGCCACGTTCTCGCCGAGCTTTTCAGTATCTGCAAAATTGACTGGAATAATCATGGTCAGCAAAGGCAATTTTTCTCTTTTCCGGACCTGTAGTGACTTCAGCTCCAGGTTATCTTTCATATCTTTCAAATTCATGATTCGTATAATATTACCATCCCACTCGTATGTCAGCGCCTGGGAATTTAAAATACTGAGAAACGCTTCATTCCATGGGACACCATTGAAATCTACGCTAATCCGCCCCTGTATATCTGATTTGACCAATATATTCTGGTTTGCTGCCCGTGCCAATGCACGAATCACCATTTTCACATCAGTATTACGCATTTTGAAGTTGACCATATCTGTCGGAAAAGATTTCTCCGCATGAGGTGTTCCCCATTCCTTAAGTCTCGTTTCGGGCGGCATTTCAATGGTGCGCACCCTTGCTACCGGTGACCTGCCCCTGGACTTTTGAGCCATAAGTTTCCATTTCTCAAAAAATTGGTCTTTTTTTAATTCTTTGTTGCCCGCACAGCCTGAAAACAACAGCAAAAACACCGAAGCGGCAATGACGAAACAAACAACCCTCTTTCTTTCATTAATTTCTTTCAAAATCATCCCCCGGATAATACATAAAGAACAAGGTGCAAGGAAAGACCCAACTTAATCCTTGAACCTTTATCCTTGAATCTTGTTCTTTGTCCCTTCGCTTTTTACGGCGTCACTTTTCTAAAAACGGAACTGTTATTTTCCCTGTCTTTCTTATATTTACAATGATCACTCTCGATGGACTAATGTTTTTAACTTTATATCCACATAATTCCAGGTTATCCCCTGTTTGATAATCTACTCCATTTATGATAGCAATTTTCTTATTTCCGATTTCAAGATAGCCATTATAGACAAACTTTCCATCCCCCATTGTGTTTTCTAAAGCAATCTTGTTTCCTTCCGACGATAATCTTGATATTGAAAAAGGATCGTGCGTCCATTCTCTCTCAGCTCGGGCAGCAATGTAAATCCGGGCGCCGGTAATTTTATCCTCTTTTAAAACATCTGAAATATCTTTCAGTAATTTATTTCTTTCACTCACATCAACAAACTTCTTTACACCGGCGCTCACGATGACCGGAGCAGATTTTTTAGAATGAGCGGCTATTAATAAATCGTACGCGCCATATATTACTACCAGAATCATGCTGAAAACTATAATTTTTTCCCTTTTTGTCATTATAAACCTTCCACTTAACACGAATAAATCGGAAATCAACCCACCCTTAACCATATCTTCAGGTTAAATTCTTTATCTGCCGCCCTTTGTTGAATTTGAATTTCCTCTATCTGTTTCATATAAGAAATCTTTCCGAGTTCGATCAAGAATTTGCGGAAATTAAAAAAATTCCCTCTCACAGTTGCGTTTATTAATATAGCCCGTTTATTTCTTGCAAGCGTGGTAAAATCCGGATTTACAGATACGATTCGGGTGCCCGATCCCCTTGCTATTTCCTTAAATACCGATGGGATTAAATCGAGATTGTTCTCAGTAAGTTTTTTCCTTTCTGGAAGCGAAAACATAGTAGAAACTCCCGCTTCACTTTTTTCTACCAGTTTCATATAAAGTGGTAAAAGTGTCTTCTGAGTGTCTATGCGTTGCTCGACGTTAGTAAGCTCCGCTTCCAGTCTATTCAATGACTTGTAAGAGGGATAGAGAATCAAAAGGATAAAGCCCCCAACAATGACTATGCAGATTACAAGATAGATAAGATTGCGAACAGGAATCATGTTTAACAACTTGTCTTTCATATCAAATCCTGAATAAATTTAACAGTTACTGTAAATCGAAGCAATTCCATGTTTTCAAAGGACTCTGTACTACTTTTATCAATTTTCACCTCACTGAACATGGGAGAACTTTGCAACTTAAGGACGTATTTTACCAGCGAATCTTCAAACGACTCCACTTCTCCTGAAACAACTCCTTCTATTGTTAAATTACGAATATTTGTTTTCCCGCTTTTTGTTGAAGGTGTTTTTATACGAACCGTAACGTCAAGAAGTCTGATATTAGAGGGCGTAAGGAGAGACAATTCGCCTATGGCTGCCATTCCCAGATATCTCTCGCCATACTCTTTTAAATACTTTTTATCCTTTTGAACTTTTGAAACAAACAGGGGAAGAACTCTTTCGTCAATTTGAATACCCTGTTTCAATTGTTTCTCAAGTTTTGCAAGCTCGGCCTTCTTCCGGTCTGCAATATCCCCCATCACAAAAAGAACTCCGACGCAAAATATCAAAACAATAGTTAAAGTCACAAATATTGCCCGGCTACCCTTTACTATATTGGACTGTTTTACTTTATCTTTATAGGTAAAGAGGAGATTAGGTGTACGAGTTACATCCGATAATGCAACGCCGAGCGCCGGCACAAAAGAAACCCTGTCCGATATGGAAAGATTAGCAGTAATTTCATTAACAAAGGGATTCGCGGGTTCGAGGGGATCCAATACATCTCTTTCAATTCCCAGATCATCACCAATGTAGTCAACGACGGGTTTGTATACATCCATCTCAGTGGAAACATATACGGCATTTATCCTTTCATTTCCAAGATTTATCGTGTTGTATTGAAAGGTTCGCTCTGTCTGTCTGACCAATCTATCTAAAGCGGGAGTGGTCATCTTAAATATGGAATGTTCATCAAGTCCAAAGCGGGCCCTGAGCTCCGCAGTAGAAGGCGAATCCGGACTTAAACCATAGAGCAACTCTCTTGCATTCTCCATATCCATGAACATATTTCCCCTGAGTTCATCAGGAGATATTGTTTGACCAGCCCCGGATTCATCGGGTGACACAAATTTCAATTTCTCATTATATGCTTCCATGAGTTCTTGAACCATACTGTTTATTCCTGCCTTTATTCCACGGGTTAGAACAAGATTACCTCTGGAATAAATATCTATACGTGACCACCCTCTGTCGATGTAAAGAATAGCTATTGATTGTTCAAAGGAAGGCATCCAGTTTGTTTTAAATAAATTTTGAGTTCCAAAAGGGGTTATCGTCAGGCCACTAAGGGGATAGCCAATACTCTCAAAAAGTTCTTTCATCTTCTGTACTTCTTTTTTGGGAGCAGCATAAGTCATTACCGCAAGTTTGGTTATTCCTCTTTCGACAACTTCCCCCTCTATCTCAAAATCAAAAACAACATCCTTCCCTTTTAAGGACATCGTTTTTTGGGCTGTCCAATAGACAGCTCTTTCGATTTGTTTCTTCGCGACTTTTGGTATTAGAATAGAAGCTACTTCAACGCGGGCCGAGGACATATTTGCCCATAGATTAGGCTTTTTTATGGAATCACAAAATTTATCAAGCTCGGATTTTAAAAAATCTGCAAACTCAGGAGTGCCCATTGAAATGTCAGCTCTTAACGGAACAATCGTGTAATCAAGGAGTTCCCAGTCACTATCGGAAAGTCTTGCCACCTTAATACACTTCAAATGACGGTGCCCGATGTCAACACCGATTGAAATTTTCTTATTCTGATGTAAAGTCTTTAACAGCAATGGCTTGCTTTTTTTGTCAGATGGGGTGGAGGAGACAGATGGGGTCATAAAATCATCTGATGCCTCCGTGTTTCGTATAACATCAAGCAATTTTTCAGTTGAAGAAAGTTCTTTTTTTGAGACCAAACCACTCTCCTTTTGTTTTTCATGGTAATTACAAATTAAGCAAATACCATACCAACACTACTTCGTTTTAATAATTGGTTTTGACTGGAAGAAATACTATTTCATTCACAATGCAAAAATGCTAACTGATAATTGAAGTTTGTTCAAGCGTTTTTTAAAATAATCCAGCCGGTTGCCTGTAAGCAAGAAAAGCAGGGAAAAACAATATTTATCTCAAAAGCTTGAAACCAGGAAAACATGGGACCACATTAACAATATCTGCTTTCTTTCTTTTTTATATCTTTGCAAACAATGATGAACTCGTAAAAAGTCGAAAAGCACCATTTTTCGTCATTCCGGCGAAAGCCGGAATCCAGTCTATTCAACTACTTACGAGGGCTCTGGACTCCGGTTTTCACCGGAGTGACGACTTTTTACGAGTTCATCAACAATGAATATTCTTGAAAGATAAAGGGGTTCAATGTATTGTACAAGCATTATCAGAAAACAAGATTTTGGAGACAGGAGTAGCCTTATATGAAGAATACAAAGAAAAGTCACGTTCTTATAACAGATTATATGGTATTAATTGGATTTGCTCTTGGCGCTTTCTACTGGTTTTTTGAAGCCTTCTTTAATATGTTCGTAGCAAAGTCCGGCCTTAATCCATTTCAGTTACTTGTCACACCTGAATCAGATGTAAGCTGGACACGTATGATAGTTCTATGCCTTTTCGTTATTTTTGGCGCTCACGCGCAATTTGTTATGAACGAACGTAATCAGGCTTTGAAGAAAAGCGAGAAAGATGCCGCCACCCGTGAGCGTTTTCAAAGGTTACTCTCGCCCGACTTGTCTGAAATGGTTGTCTCCGGTCAGTTAAAGGTAGAAAAGGGTGGCGAGAACCGCGTGGCGACAGTAATGTTTGCCGACGTACGCAACTTCACCAAAATGAGTGAGAGAACAGACGCAAAGGAAGTTCTTAAGATACTCAACGAGTATTTCGAAATAATTGTTGATATTGTATTTCTCCATGAAGGTACAGTGGACAAGTTCATCGGCGATGAGGTAATGGCAATCTGGGGAGCGCCGGTAACACATGACAACGACCCGGCACGTGCCATTCATGCCGCTATAGAAATACAATCTGCACTTGCGGAATTTAACAAAAACCGCGCTTTAGAAGGCCAACAACAAATCCAGTTTGGTATTGCAATTAACACGGGAAATCTTGTTGCGGGTTATATCGGTTCTACCCGTACGATGAGTTACTCGGTAATCGGTAATGTCGTTAACATTGCACATGGAATTTGCCCGGCAGCAAAGGCGGGACAGATCGTTATCTCGGAAAGTACTTATAATCAAGTCCAAAACCTTTTCGAACTAACTAAGCTCGAACCGGTTCAAGCCAAAGGTAAGGGCAAACTAATACAGATATTTAAAGTCCTTGGTGAAAAGCAACCTTCAATGCAGGCTTAACCATATCCATTATTATACAAAAAGAAACTGTAACTGCACAGGTTCACGGTTCAAAGGTCAAGGTTTGATTTGGGCAGAGATTTGCTTTTTGTCAGTTTGCATATTTTTCGCGTCAAACAAAGCGCTATTTACCAGACCTCAATATCTTTACCAGGTTTTCATTGTTCCCTAACTGTGAACCCCTGGCCCAGACCTGGCTTCCCGGTCCCATTGCGTAGAAACTCCGGGTGCAACATTAAGTGCGATTGTGCCGGGAATGCGCATCAAGTCGTGCCAGGGCAGGCTTGAACCTGACAACCTGAGTAGTTACCTGTATCCTTCATCGACGAGCGAGTTGATACTTTCCATAATGATACGTGTTACTTCTTCGAACTGTGACTTATATTTGTCCTGAGATTCCCTTGAGAACAGTTTAAATCTTTCTTTAATTCTATATTTCTTTAATTGATCCTCAACAGAGAGAGGATCTCCTACCCGATATATAATTTTACCGCTCTTCGCAACAGGAAGACTTCCGGTATAGACCTGGTCAGAATTACTGCACCCTACGGGAACAACTTTTTTCCCTGTATCGAGCACCAATTGAGCGAGGCCTGTTCTGCCTTTCCCCAACTTGAGAGATCTCGTTCCTTCAGGAAAGATGATCAGATTAAGGTTCTTTTCAAAAAGGGCGCTTTTACTTAATGCAGCAACCCGATCCATAATTGTTTCATGATAGCTTTTTAAATATTCAACAAAATTATCCTTCAGAAAACCGGTTGTTTCCGATGCGATTTTTTGAAAGGCTGCACCTATTTCGTGACTGCCGTCTATCATATCCCTTACTATTCTGTATTCGCTCTTATCAATTCTTTTGCCTATCTTTTTCTTATAAAATTCTTCGATGAGATATCCCATAGATGGAACGGGAATTAAATTGCACGCATCAAGGACCTTTCCAAGAATATAATTTCTGTAATATTTCCCCTTTACCCATACTGTTGTGTATGGAAGATTCTTCATTGTCCACAGTTTATACTGAAACGGCCAATAATTAAACCTGTCAGTATGATTCATGGCGAAAATGACCGTTTCATCCGTTGGAATTTTTTCTATATTTTCCACTTGAATATCTACATTGGCAAAAATTCGATAATTAGGCGCCAAAAAAAATGTCGCCAACAATTTTTGCATTATCGGATTCGATCTAAGACTTATTTTCTTCAAATACTTAAGATCTACCATGTTACTCCCCGCACTAAAAATATAATGCTATGTGAATCGTAACCACTCAGTCCTTTTTCAATATTGAACAAGTGTTATTTGACAGTTTCGTAAAAAGTCGGATTTCCCCTCCCCTAGCGGGAGGGGATAAAGAGGAGGGGAACATAACTACTTGAAATAGCGGTATTCTCACCCCCACCCCTACCCTCTCCCATCAAGGGAGAGGGAGTTTTTTGGTTGGCTTTTTACGAACGCATCTTATTTGATGATTACACTGGTTTGAACGCGAGAAACGTTGTCAGATTAGCTCCTTCTTCCCTATGAAGATAATCAACATGCAGCGGCATTCCCACTTTTATAGTTTCGGGATTTCTTGCATCTACCCCTTCAATGCGCGCATCCACCCTTGTCCCCTCGTCCAACTCTACCACACCCACACAATAGGGATTAGTTCTGTTAAAACCTTCGTCAATCATAAGTTTGGGACCTACAGTTATGCAGGTAAACGCAGCAAGTCTGCCTGTTCCTTTCATTTTGACCCATTCCATTTCCGAGCCATAACACTTTATACATAATGAGCGGGGAGGCGTATACAAGGCTCCACATTTCTTGCATCTGGAACCCATAAGTTTGTCTTCATTAAGATACTGCCGAAAAGATATATCGCTAAAAGTTCTCTCTTCCATTAGTCTATCTCCTTTCAAGAATCGTGAATGTACAAGTACCCCCCGTGCCTCCCAGATTATGAGCTGCTCCGATTCTTAAGTCCTTGTTTGGAATTTGACGTTTTCCGGCTTCATTTCTCAACTGTTTCCATACTTCAATAAGCTGGCCCACTCCGGTTGCTCCAACAGGATGACCTTTGCATTTGAGCCCGCCGGAGGTATTGATCGGTTTAGATCCGTCTCTCTTCGTTAAACCTTCTGCAATAGCCTTATATCCTTCTCCAGGTTTAAAAAACCCCAGATCCTCTATGTGGAGGAGTTCCGCCATGGAAAAACAGTCATGCACTTCGGAAAACTGGATGTCTGCCGGAGTAAGTCCTGACATATTGTAGGCCTCATGGGCCGCATTTTTTGTTGCTTCCATAGATGTAAGGTCACCGGCAGCATGCAATCCCCTGCCGCTACCCTGGCCGATTCCCTTTACATATAAAGGATCATCGGTAAAGTTCCTGGCAATATCCTCGGCCACCAGTAACATACATGATGCGCCATCGCTGATAGGACAGCAATCGAAAAGTTTCATTGGCCAGGCAACAACGGGATTTGCAGCCGGATCCCGGAGAAAGGCTTTTTCATCCTCCCATTGGGGTACAGGTTTTCCCTGTTTTTCGGCTTTTACCATTTTATTTCTCATTATGTCACGTATGGTCAATTTAATCTGCGCCTTCGGATTCAGAGGGGCGGTTTCATGACTCTTAATTGTAATATTCATAAGATCTTCATGCGATGCGCCATATTTCGCGAAATAGGCAGTTGCTAATACTCCGAAAACTCCCGGAAACGTAAATCCAACATTGCCTTCATAGGGATATGTCCCCAGGGCCAATCCTTCAGCGACTTCTTCAGTAGTACATTTTGACATCTCTTCAACACCACCTACCAAAACCATATCGTAAAATCCTGAAGCTATGGCAAATACACCTTCGCGAAAGGCCAGTGCGCTGGATGCACATGCTCCCTCTGTTCTTGTTGAGGGTTTTGGCGCAATCCCGACCAAATCGGAAATAATAGGTCCCCAATGTCCCTGATGCACAAAAAAATCGTTTGTAAAGTTTCCGAGATAAAGAGCCTCTATCTCGTTGGGATCCACACCTTTATCCACGGATGAAATCATCTCGTTAAAAGCGTCAACAAACAGATCTTTTGAATCCTTATTTTTGAACATGCCAAAATTGGACATGCCTGCCCCGACTACAGCTACTCCCCTTGAAAGTTTCTTTTGTTTTTTCATTCTTCAAACTCTCCCAATAGTATTATTCTGATATTTTAAACTTACATGGCAGATACGTTTAGGAACAAACTATGTGCCAACTTTCAGGTTAATTGTCAAGGTGAAAGAACATTTCAGGTGTACGACAAATTTATGGGTAACATGTTTTAGGCTCTTTCCCAGATTGATGGTTTCGTAAAAAGCTCCGCTATGCCTCGACGAGTCAGGACATTATAATTGGAAGTAACTTGCATTATTTAAATTTGTGTATTACTTGGCATATGTTAAGAAGTATCAATAAGTTATGGCGATTTTGTAAATTTTAGTTACTTGAAAGTCCCAAAAACGTCATGCCGGGCTTGATCCGGCATCCAGAACATATTGAAATTATCGGATTCCGGCTTTCGCCGGAATGACGAAAAATGGTACTTTTCGACTTTTTACGATTCCGTCAAGGTTAGCAGTTCTCTAACCGTGAACCCGATAATCTGAGTAGTTACTTAGCCTTTTACCTTTGACCTTTTACCTTTGGCCTTTGCGGCTTTACCGCCTTAGGTTTTTCTTTTTGGAGCGTGTCGTTTCCCTGAAGCGGATTTTTCCCGATCCAGCGGGGGGTAATCTTCTTCGTGCGGATAATCTCACGGAGCTTTGGAAGATCACTCTTGATCACAAGGGAAAAGGCCCGGCCCCTTTTACCCATTCGCCCGGAACGCCCGGTACGATGAGTATATTGTGTTCCGCTGCCTGGTAAATCCCAGTTTACCACATGGGATACATGTGTAAAATCAAGCCCTCTCCCGGCGACATCTGTGGCAATGAGATAGCGTAGCTTCTTTGTTTTGAACTGCCTGAATATGGAAGAACGCTTGTTCTGGCTAAGCCCGGCATGTATATACTCGATGCCTTTATAGTGCTTCCGCATATCGCGGAATAGCTTGTCAACTTTATGGCGGGCGTTACAGAAAATGATTGCCTGGCTGACATCTTCTCCCTCAAGATATTTTGTGAGTTCTGCTCCCTTGCGATTCGGGTGGAGATAGGTGAAATAGTGCTCGATACTTACCGGCGCCGCCCGCTTTTTGATAAGAGAGATGTATTGAGGATCCTTCAGATAATTTTGAGATAGCTTTGTGATATCGTCATCCATCGTCGCGGCGAAGAGGAGCGTTTGATGCTTATTGATCATACAGGACATGATAAACTCGATGTCCTCGAGAAACCCTTCCTGTAAAAGTTCATCCGCTTCATCGAGGATGACACATTTCACGTTCGACAGACTGACAACTCCGTCATACAAAAGATCGATGAGCCGCCCCGGCGTCGCAACGAGAATATGTACCCCGTGTTTTATCTTGGCGATCTGAATCTCCTTGCTGAACCCGCCGAAAACGGCGAATGGAACCACATCACTCCCTGCCGCAGTCTTTCCGATCTCATCCACATACTGAATGCATAATTCACGGGTCGGGACAATTATCAGGCCCTGTATGGCGTTCTTCGAAGTATCGATTTTCTGAATAAGCGGGATTGCGCAAGCAGCCGTCTTTCCTGATCCCGTTTCCGCGAGGGCGCAGAGATCCATTCCTGACATGATGACAGGATAGGTAGCCTCCTGAATAGGGGTCATCTCCTTATACCCCATATTCTCAATTGCTCTGAGGATATTTGGAGGAAGGCCAAGTTCACGGAACTTTATGCTTTCCTTCTTTTTCTCTGCCGGAACTTTCCTTTTTCTTTCCGTTGGTCTTTTCTCTTTTTTCTCGACTGAGTGTGTCTTTTTCTTCTCTGCTGTGTGTTGTTGTTCTTTCTTTCCTGAAATGAAGCTTATAAAAGATCCCAAGATCTTGAACAGATCAAATTTCATGTACGTCATCCTTCCATGTATAAAACAGTATCTTCGGCCACTTTTTTA
>Ga0209121_10000437_pt1 | contig 43388 bp, 43 predicted proteins | sample Cruoilmetagenom3_FD_187292 | JGI IMG/M metagenome (GOLD analysis project Ga0209121, IMG submission 187292) | Oil polluted marine microbial communities from Coal Oil Point, Santa Barbara, California, USA - Sample 3 (SPAdes) (version 2) | ecosystem: Environmental > Aquatic > Marine > Oil seeps ... | reverse complement strand
TCGATCCTGCTGCTGGTCCGCAGTGGTGGCTCGGGTCGGTTTGTAGCGCTGGCACTGGCCGAGTAAGCCGCTACTGCTAGAATGAAAGAAGGCCCCCGAAGCGTTCCGGGGGCCTTCTTTATGTTAGATGACTTTGGAGCTTATGCGGCAGCAAACAGACGCGGTGTGAACAACCCGCTTTTTTTGGCACCCGTCAAAGATTTGGCCGCGGCCAGAACAGCGAGGTCCGCCAGTGGTTCAAACAGGATAACCAGCATATAAGCCGCGCCGAAGGAGGCGACAGAAGCCAGACTTTCAGCCCCGAAGCCTTGGCCGTAAAAAGCCCAGAAAGCAACCCAGGCAACGATTCCGGCCTGATAGGTGGAAGATAGCTTCAAGGCCTGAAGATATGAGATATCTTTATAGGCTGTGCCTTCAGGAATAATGCGCTTGGCCAACAGGCTCATCGCATAGAGCGGCAGCAGGAGTGTGGTCAGGTTCATGCCGTATTGAGGCAAATCGGTTGGGGCAAACAACAACCCTTGCAAAAGCAAGCCCATGGCCAGCCCGATCATAGCCGGAGCGCGGCCAAACAGCAAAAACAGGGTTGAGCCCAAAATCAGGTGCACCTCGGAAACGCCTACGGGCTGGTGGGGCAAAACCTGAAAAAAGCCGAAGACCAATGTGGTCGAAATGGCGCTACGCGCTGCCAAGGAGGCAACATTGCCGGATTTGATGTTTTCAAGAGCCAGCTTGCCTGTGAGCCCTACGGCGCCCGTGGCGGTGGCGGCACCCAGTGCCATTTTTGCGCCATCAACGACGCCCGGTTCAATATGCATGATATTTCTTTCCTTTTGGCGCGCGACCCCGCGCGCAGATTCGAAAAAAGCACTGTGGGCGAGAGGCGGCCAAAAACCACCGGACCTGCCCGCCGCAGTGCCGCTTGTTCAGCTTGGCCGGTCTCCGGGCTTATGCGCGCCTATCAAGCAGGTCTGGCCTCCTTCCCGTGCGAATGCACAGTGGGTATTGGCCAGATTTTGCGCATCTACCGTTGCGGGGGCAGCGCCGGATTTGCAGTTTTGCGCACCGGTCTTCCCGTTTCACCTGATCGGGTATCCCGAACAGGCACCAAGATGAACCTCAAGCGTTACTGATGCCACATGCACTTGTCAAGCAGACCACCGAGCCGAAGGCGAGGCGAAAGCGCCGCAGCTTCATTTTTGCCACTTGTTGCAAAAATGCCATGGCTTAGACCGAAGGAACCCTTAGCTTGCGAATGGAAAGCTTTTCGAAATAGGGGCGGGCCAGTTCGCTCAACGCTGTGCCTTCACGGGACAGTTCCGGTTCTTCTGATTTCCCCTTGCCAAATCCTGTGCTCTTCCAGACTGACCCATACCAATGCTCTGCCCAGACTCCGTCCTCCTTGTGCCCGCCCTTGGGCCAATTCAGCATTTTTGGATCAAAGGCGAGGCCGATCTTTGCGCACAAGATACGCAAGGCGGCTTCAGGGTTTGCTAAAATGTCTTCACTGTCGATGATTAGCGGAAATTGGCCCTTTGCCACCAGCAAATCGAAGATATCGGCTTGCTGCTTGAAACCAATGTCCTCCAGCGTAGGGTTCTCGCGCTTGGCGTGATAGCTTGCAACCACACGCGCGGGATCCCGGATCAAAAACACATTGGTCATATCTTCGATCCAACTCAGCGGAAAGTGCGGTTGCATATGTTGGGTCATGTGCTTTTGGTAAAATACCGGCTTGTTTTCAGGAATAGCGCCGACACATTGCGCCGCTACATTGGCAGGGTCGGTTTCCCCCGCCGCCAATATCTCGGCGCGCATCGGGTGATCCAGCCCGCTGGCAGCGAGATAGGCGGCATAGAAAGGCTCGTCCCACACCGCGCAGTCGCTGCGCGCCCCGAAGCTATACATCATCGCGGTGGACAGGTTGCGCGGGCCGGACCACATGGCGATCCGCATCAGCCGACCTCTTGGCGGATAAGCTTGGCATAAAGCGAGCGCAACCCTTTGGTAACGGGTCCGAGGTCTCCGCTGCCGATTTGCCGGCCATCAAGCGAGGCAACAGGGGTTTGTGCGCCAAAGGTGCCCGTCAGGAAAGCTTCGTCGGCTCCGTAAGTATCGACCAGCGAGAAGTTGCGCTCGAACACAGGGATGCCCTCGGCGCGGCACAGGTCTATCACCTTTTGCCGGGTGATGCCGTTCATGCAATAGTCACCGGTGCTGGTCCAGACCTCGCCTTTGCGGACAATAAAAAAGTTGCAAGCGTTGGTTGTGTTTACAAAGCCGTTTATGTCGAGCATCAGGGCCTCATCTGCACCTGCCTTTTCGGCGGCGATGCAAGCCAAAATACAGTTGAGCTTGGAATGCGAATTGAGCTTCGGGTCCTGCGTCATGGGCAGGCCGCGCATGTGGGGCACGGTGGCCAGCCGGATCGGGCGGGGGATGGAGGGTTTGGAATGTTCGCAGATGATCACCATCGTTGGCCCGCTTTGGGAGAGGGAAGGGTGCTGGAACGGGCGGGTTTTAACGCCGCGGGTGATCATCAGGCGGGCGTGAGTGTCAGACTCCATACCATTGGCTTGTCGAGTCGCTTCGAGGGCGTTGATGACGCCTTCGCGGGCCATCCCGATATCAAGATCAAGCGCCAGTGCGGCCTCAAAGAGCCGGTCCATATGCTGGTCGAGGAACGCCCACTTGCCGTTGTAGAGCCGCAGCCCCTCCCAGATACCGTCCCCCAGCATAAAGCCGCTATCATAGACCGAGATCTTGGCTTGGTCGCGCGGTACAATTTCACCATTTACATAGATGCAAATGGATTCGTTGCGCGCGTCATCGGAGGCTTGGTGGGTGGTGACGTGGTCGTTCATGCTTGGCTCCCGAGTGGGCGAGGGAAGGGGTTATTCACGCATAGCAGAAAGCGAGAGCGGGTCAATTGATTTGGGCGGGTAGATAGGACCAAGCACCAGCATGGAGGAAAGCAACGCTTTGCCCCCCTTGGTCGCATTTTTGCAACAAGTGGCAATAATGGAGCTGCGGCGCTACGGCCTCGCCTTCGGCTCGGCAGCGAAAGATCGATGCAGTTGGCACACTTTATGTGGCGGTTAAGGCGCTAGAGAGATCAATCCACCGGGGTGGCGCTGGATTGCGCCGGCGAGTTCCAGGTCAAAAATGGCCTCCATGATATCCGGCGCAGGGAGCGCGGTTTCGCGGATGACTGTGTCTTCCAGGATCGGGGTCGTGCCAAGCAGGCTTTTGATCTGGTCTTCAAGATTTGTGGTGCGGGCCGGGGGAGTAGGGCTTGGTTGGGAAGGGACTTCTAGGGGCAGATGTGGCTGCACGGGGCCGCTGAGACATTCGACAACGTCAGCACCGGAACGAATGAGCGCAGCGCCGTCTCGGAGCAGCATATTACAGCCGGAGGCGCGTGGATCGAGCGGGGAGCCGGGCACGGCCATGACCTCGCGCCCTTGGTCGAGCGCGTTTCGCGCGGTGATCAGCGAGCCGGATTTGGCCGCCCCTTCGATGACAACGATTCCCAATGACAGCCCCGAGATGATCCGGTTGCGTTTGGGGAAGTGGCGCGCTTGTGGCGAGGTGCCAATCGGGGCTTCGGAAAGGACGAGCCCTTGTTCGGCGAGGCTCTCCCACAGCTTTTGGTTTTCGCGGGGGTAGACCGTTTCTACGCCGCCCGCGAGCACAGCTATGGTGCCGGTTTCAAGGCTGGCTTTGTGCGCGGCGGTATCGACCCCGCGGGCCAGACCGGAAGCGATCACAAAGCCAGCATCCCCGAGGTCAGACGCCAGCATGGCGGCCATACGCTGCCCGATGGAGGACGCATTGCGCGCGCCGACAAGACCGACAGTTGGCTTTCTCGTCAACGCAGGGTCTCCAATGGCCCAAAGCAGCGGTGGCGGGTCCGGAATAAGCGCGAGCAGTGGCGGATAATCGGAGGCACCTAAGCAGAGCATTTGTGCACCGGCTTTATGGCCCGCCTCGATTTCTTTGGTGGCTTGCTCCAAGCTACACGGGGCGTATCCGCGGGCACCAGCTTCGGAAGCGACCTTGGGTAGGGCTTGGAGGGCCGCAGCGGCGGAACCATGTTCGCGGATGAGCCGGATAAAGGTTGACGGCCCGACTCGCCGGGAGCGCGCCAACCGAAGCCAGGCTGTCTGATCGTTTTCGCTTTGCGGCACGGCTGAGGCCGGTATTTTCGCACTTGCCGGCACAGAGAAATTTGGGAAATCATTCATTAACCAATCATTTCACATGATTGGTTAATAGAGGGTAAAAGGGAGCACCTCTATTGAGGTTTTAACCGGCAGAGCCGCCGACGGTGAGCCCGCCGATCAGGAGCGTTGGCTGACCCACGCCCACCGGCACGGTTTGCCCAGCCTTGCCGCAAGAGCCGATACCCGGGTCCATGGCGCTATCATTCCCGATGGCGCGCACTTGTTTGAGCGCCGAGGGGCCGTCTCCGATCAGGGTGGCCCCTTTTACCGGGTGCGTGACTTTGCCGTTTTCAACCTTATAGGCCTCGGTGCAGCTAAACACGAACTTGCCGTTGGTGATATCCACTTGCCCGCCGCTGAAATTAACGGCGTAAATCCCGTCTTTGATCTCTTTGATTACATCTTCCGGCGTGGCCTCGCCGCTTTCCATAATCGTGTTGGTCATCCGCGGCATGGGGGCGTGGGCATAAGATTGCCGCCGCCCGTTGCCGGTGGCGGGCACATCCATCAGGCGGGCGTTTTGGCGGTCTTGCATATAGCCGACAAGGATACCGTCCTCGATCAGCACATTGCGTTGGCTGGGGGTGCCTTCATCGTCAAAACTGATGGAGCCGCGGCGGTCTGGTATGGTGCCGTCATCAACAACCGTAACCCCCTTGGCCGCAACCTGCTTGCCCATCAGGCCAGCAAACGCACTGGTTTCTTTTCGGTTGAAGTCGCCTTCAAGCCCGTGACCAATGGCTTCGTGCAGCAAAATGCCGGGCCAGCCATTGCCAAGCGCCACATCCATGATGCCTGCCGGCGCGTCCTGCGCTTCCAGATTGACCAGCGCAATGCGGAGCGCTTCACGGGTGGCGGATTTCCAGTGGGCGGCATCCAGCAGGAGCCCGATTTCGGAGCGACCGCCAGAGCCGTGGCTTCCGGCTTCGCGGCGGCCATCTTTTTCGACCGTGACGGTTACGAAAAGCACGGTCATCGGGCGTACATCGCGCAGAATGTCGCCTTCCGGTCGTAAAATTTCAACCTCTTGCAGCGAAGCCCCGAGGCTGGCGGAAACCTGCACCACCCGCGAATCAAGGGCGCGGGCAAAATCATCAATTTCTTTCAGGGTTTCGACCTTGATGGTAAAAGGCGCGTCGGTGATCGGGTCGGCGTCAGTATAGAGCCGCTGGTTGGTTTTGGCTGGCGCGTCAGCGAGGCTCCCACCGCCCGCCCCAATGGCCATGCGCGCCGTTTCTGCTGCGCGCGCCAGCGAGGCTTGCGATATTTCGCTTGAATGCGCATAGGCCGCCGTTTCGCGATGAATGGCCCGCAGCCCGAACCCCTCTCCGGCATCAAAACTGGCGTTTTTCAGATTTCCGTCATCAAAAACCAGCATTTCAGAACGCTTTCGTTCAAGAAATAGTTCGCCGTCATTACCGCCTGAAACGGTATCACGCAGCAACTGGAGTGCGGCGTCGGGGTCGAGATTGGTCTCAAAGGGGCGGAAAGAATCTGATGTCATAAGGGGCTCGGTTTTTGTGGCTTTTTGCTAATATGGCGATTGAGGCGGAGCAGAACAACGGGGGGTGGTAAATAATCCGGTGAAATTGGACGAGATAGGGGCAACTGAGTCGATTCTTGACTAGAAAATGCAATAAATCCGTCCGAAATTCCGATGAAATCTATCTTCTATTCTTGATGATCTGAAAATATATTGTTTTGAAGCAAATTTTTTTACTTAGCGGCTGAATGCCGCAAACGAATATCTTGTTATCCGGTGCGTAATATGATTGATCTAGATCAAGAAAATAACCGGCGACCGCACTATTCGCGGTGGGTTGCCACTAATATCACGCGGTGCGTGGATGAACTGGGGATAAAATTATGCGAATGACTAGCCTGATCAGGGGTTTTCTATCTGTTGTTTTTGGCCTGATGGCAGCTACCGTAACTTTGGCACAAGACGGCCTGACCGGCCTCGAATCTATCGGTAAGCCAGTCCCTGGTGGAATGGGGTTCCAGCCTGCGGTTACCGAATTGGCGCGTGATGGTCACTGGCTTGATGGAATGGTTCATTATATTATGGCCGCCATCACCATTTTCGTGACGCTACTATTGGTCTGGGTGGTCATCCGCTATAACCATCGCGCCAATAAAGAGGCCGCGCGTTTCACCCACCACACAATGGTCGAGATCGTCTGGACGCTTCTCCCGATTGTGATCCTGATCGTTATCGGCTCGTTTTCGCTGCCTATCCTGTTTAAGCAGCTGGAAATTCCGGAAAGTGACCTGACGGTCAAGGTGACAGGAAACCAATGGTACTGGACCTACGAATACCCCGAAAGCGGCGTCGTTTTTGATAGCTTTATGATCGGCGAAGGGGCCCCGGGCCTGACCGAAGAAGTTAAAGCCGATCTGGCGGCCTATGGCTACGCTGAAGACGAATACCTGCTGGCTGCTGATACGGCCATGGTTGTGCCTGTTGGCGCGGTTGTCCGTGTCCAGATTGCTGCCTCCGATGTAAACCACTCGTTTGCGGTGCCGGCTTTCGGTATCAAGATGGATGCGATTGTGGGCCGGTTGAATGAAATATGGTTTGAAGTCGATCGCGAAGGTGTTTACTTTGGTCAATGCTCCGAGCTTTGCGGTAAAAACCACTCCTATATGCCGATCGTGGTTAAAGCTGTCAGCCAAGAGGTTTATGACCAGTGGCTAGCCGGCGCGATTGAAGAATATGCCGGCATTCCGGCATCTGTTCAGGTAGCATCGAACTAGGATGAGTGACGCGACTTTTACCGAAACGCGCCAATACGAGGCGCAATTCTCCGATTACGTGGAGCTGCTCAAGCCCCGCGTAATGCGGTTGGTGGTCTTTACTGCGGCTGTAGGGATGTTTGTGGCGCCGGTATCGGTGCATCCGGTGGTGGCGTTTGCCTCGATCCTGTGCATCGCTATTGGAGCTGGTGCTTCGGGCGCGCTCAACATGTGGTGGGACCGCGACATTGATGCCATCATGACGCGCACACAAGGGCGGCCCATTCCGAGCGGGCGGGTACAACCCGGCGAAGCTTTGGCGATCGGGCTTGGGCTTTCGGGGTTCTCGGTGATGATGCTGGCGCTTTTTGCCAACCCGCTGGCGGCGGCATGGCTGGCCTTTACGATCTTCTTTTACGTGGTCATCTATTCAATCGGGCTCAAGCGCCTGACACCGCAAAACATCGTGATCGGCGGTGCGGCCGGGGCTTTCCCGCCGTTGCTGGGCTGGGTTGTAGCTACGGGCAGTATGAGCGTTGAGCCGCTGTTGCTGGTCGCGCTGATATTGCTGTGGACCCCGCCGCATTTCTGGGCTTTGGCGCTTTGGCGCAATGACGATTATCAAGCCGCCGGCATTCCTATGCTTCCGGTTATGCGAGGGGAACGCGTGACCCGCCGCTATATCTTCGGCTACACGCTTTTGCTGATTCCGGTTGCGCTCGCCCCGAGCTTCACCCAAATTGGTGGCAGCCTTTATCTGGCGGTCTCCGTGGTACTAAACGCGGTGCTTTTATTGGGCGCTGTCAAGCTGCTCAAACGGCAGGAAGCGGATCGCGATGCAGACAAATTCCTTGCGGAAAAGCGGTTTTTCGGTTTCACCATTCTCTACCTGTTTTTGCATTTTGTAATGTTGTTGGTGGAAGCAACCCTGCGCAGCTTTGACCTTATGGTCGGTACGCTTCCGGTATGGTTTTAGATATGGCTATCCAACCAGAGCACGAACTCCACACGCGCCGCAAAGGGCGCAATAAGGCGGTCGGGCTTATCCTTGGCGGATTTGTCGTGATTGTTTTTGCCGTGTCGATTGTTAAACTCTCGAAGCCGCAGAACGAAGACTTTCGTGCGCCAAACTTCTCGCCTGTTGTCGGAGCCAGTGAATGAGCCAGCCAAGTGCCAAAAAAGTGGTATTGCCGTTGCTGGCGCTGGTCGCGTTCATGACAGCGGGCTCTTTTGCTGCGGTTCCGTTTTATAACTGGTTTTGCAAAGTCACCGGCTATGGCGGCACAACGACCGTTGCGGGTGTAGCTCCCGAAGCCGTGCTGGACGAGACTATTATAGTCCGGTTTGACGGCTCGCTCGGCACCGGAATGGAATGGGAATTCAAACCCGCGCAATACACAATGGAACTGAAAATCGGTGAAGTCGGTTTGGCTTTTTACGAAGCCTACAACCCGACCGACCGGCCCATTGCGGGCACAGCCAGCTATAATGTGGCCCCGTTTTCGGCGGGCAACTACTTTAGCAAGATTGACTGTTTTTGCTTCACCGAGCAGGTGTTGCAACCCGGAGAACGGGTGATGATGCCGGTCACGTTTTACGTGGACCCGGGGATCGTGACCGACATCGAAGCGAAGCGCGTACATTCGATCACGCTTTCCTATACTTTTTACGAAACAGAACTACCCGTGGAGCAAGCTTCACTGGAAATCCAAAATTTGCCACGCGAACATGACGCGCCGGCGGGTGAAAATCAAGGCACGCAGGTTAACTAGCGTTCAATAAAAGGGACCAAGCCACATGGCACATGAAAAGAACCACGACTATCACATTTTGAAGCCAAGCGCATGGCCGCTGCTCTCGGCTGTTTCTACCTTTATCATGTTCTTCGGTGCAGTGCAGTATATGGCTGAAGGCATTCCTTGGTTGTTTTACATCGGTCTGCTCGGCGTGCTCTACAGCATGTATGTCTGGTGGTCTGATGTAATCGCCGAAGGCGAAGCTGGCGATCACACACCTGTCGTGCAAATCGGCCTGCGATACGGCGTGATCATGTTTATCACCTCCGAGGTCATGTTCTTTGTCGCTTGGTTTTGGAACTTTTTTAAGCACGCATTGTACCCGATGGGGCCATTGAGCCCTGCGGTTGACGGTGTTTGGCCTCCAGTCGGGATTGAAACTTTTGATCCTTGGCACCTGCCATTGATCAACACCTTGATCCTGATCTGCTCAGGAGCTGCCGCGACTTGGGCGCACCATGCAATTGCCCATGATGACGACCGCAAAAGCCTGATCAATGGTTTGATTATCGCCATCGCATTGGGCGCCTTGTTCTCAGTGTTCCAAGCCTATGAATACGCCGAGGCAACTTTCAGTTTCTCCGGAAACATTTACGGCGCTTCGTTCTTTATGGCCACCGGCTTTCATGGCGCGCACGTAATCATTGGCACAATCTTTCTGGCCGTCTGCCTGATCCGCGCATTGCGCGGCGGTATGAGCAAAGAGCACCATATCGGTTTTGAAGCGGCGGCTTGGTACTGGCACTTTGTTGACGTTGTTTGGTTGTTCCTGTTCATCGCGGTCTATGTTTGGGGCGGCTGATAGCACTTGAAATATTTTAAAAACGCGGGTCTTAATGGCCCGCGTTTTTGTTTGGAGAAACGAAATGAATAAGCGGATGATTGCACCGGTTCTCTTTGGGCTGGTCGGCATTGCCATTCTGGTTAGCCTTGGCAACTGGCAGGTTCGGCGGCTGGCGTGGAAAGAGGACATTCTGGCAGCGATGGACGCACGGCTTTCAGCTGCGCCGGTGGCTGTGCCTGCTGTGCCCGATTCAGCGCGGGATATGTACCTTTCGGTCAGTGTTGAGGGCGTGATGGGGGAAGAATCCGTGCATGTGCTTTCCAGCAGTCCCGAAACCGGGCCGGGCTACAGGATTATTGTGCCTTTCACCACCGTTGATGGCCGCCGGATATTGATCGACCGCGGGCTGGTTCCGGAAGCCCGCAAAAATGCCGAGCAACCGCCAGAGAATGGCACTTTGTTCGGGAACCTGTTGTGGATGCAGGAAGAGCCGCCTTTCGCGCCCGACCTTGAAAAAAATATCTGGTTCTCCCGCCCGCCGGCTGAGCTGGCAGAGGTGCTGGGTACCGAGCCGGTGTTGATTGTGCTGAGCCAAACAACCCTCTCTACCGGTCCTTTTCCGGTCGCGGTTGACCTCAACATCCCGAACAACCATTTGGGCTATGCCGTCACATGGTACGGGTTCGCGCTTGTGTGGCTGGGAATGACCCTGTATCTGCTAGTGCGCATCAAGCGAAAAACCGTCTAAGGCAATGTTATGAAATATATCTCGACCCGCGGCCAAGCGCCCGCCCTTTCCTTTGAAGACGCTATGCTCAGCGGGCTGGCGACAGATGGCGGACTTTATGTGCCAGAGAGCTGGCCACAGATGAGCGCGGAAGAGATCGCCGCGCTGGCCGGGCTTCCCTATGAGGAGGCCGCGTTTCGGGTGATCAAGCCATTTATTGGCGAGACCTTTAGCGATGACGAGTTGCGCGGGATTTTGAGCCGTGCCTATGCAAGCTTCCGCCATCCTGCCAAGGTGCCGCTTGTGCAATTTGGCGCGAATGATTTCATTGCCGAGCTCCACCACGGGCCAACGCTGGCCTTCAAAGACGTCGCGATGCAGCTGATCGGCCAAATGTTTGAAGCCGTGCTGGAGCGGCGCGGCGAGCGGGTTACGATTGTGGGGGCAACTTCGGGTGATACCGGATCGGCAGCCATCGAGGCATTTAAGGGCCTGCACGCGGTGGACGTGGTGATCCTCTACCCACATGGGCGGGTTTCAGAAGTGCAACGCCGGCAGATGACAACGCCAAACGAGAGCAACGTACATGCCGTGGCGATGGACGGTGACTTTGATGATTGTCAGGCGCGGCTCAAGGATATGTTCAACGACGCCGACTTCCGCAACTCGGTTAAGCTGGCGGGCGTGAACTCGATCAACTGGGCGCGGGTGATGGCGCAAGTGGTTTACTATTTTACGACCGCCGTGGCGCTTGGAGCCCCGCACCGCAAAATTTCTTTTACTGTGCCAACCGGCAATTTTGGCGATATTTTCGCAGGCTATGTGGCCAAGCGTATGGGCTTGCCGATTGACCGGCTGGTGATTGCCACCAACCAAAACGATATTCTGCACCGCACGCTGCAAAGTGGTGCGCATACAAAAGAGGGCGTGATGCCAAGCATCAGCCCTTCGATGGACATTCAGGTGAGCTCGAATTTTGAGCGGTTGTTGTTTGACCTGTACGACCGCGAGGGCGAGGCTATTGATCAGCTCATGGGAGAACTCGGGCAAGGTGGCTTTGCTCTCTCGCAAGGCGCGCTAGAGCGGTTGCGGGCCGAGTTTGACAGCGGCGCCTGCTCGGAAGAGGAAACCTCGGCCACGATCAAGGCGATGATGGAAAGCACAGGGGAGCTGCTCTGCCCGCATTCCGCTGTCGCGGTCAAGGTCGCCCTGGAGCAACGCGGTGATGCCGCTGTGCCAATGGTGGCGCTGGCTACGGCCCATGCGGCCAAGTTTCCAGATGCGGTGGAAGCCGCTTGCGGGATCCGGCCGGACCTCCCCCCCCATATGGCAGACCTGTTTGACCGTGAAGAGCGGGTGACCCGCTGCACCAACGATCTAACCGCGCTCAAATCCCTGATAAACGAGAAAATCGCCAGATGAGTGTTGAAACACATATCCTCAGCAATGGCCTGACCGTTGTTACCGAACATATGCCGGGGCTGGAAAGCTCGACCATCGGCGTGTGGGTTAAAGCGGGTGCGCGGAACGAGGACGAGGCGCAAAACGGGATTGCGCATTTCCTTGAGCACATGGCCTTTAAAGGCACGACAACCCGTAGCGCACTGGAAATCGCCGAGGTGATCGAGGATGTCGGCGGGTTTATAAACGCTTATACCTCACGTGAGATGACAGCTTATTACACCCGTGTATTGGGGGCCGATCTGCCGCTAGCGCTGGATGTGCTGGCTGACATCCTGCTGAATTCCACCTTTGACGAGCGCGAGATCGAGATCGAGCGCGGGGTGATCCTTTCGGAAATCGGGCAGAGCCTTGATACCCCGGATGACGTTATATTCGATTGGTTGCAGGGGGTTTCCTACCCAAAGCAACCGATGGGACGGCCCATTCTTGGCCCCGCCGAAAATGTGCGCCGGTTTAGCCAAGCTGATCTTTCCGGTTTCGTTGGTACCCATTACGGCGCTGAAAATCTTGTGGTTTCGGCAGCGGGTATGGTGGACCATGAAGCGCTGGTGAAACAGGCCGAGCGGCTGTTTGGGCATATGCCAAAAAGTAGCGCACCCGTGGCCCTGTCAGCACAGTTTATTGGTGGGGAGAAGCGGATAGTGAAAGAGCTGGAACAGGCGCATTTCACACTTGGCTTTGACGCACCCGGCATTCAGGATGATCGGGTCTACACAGCGCAAATTTATTCGATGTTGCTCGGCGGTGGCATGACCTCGCGCCTGTTTCAGGAAGCCCGTGAGAAACGTGGCCTGTGCTATAGCATTTTTGCCAGCATCACCCCGGGGTTGGAATCAGGTATGCTGAGTATCTATTCCGGCACTTCGGGAGAGCAGATTGATGAGCTGGCACGGGTCACAATTGACGAGATGAAGCGCGCAGCCGACGATATTTCGCAGGTTGAACTGGACCGGGCTCAAGTGCAGATGAAGGCCGGAATGTTGATGGGGCTGGAAAGCCCCTCGGCGCGGGCCGAGCGCATGGCGAGGGGGATCAGCATTTGGGGGCGGGTGCCCGAGCTTTCAGAAGCTGTTGCCAAAATCGAGGCGGTTAACGTGCGCGGGCTGCGGGATTATGCAGCTTCTGTCTGCGAGTCCGGCGAGATGGCTATGGCGCTCTATGGGCCGGTGGGTGCAGCGCCGGCTATGGATGATCTCCACACCAGCTTGAGAGGTTAATATGCTGTTTGGGCGCAAAACCCCGGTGCTTGTCAGCCAAAGGCTGGAACTGCGCCTGCCCAAACGAACCGACTATATCCCGTGGATCACAACGCGGCGCGAAGGTGCCGATTTCTTGAAGCCGTGGGAGCCGATACGGGCGCGGGATTATAACGCGCGGAGTTCCTTTTATCACCGTATCCACTGGGCCAATAGGGCGGCCAACGCTGAAACCGCCTTTCCGTTTATGATTATCCGGCGGGAGGATAATAGCCTGTTGGGCGCCCTCACGCTGGATAATGTGCGCTATGGTCCAGCCAAAGCGGGCACGGTGGGCTACTGGATTGGCCCCGAACATGCCCGCAACGGTTATATGCACGAGGCGCTTAACATGGTTACGGAATTTGCGTTCAAGCGGCTTGATCTAAGCCGGATAGAGGCTGCCTGCCTGCCGGAGAACGAGGCTTCACGCGGGTTGTTGGAGAAGGCTGGCTTTAAGTATGAAGGCGTGGCGCAAAGCTATTTGCAGATCGCGGGGCGTTGGCGCACCCATGTGCTTTACGCGCAGCTGAGGCGCGACAGAAGGGGACCGGCCGATGCTCAATAGTGCCGACAGCAGCTTTGTAGGAGAGCTGGAAGCGCGATTAGGACCGGCCGCGCTGCGCCCCTGCAAAGCGGCTGATCTTGAAGAACCGCGCGGCCTGTTCAAAGGGCAAGCCGCCGCCGTTTTACAGCCCGCCACCGTGGCAGAGGTTTCAGCCACGCTCGCCATGTGTAACGCGGCCCGCGTGCCGGTGGTGCCGCTCGGGGGGGGCACAGGATTGGTTGGTGGCCAGATCATGGAAAGCGGGCCGGTGCCGGTTGTACTCTCAATGGAGCGTATGACGGCCATTCGGGATGTATCGCCAGATAACAATACAATGACCGTCGAAGCTGGCGCTGTGCTGGCTGATATTCACGTGGCCGCCGAAGAGGCTGGGCGTATGTTTCCGCTCCGGTTAGCGTCCGAGGGGTCCTGCCGGATAGGCGGAAACCTTGCGACCAACGCCGGCGGCGTGAATGTTTTGCGCTATGGCAACATGCGAGACCTATGCTTGGGTGTCGAAGCTGTTTTGGCAGACGGAACGGTTGTTGGCGGCCTCAAACGGTTGCGTAAAGACAACACAGGGTATGATATTCGCAACTTGATGGTTGGTTCCGAGGGTAGCCTCGGGCTTATCACCGCAGCCGTTCTGCGGCTTTTCCCTCGCCCCAAATCGCTCCACACGGCCTTTCTTGCTGTGCCTGACCCCGCGGCCGCCCTGGCGCTGCTGCACCACCTTCGGGCCAGTCTGGGGGATACGGTTTCCGGATTTGAACTGATCGGAAAAGCTGGTTTTGAATTTCTGGAAGAAACCGGATTTGGCCTGACCTCGCCTTTTCAGGAAACGCCTGAATGGAGTGTTCTTTTGGAACTGGGCGGTGGCGCCGAGCTTGCCGAAGCGCTGGAACAAAGCCTTGCGGAGGCTTTTGAGGCTGGGCTGGTCGATGATGCGCTCATCGCTCAGAACGAAACGCAGCGACTCTATTTCTGGCAAATTCGCGAGACAATACCGGCGGCGAATAAACGTATTGGATCAATCTCTTCGCATGACATTTCGGTGCCTGTGAGTGAAGTGCCTGCCTTTATTGAAACCGCGCGGGCGGCGCTTCCGGCATCACTGCGGGTGAACTGCTTTGGCCATATGGGGGACGGAAATTTGCACTACAACCTGTTCCCGCCCAAAGGCGAAACCCGCGAGAGTTACAAAAACGAGCGTGCGGCGCTGGCGCGGTGTGTTTTTGATGTTGTGGCTGACTTTGGCGGGAGCTTTAGCGCCGAGCACGGCGTGGGACGCTTGAAAACCGGTGACTTGCAGCTCTATGGAGACCCCGGGCGGCTAAATGCGATGCGGCGGATTAAAACCGCTTTTGACCCCGTCGGGATCATGAATCCCGGTGTGGTTTTACCGCTCTGAACCTCCGCAACAAAATGCCTTGCATAAAAATGCCCCCCCGCCATTCGAGCGGAGAGGCATAATTCAGACTTTGGCCGTCTGAGGTTTGCAAGTGGCCCCCGAATTCATCGGGATAGGGCATGATTATGGTTAAGTGGTTTACAAATAGTTATTAAAAACAATTATCTAGAATTTTGTTACTACCGTGACACCTGGTGAGGTAAACTGATCCATCGTCACCAATGCCTCAATCGACTCTTCCAGTGATATCTGCCGGCCCAGCAGTTGTTCCGGCGTTAGCTTTCCACTTTTGACCATGGCAAACATGTCGTCATAACGGTGCGCCTGAATCCCGTGACTGCCGACGATTTCAAGCTCAAATGCAATGACCCGTGCCATGGGAATACTCGGCTTGCGCTGCTCGCCGAGCAGCAAGCCGACCTGCACGTGGCGGCCCTGTTTGCGTAAGCACGAGATCGAATTGTTGCAGGTGAGCGGATGGCCAAGCGCATCAAGCGAAACATGGGCCCCACCGCCCGTTATGGCCCGAATTTCCTTTACGGCATTGGGTGAGGTCGCGCCGTTAACAACCGCAGCAGCCCCCATTGATTTGGCCATTTCTAGCGCATCTTCCGAAATGTCTACCGCGACCACCTGAGCCCCCATCGCATTGGCGATCATGATGGCAGAGAGCCCGACACCGCCGCAGCCATGCACCGCAACCCACTGCCCGGGTTTGACACCGCCCTGATCAACAACCGCCCGAAACGAGGTCACGAACCGGCAACCAAGGCTAGCCGCTGTCGCAAACTCCATATCTTCGGGTAGGGGCACAAGGTTAGTGTCGGCAAAGTTGATCATCACATATTCGGCGAACGAGCCCCAGCTCCCGAAACCGGGTTGAAACTGGTTGGAGCAAACCTGTTGGTTCCCGCCCGCACAGTCAGGGCAGCTGCCGCAGCCACCGACAAACGGCACCGTGACACGGTCTCCGGCTTTCCACTTTTTCACGTCTTTTCCAACGGCTTCGACAATGCCCGCAAATTCATGGCCGGGTACGTGCGGCAGTTCGATCCCGTGGTCATGGCCGACCCAGCCGTGCCAGTCGCTTCGGCAAACGCCCGTGGCCATAACCTTGATAACAACGCCCAGCGGCGTTGGGTCCGGACTGGCTACATTCTGTATGCCGGGCATTTCATTAAATGCTTCATATACAACGGCTTTCATGTCAGACGCCCCTTCAAATGTTGCGTTTCCTTGACTTTGAGACCTTATGGTGCCGAGAGCCCCAAGTTGATTTTACCAATTGTCAACAAACGCCACTATGCCGGTGTCGTTGTCCAAATGGAAGCCATTACGGGTGTCTGTTTCACCGGTATTACCAGTATTCTACAAGGTGGAGCGCCTGACGGCTATTATTCGCCTTCGAATTCGCAAAGCCAATAGGTATCAATGCCCAAGGATTTTAGGCGGGCGCGGCCGCCAAGCTCGGGCAGGTCAATCACGAAGGCGGCCGAGACAACCTCGGCTCCCATCCGCTCGATAAGCTTGATTCCGGCTTCCGCTGTGCCGCCCGTTGCCAGCAAGTCATCTACAACCAGAATTTTTTCACCGGCCAGAATTGCGTCTTCATGGACTTCCATCACGGCCTCGCCGTATTCGAGCTGGTAGGCTTCTTCGATGGTTTTTCCGGGCAGCTTACCCTTTTTCCGGATCGGCACAAAACCAACCGAGAGTTGGTGCGCGACTGCCCCGCCTAGAATGAAGCCGCGCGCCTCAAGCCCGACCACTTTGTCGATCTGCATACCGGCATAGGGGTGCAAAAGCTGGTCAATCGCTATCCGAAAACCACGCGGGTCACTGAACAAAGTGGTTACATCGCGAAACATAATCCCTTCCTTGGGGAAGTCGGGAATAGTGCGGATGTAATCAATAACGGATTTATTGTTCGGCATTGGCCGGTCCTTTCGGGGATGCTAGCATATCTTCGACGACAGAAACGGCCTGTGCTTCGCGCTCTTTAAAGCTGCCCTTAATATGGGTGTAACGGGCGCCGTGGGCTATAAGCTTGGCTTCGATCTTGGTGAAAAACTGTTCGCGCAACTCTTGTTTGGCGAAGTAGCGCAGCGGGTCTTCCGCCCAAGGGGTGTCTGCGTCAAGCAACAAATAGTGCTCGGGCAGTTCGATGCGCGCCTCAAGGTCTGGTAAGCTGTGGCCCAGCAGCATTTCGGCCCACACCGCAGTGAGCAACGGGTCGGTATCTTCAAACAATACGGGACCCGCCATCATGGAAAGTGTTTTCCGGTGGGCAATATGGCCGTCTACAATATAGTGCAGCTCTTCGGGGCGGTACTTACCCGGTGTGCGGTATTTTTCGTAGGGGCGCCCGTATTCGGGCACATAGGGCCCGCCAAAGCGCTGGGCCAGAAGATCTGCCATATAAGATTTGCCGGTGCTTTCAGGCCCCACAAGGGTAAGCCGTTTTTGATACCAGGGGCGCACATGGCTGGGCAGGCTCTGCCAGTGGCCAAACGGGTCCTTGCGAATATCTGCGGAATTGGCGGGAAAGGCCATCCACATCGGGTCGAGAATAAAATGCTGGGCATTGAGCGATTTGGCCAATGGCACAAGATAATCCTCGGAGCCAATCACACGGTTGATCGGCTCGGGGTGAAGCTGGCGAATTATGTCCGCCCACTCAAGGCTGTGGGTCGGGATACGGTTCGTTGTGCAATGCAGTACGACCCGCGCTTTGGGAAACAGGCTCTCCATCCAGTCGCGCCTTACACCTGCCGGAATAGGGTCATTATGTGTGCAGGCAACAATAATGTTAAGCTTATCAACAAGATAGGTGGCCGTGCGCGCCAGTGCTACGTGGCCCTCATGGGGGGGCATAAAGCGCCCGAGGATTATTCCGTTGTCCATTTTGGCCCCATGGATATTGCTAATTGCGCAGGTTTGCTAGCATAAGGCTTGAGGGAAAGCGAGGGAAAAGGCGCTTTTTCCCATTGGTGCAGTTAGCCCGTATTGCGGATCATGGACTGGGAGACCTGAAAAAGCATCGCATCCGTTGGGGCTTTGCGGCACGTATCCACGGTTGCATCCAGAATGGCACGGCCCCCCACGTTTTCGACAATGTCAATAAAGGCGGTGTCAGCGGTGAAAGTTGCCGCGCTCCAAAAACCGAGGACCTACCCCGTGAGTTGTCTGACTTCGATGTCGGTTCCGCCATCACCGATGCGCACAACCTCGGCGCAGGTCCAACGACCGGCACCTACGACATAGCCATCGGCCATTGCTAGCGTTGGCGTAAGCATTGAAAGCAGCAGAACCAGTTTTTCTATCGAGGTTCCCTCATGGATTTGCCAAAGTCTAGCCGCTATCGCATTTTATGCCAATACACGCCCTGCTACCGCGTCGAGCTTGGCAACGAGCGCCGGATCCCGGGCTTCGGGGGCGGTCATGATCGCGAATTCAAGCGCGTGGTCGCAACCGTTAGGGCAGGGGGTACGCGCTGCGCCCAACCGTTCGGGCAGGCCTTTAACAAGGCCGCGTGCGTTGTCGGCGTTCCCCGTCAGCACTTTGATTATCTCGCTGACATCAACCTCGCCGTGAGCGGGGTGCCAGCTATCATAGTCGGTGATCATGGCGACGCTTGCGTAGCACATCTCGGCTTCGCGGGCGAGCTTTGCTTCGGGCATGTTGGTCATCCCGATCACATCGCAGCCCCAGCTTTCACGATACATTTTGCTTTCGGCCAAAGAGGAAAACTGCGGGCCTTCCATGGCGAGATAGGTGCCACCTTTGTGAACCGTAACACCCGCTGCTTTGGCGGCGTCTTCACAAGCGTCTCCCAGCCGGTTGCAGGTAGGTTGCGCCACCGAAACATGCCCCACGCAGCCAGTGCCGAAAAAGGACGTTTCCCGCGCAACGGTGCGGTCAATAAACTGGTCAACGATCACAAAATCACCGGGAGCCAATTCTTCTCGAAAGGACCCGCAGGCAGAGACCGAGATGATATCGGTCACACCTAACCGTTTGAGCGCGTCGATATTGGCGCGGTAATTTATCGAGCTAGGTGAATGCACATGCCCGCGCCCGTGGCGGGGCAGGAACGCCATTCTCACACCGTTCAAGCTGCCGGTCAGGATATCATCAGAGGGTTTGCCCCACGGGCTTTCAACCGAAACCCAAGCGGCACCCTCCAGCCCTTCGATATCATAAACGCCGCTGCCGCCAATTACCCCGATCATCGTTTCCATTTGTGTCTCCTTCAGGCTGGCTTAACCAGCGAAAATACTTCGTTCACTACCGCGTAGTCCATATAACCGAGGCGGGCCAAGGGTTGATAGCGGGTAACATCGAGTTTGCCGTTCACAATCAGGTCATCTTTGATTTGAACCCCTACCACCTCACCAATCACCATTGTGTTGCTGGCACCCGGGAGGTCGATAATCTTGTATAGCTTGCACTCCAATACCGCCGGAGACTCGGCAACATGGGGTGCGCCGATGGTGATACCCTCCGATTTGGTCAGTCCACTAGCCTCGAATTCATCGGTGTCTGCGGGCAAGGAAGCTGCGGATTTGTTCATCGGTTCCCGCAATTCATAGGAAACAATGTTGACCGCAAATTCACCGGTGGCGCGAATGTTGGCTAGGCTGTCTTTGCCGCTGGCCTGATCCGGTTTGCTGCCGCTGCTGGCAAACATCACCATCGGCGGGGTGTCGCAAAGTGCGTTAAAGAAGGAATAGGGTGCCAGGTTGGCGATGCCATGGTTGTCGACCGTTGAAATCCACCCGATCGGGCGCGGGGAAACGATGGCCTTAAACGGATTATAAGGCAGGCCGTGGTCGTTTTTTTCGGGCTGATAAAACATTTTGATTTCCTCAATTGCCCAGCGGCTATTGGCGTGCTAGGGACGTTTAGCGCATATAATAGGGAGCGGGCGATGAAATCCAGAGCGAAACGACGAGGCTAGGCTTTCGCCCTTCCTTTGATTTCTGTTTGGTGCCCCCATGCTGCGCATTTACCCCGAGACCCCTGACGACACCCCCGAAGTGGAATACCTCTTTGACCTAGCCTTTGCGCCGGGCCGTCAGGCGCTGAGCTCTTACCGGCTGCGTGACGGTGTGCCACCGGTGGCAGAGCTTTGCCTTGTGGCGCGCGGAGAAGAAGGCGCGCTGGCCGGGGCGATAAGATATTGGCCGGTGCTGATCGGCGCGGCACAGGCGCTATTGCTCGGGCCGGTCGCGGTGCACCCAACGCGGCAGGGCGAAGGGGTGGGGCGGCTTTTGATCAGAGAAAGCCTGGAACGGGCAGAGGCCCTTGGATGGACGCGGGTGCTGCTGGTTGGAGATGCCCCTTATTACAAGCGGTTCGGATTTGAACAATTGCGAGGGCTGAAATTGCCACCGCCTACCAATCCGGAGCGGATCTTGGGGAAAGAATTGATCGCCGGGGCTTTTGATAATATTTCCGGTGATGTCAGCGCACTCAAACTAGACTGACACCTCGTTTAGGGTCACCGAGCGAAGCGAGGCCGCAGCGCTGCAGCCCCATTTTTGCCACTTGTTGCAAAAATGCACTGGATCAGAAGCGGAAGAGTTATTGCCAGACAAGCCGCGCCTCCTCGGTGACCTGAAGTCGGGGCTACGCCCCTTGCTACAGGCCTCCTCGTCGGCGCGTGCCGTGCATCTGCACGACGGTATTAAGCCTGCATCTCGGCTCGAATTTGTTGGCGGAGCATGTCGATCGGGATTTTTTTGCCTTCGCGTTTGAAGCTCCAATAGGTCCAGCCGTTGCAGCTTGGGGCCCCTTCAAGCGCAGCGCCGACTTGGTGGATCGAACCGCGGGCATCGTGGGCGACTAGGGTTCCATCTGCGCGGACTTTGGCGCGGTGGCGACCGTTGAGTGAGAAGAGCTCCTCGCCGGGGTTGAGCATGCCGCGCTCGATCAGGTTGCCAAAGGGAACGCGCGGTTCGGCGCGCTTGGCAGTGGTGACCCGCAGCGAGTCAGCGTCATATTTACGGGTGTCGTCAATGCGCTTTTGAGCGACTTCGCGGTATTCGGCTTCCCGCTCGATGCCGATGAAATGACGACCAAGTTTTTTAGCGACAGCCCCTGTGGTGCCAGTGCCGAAAAACGGATCGAGGATGACATCGCCTGGGTTGCTGGAGGCCAGCAATACGCGGTGCAGCAGGGATTCGGGTTTTTGCGTCGGATGGGCTTTTTCACCCTTCTTGTTTTTCAGGCGCTCGCCACCATTGCAAATGGGAAGCACCCAGTCGGAGCGCATTTGAATACCTTCATTCAGCTCTTTAAGAGCTTCATAATTAAAGGTATATTTTGAGCTGTCTGATTTTCCGGCCCAGATCATGGTTTCGTGCGCGTTAGTAAAACGCTTGCCGCGAAAGTTCGGCATCGGGTTTGATTTGCGCCAAACCACATCGTTCAATATCCAGTATCCGGCGTCTTGCAGGGCTACGCCCACGCGGTAGATATTGTGATAAGACCCGATCACCCAGATCGCGCCGTTGGGCTTGAGGATTCGGCGGGCGGCGGCCAGCCAATCCCTTGAAAACTTGTCATAAACGGCAAAGCTGGAGAATTGGTCCCAGTCGTTATCCACTGCGTCAACCTTGGAGTTATCGGGGCGGTGCAGATCTCCGCGTAGCTGGAGGTTATAGGGCGGGTCAGCAAAGATCAGGTCAACCGAATTGGCTGGCAAGCTGTTCATCACATCGATGCAATCGCCATCGATAATGGTATCCAGCGGGAGGGATTTCTTTGCGGAGTCTTGGGTTGTCTTGATCATGCTGCCTATGCCTCGAAGCTATGTTGCTCGTTAAGGCCCTAACATGAGTCAAAACTGATTCGAGGTCAATTTCTTTTTGAATCAAGCACTTATTTAATTTTCTTCACACAACATCTTGTGGATGGGCTTGAAGGAACGCCTATGATGTGGGGTTACCCCAAGCCGCGCCAGCCCCTCTTGGTGGGCTTTTGTGCCATAACCCATGTTGGTTTCCCATGCGTAACCCGGATAAGTGGCAGAAAGGTCACACATCAGCCGGTCACGGGTGACTTTGGCGATGATCGAGGCAGCGGCGATGCTCACGCTTCGGCTGTCGCCTTTCACAATGGCGCGGGCATCACAAACCAGAGCGGGCGGGATTTTGTTACCGTCGATCAGAGCGAAAGCGGGTGACACTTTGAGCGCTTCTACGGCTCGGCGCATGGCGAGGAAGGTCGCTTGCAGGATATTGATCCGGTCAATTTCCTCAACGCTGGCCATGCCGATGGCGACATGGGCGCTTGCGTTGATTTTCTCGAACAGCCCTTCGCGGCGCGCCGCCGTTAACTTTTTGGAATCGTTCAGGCCGGTGGGAATATTGGCCGGATCAAGGATAACGGCTGCGGTCACGACCGGCCCTGCCCACGGGCCGCGGCCTACTTCATCAACCCCGCAAACCGGTTGCGGGGAGGCGGATTCAAAAACATAATTCGGGCCTAATTTCACGGTATGATTTCCACATGATTTGCGTATGATTTCTGTGCATACAGTTTTACGAAGGGATTCTCTATGACTGTTATCGTTTCAGGTGCCGGAATTGGCGGTCTGACCGTGGCGCTCACCTGTCATGAACTCGGGATTCCGGTGAAGGTTTTTGAACAGGTTAAAGAGATCACGCCGCTAGGGGTCGGGATAAACCTTCAGCCGCACGCCGTGCGCGAGATTTTTGAGTTGGGACTGGAAGCGGAGATTGATGCGATAGGGTTGCGCACGAAAGAGGTGGCCTATTTTTCAAAAAAAGGATTGCCGATCCATACAGAGGCCCGCGGGGCTTGGGCGGGATATAACTGGCCGCAATATTCGATCCATCGCGGTGAGATGCAGATGATGCTGCTCGCCGCTGTGCGTGAGCGCTTGGGGGACAAAGCTGTTGAAACAGGTGCAGCGATTACCAGCTTTGAGGCGGGAGGAGAAGGCGTGCTTTTTACCGTTGAGAGGGATGGTATAAGCACGACCGAAACCGGCGCTGTGCTGATCGGCGCGGATGGGTTGCACTCGAAAGTACGCGCACAGTTTTACCCCGATGAAGGGGCACCGGTTTGGGCAGGGGCGGTGTTGTGGCGCGGCACAACGCGGGCAGTCCCGTTTTTAAGCGGAGCGAGCATGGGCATGGCAGGGCATGAGACCCAGAAATTTGTGACTTACCCGATCAGCCAACCGGATGAAAACGGAGAGTCCAATATCAACTGGATTGCGGAGCTAAAGTTCAGCCCGGATGCCGATTGGAACCGGGAGGATTATAACCGGCGCGGGGTGTTGGATGATTTCCTCCCGAGCTTTGAGGACTGGGATTTTGACTGGCTCAATATCCCCGCCACCATCCGCGCTGCCGACCAGATTTTTGAATTCCCGATGATCGACCGGGACCCGCTCAAGCGCTGGAGCTTTGGCAATGTCACCCTTCTGGGTGACGCCGCGCATGCGATGTATCCGATTGGCTCTAACGGGGCGACACAGGCGATACTGGATGCGCGTATGCTGGGGCGGTGCTTTTATGAGCACGGGGTGAACGCCGGGGCGCTCAAGGCTTATGATGATGACCGCCGCCCCAAGTGCAATGCTGTGGTGCTGGCCAACCGGGGCAACGGGCCCGATCAAGTGATGCAGGTGGTAGAAGAGCGCACCAATGGGGTGTTTGAAAACATCGACGATGTTCTAAGCTCCGAAGAGCGGCTTGAGATGGCCGCCACCTACAAAAAAATCGCTGGCTTTGATGTGGAAATCCTGAATAATGCGCCGAGTATTATTTCCGATGAAATGAAAGCGGGGCGCTGACATGATACGAAAGCTGGAAGCGACAATGAATGCGCTGGCATGGACCTCCGCACTCATTGGTGGTGTGGCGCTGATGGCCGTGATGGTGATGACAACGGTCAGCGTGGCCGGCATGTCGCTCAGCAAATTGGGTAAGGTCCTGAAAAAGGGATATGACACTGTGGTAGAGCCGCTGCTGGCGGTGGGTCCGATCCCGGGGGAAACCGAGATGGTCGAGACCGGTATGGCGTTTATCATCTTTGCATTTTTACCACTTGTTACCCTGCACAAAGGTCATGCCGAGGTGGCAATACTGGCCAATTTCTTTGGTAATAAAGTGAACCGGTTTATTGATCTTGTGTCGGATACCCTGATGCTGGCCGTGGCCGCTTTTTTGGGCTACCGGCATTTGATGGGCACAATTGACAAGTTCAATAACGGTGAGTCCACCTGGATATTGCAGTTTCCGGTCTGGTGGGGGTATGCGGCTTCAATGCTCGGCGCCTCTATCTTTGTGATCGTGGCCGCGTTTTGCGTTTTAAGATCGTTTGATGCGCTGTTGACGGGGCGAACGGTTAAGGTTGCGGGAGCAGTGCATTGAGCAATTTCGATATCGGACTGTGGTCCTTTGTGGTTGTGTTGGCGCTGATCTTTATTCGCATCCCGATTGGTCTTTCAATGCTGTTAGTCGGCATTGGCGGGAATGCGCTGGTGATCGGCAATTTCAATATGATTTCGGGGCAGCTCAAAAACCTTACTTATGGGCAGTTCTCATCCTACTCGCTCTCGATTGTACCGCTGTTTTTGCTGATGGGGCAGTTTGCGACGCTCGGCGGCATGTCGACCGCGTTGTTCAAGGCCGCCGAGGCGTTTTTGGGGCACCGTAAGGGCGGGGTAGCGATGGCTTCGGTTGGGGCTTGCGCCGGGTTTGGCGCTATTTGCGGGTCTTCGCTGGCAACGGCGGCAACCATGGGGCAGGTCGCACTGCCGGAATTGCGGCGCTACGGTTATTCGGGCTCGCTCTCAACGGGGACACTGGCCGCAGGTGGTACGCTTGGGATTTTGATTCCGCCTTCTGTAATTCTGGTGATTTACGCGATTTTGGCGGAGCAGAACGTAGCCAAACTCTTCGTGGCCGCCTTTGTCCCGGGCATTCTGGCGATGCTGGGTTACATGCTGGCGATCTCGATCTACGTGCGGGTGTTTCCAAATTCAGGTGGAGTTTGCGAGCGCGTTCCTTACCGTGAACGTTTTGTGGCGCTGAGGGCTGTGTGGCCGGTTCTTGTGGTTTTTCTGGTCGTGATCGGCGGGATTTATCAGGGGCTGTTTACGCCGACGCAAGGTGCGGCTGTCGGCGCTTTTGGCACCGGGTTAATTGCTTGGATGAACGGCGGGCTGAGCTGGCATACGCTGATGGAAGCGTTCAAGGGCACAGCGATGACCACCGGCATGATCTTTCTGATCGTGCTGGGGGCAGCGGTTTATAACGGATTTCTGGCGCTGACGCAGGTGCCGCAAGAGGTGGCACGCTTTGTTGGCGAGCAGGGGTTTAATCCGTGGATGGTGCTGACCATTGTGCTGATTGCCTATCTGCTTTTCGGCTGCGTCATGGATTCGCTATCTATGATCCTGCTCACGGTACCGATTTTTTTCCCGACCATGATGATGCTCGATTTTGGTATGAGCGTTGAGGAGTTTGGACTGTGGTTTGGTATTTTGGTGTTGATCGTGGTCGAGGTCGGGCTGATAACGCCGCCTGTGGGCATGAACCTGTTTGTGATCAACACGCTGAGCCGCGACATTCCGATTTCGGAGACGTTTAAGGGTGTGTTGCCCTTTGTGATCACCGACATTTTGCGAGTCGTTGTTTTGGTGGTTTTCCCGTCAATCACACTTTTTGCAGTCCGAATGCTGTTTTGAGGTGGTCTGGCATTATCGGGTCGACGGTTTTATTTTCATAGATCCCAAATTCTACGGCTTTGGAAAGCTTGAGGAATCGTCTTTAAGGTGTGCAATGACGAGTGAAATATCAACTGCCGCGAGTGTTTATCGTTAACGATAATAAGAAATTAACTTTTCTTTAATTCAATTTTGTTCTAAACTTGAGCCCAGAGTTGTTTAATTGTTTTCGCCTTTGTCGGGCGGTTGTATTTAGTGTTGGAGGTGTATGTTTGTTGTACACAACGGTTCTATCCGCATTTTCCGGAAAATTTAGTCACGCACAGAGGGAATTCTCTGGTTCGTGCGGGTTTTGTCTGTGGGGGGCGGGGTTATGGGAAATACAGTAGCGTCAGACCTTACATCGATATTTACACAATTACCGACCGTGTTCCTGTATGCTTTTGCGGTTGTATTATTGCTAATGACCGGATTTTTTGCGGTTAAACTATATTGGCGGATCCGTGGGAATACGCAACATACAAGCTATCAATACGGGGTGGTGGCGCCGGTTCAATATGGTGACCGCGGCGCAACGCCGACACCTGAAGCTAAGTTTGCCGAAAGGTTGGACCATTTGGTTGAACAGGAAGATGCTTATGATCTGGCCCACTTGCTACCCAAAACCCGTGAGTTGGGCGCGATTGCGAATACAGGCTTTCGCACCGCGCCGGTTCTGGATTCCTCGGGCGTTGGTATTTTGACCCTGATAGAACAAGTTGCCGCAGAGGTTGATCGTGGATTTAGGGTATTGATGCACACAAATCTCGACTCGATGGTGGATCTGGATGGTGCTGGTGCCAACAGCCTTTCAACAAAGGTGTCCATGACCGGCGTGAAGCTGAAGTTTGCGGTTGTTGACCGGTTTGGCAAGCTGGTGGTTGCGATTGACCACCAAACAAAAGAAAAGCGGGGCCGGCAGGATTTTATAAACCGCTCGATTATCATTGAGGTCTTGCGGAAAGCAGGGGTGTGGTATCTTGAAATTCCACGAAATTATTCGGGAGCGGACGCGCGTGCGCAATTGTTGGCGGTTTTACGCAGCAAAGCCTCGAGCCAAAATGGTGGAATCGAAGTGGCCTGATTAAGGGCTGGAACCGCTAGTCTGTACAGCGAGATTTCCGGAACGAAGCACTTGGCGCTACAGGTGGGATTTTTTAAAGCAAGCTTGAAAAATAGGCTGCGGCGCGGTGGCCTCGCTGCGCTCGGCGGGGCTTTGCCCCCTTGGCTGCGCCAATTCACCCAGAGTATTTTGAGCAGAAAAGAAGCTGAAAACGGTTTTGCTAAGGATGGGTCTGGATGAACATATAGACCCACTCACCTTTATAGTCGGGGTTTTCGGATTTAAGCTCGGCGATCCTGTTGCGCATATAGTCAAGGTAGGGTTCAGCGGGTTCTATGGTTTCGCGTAATCCTTCGTAGAGCGGTAGTGAGCTGGCATAGGCGATGGCAAGTTCCTGCCCGAAGGGGGGGCTGACCACCAGCTTGACCGAGCTTTTGCCTTCGCGGTCGGCACCGATTTCAATCGGAGAGTCGGAATGGTGCAGTTCGACATCTTCCCATTGGTTGGGGCGCAGATGCAGGACGCGACCATCCACATCGAAGAAGTCAACATAGACATACGCTGGATAATCCGGCGAGCGCATTTTGACGATAACGCGTTCGTCTTCGCCATAATCAAACGTGCTGATTTGAGTGATGGCGCCAACTTGCATCGAGTCACGGGTTTGGCCCTGTGATTGCGGTAGGCCGAGGTTTTCGAGCCGTGAGAGTACGTCACACTGCGGGGAAGGCAGCACCAGCATCGATCCACCGACGGGGATAGATTCTCCAAGCTGGTTACGGATGGCGTTGAGCAGGGGCTCGCGGAGGGCAGCGTCGGGGACGTGGCCGCGTAGCTCGAGGGTGCCGGTTTCGGGGATGAAGGTGGCGGCTAGGCGGGAGCAGGGCACCGCGGAGAGGATTTCGGAGATACCATCGCGGGCGGAACCATCAGCATTTGCAGCTGTATCAAGCGGGCGCATGAAGGATTGCACAGCAGAGAGCGAAACCGGGTCAAACGGGACGCTGGAGTCGCCAGCCCAGCCTGTTGCAGCCGTCACTACCGGCGCGTCGAGCGGTGCCGCTGGAGCAGCACTCGCCGCTGGCGGGAGGCTCGGGGCGGCAGCCGCGGGTGGGGCTTTGGCCTCGGCCGGAGGGGTATCTGGCGATATTTGATTGCTGGCCTCGGAGATGAGTGAGCTGGCCGGGACCGATCCTGCGTTGGGGGCCGTTGGGCCAACGGGCTCCGCAGTTGCAGTGGCAGAAGCGAGCAAAGTATTGGGGAGTGGGCTGGACGGGCTCGGCGTAGCGGCGGGTTGGCTTACCGCAACGGGTGTGGTCGCGCTGGCATTGGCTGATTGCAAGGGCTGGGCTTTTGGCAAGATGGCCACTGGCCGCTCGCTTGGGAGGGCCGTGTCCTGCGCGGCGGGCGGCGGCGCTTGAGGGGCAAGCGCTTCGGATGCGACGGGATTGGCTTTGGCCTTGGCGCCCTCGGCCCTGAGGGCGGGCGTGGGCGCGCCCGAGGCGGTACTGGCCTGAACGACGGAATCGTTCTGGATTTCGGCGACTTCGGTATTGTCGGGCTTGAGCGGGGCGGGGCGCGTTCCGGTGGCGGCCAATGGGGCTTGCACAGGCTGGTCGAGCGGTTGGGCGCTGGCGGTTTCGGTCCGAACCGGGCCTTGCCCTAGCGCTTGCCCCTCAGCGGATTCAGCGCTCTGCTCTTCGCCTTTGGTTTCTTGCGGCGTGGCCTTGGACTGTGGAACTTCGTAGCTTGTCATCTTGATGCGACCGGACTGCTGGGGTTCGGCCTCAAGCGGCTCGGGCTCTGTTGCGAAAGCCAAGAACGCAAACATGCCAGCGTGCGCCCCTAGTGAGGCAGCCAAGCCGACTATCCAGCCGAGCGCCGCCTTCATACCGGATTTGGGGTTACAACGAGGACCACGTCCTGCACCCCTTCCCGTTCCAGTGCGGTGACCAGCGGCAATAGCTTTTGCAAGCGGGAATCGCCGTGGGCGTTAATCCTGACGCGAAGGTCGGGATCGGCTTCGAGCAGGCTGGCAATGCGGGCCAGCAATACTTCGATCTCGAGTTCTAGCCCGTCCAGAGCGACTCGGCCCTCATTGGAAATAGCAACCGTTGTGCCGCCTTTGGGCAGGCTTTCGCCGGCTGTCGAAATTGGAGGTGAGACTTCGAAAGGCGCGGTGGCGTCCATCCGGCCAACCATCATGAAAAACACAAGAAGGAAGAAAACCACATCAATCAGGGAAACGATGGTTTCCTGCGGGGCGGGTTTATCACGGCGCTTGAGCTTCATTGGCCTGCCTCCAGCCGCACAACGCGCACGTTGCCGGCACCCGCTTCGGTTACCGTTTGAATGGCCGAGACGAGCCCCTGAACATTGGAGCCGCCGGAGGGGAGAATGAGGACACGGGCGCCTTCGGTTTCAGATAGCGCAGCGGCAAGGGTGGGGACAGTGAGCGGTTGGCCGCGCAGCAGGGCGCTGCCATCGGCTGTGATGCGGATCAGCAAGGTGGAGCTCGGCCCGCTGGCGCTGCCTGTGCTTTCTTCTTCGGACTGTACCATCGGCATCATATCGAGGTCGAGATAGGTAGAAGTCACCATAAAGAACACCAGCAGGATCAGCATGACATCGACAAGCGGTGTCATGGTAATCAAGGCAGCATTTCTTTTCCGGCGAGCGAGTTGCATGGCGTTTTAGGGCGTGGCTGGCGCGTTAATGATAAGGTTAAATCGGCCCACAGCGGACTCGATTTTGTGGGACACCCGTTCAACCGCCGCCGAAAGCAGGCTTGAGGCAATCGCCGCCGGAATAGCCACCACAAGGCCAACGGCTGTGGTCAGCAACGCTTGCCAGATACCCCCGGCAAGAACCGAGGCGTTGGCAGCACCTTCGGCCATTTCAAGCTCCTGAAAGGACTGGATCATCCCGAGCACGGTGCCAAGCAGCCCGAGCAGCGGCGAAATAAGGGCAATGACCTCAAGTATGCGAATAAAGCGGTTGAGCTGCTCAACTTCGGCATTGCCACGGCGCTCCAGCTCGGTAGCTAGCAGGCTTTGTGGCATGCGGTTTTGTGTTGCGGTGATAGCATAGGCCAGCACGCGCTCTGCCGGGCTGCGCAACTTGAGCGCATTGAGCGCGTTTTGATTGTCTCGCGCCTGCACTTGTGTCAGCGCGGCATTTATCCTTTTTTGCCCCGAAAGCACGCCTATAAACTGAATGAGCTTATAGGCTATGATCGCGAGCGAAAGGACCGAGAGCGCGGCAAGAACAATGACAACCGGACCACCGGCGTCGATGATTTCTATGAAAAAGGCGACCATGGTTGGCCCCTATTTGACCAGCGCGGAATTGGCGCGCGAGTTGAGCTCGAGGAACGAGAAACAGTCAAGCTCCTCCCCGTTTTGCGGCGTGCAGGCGCCGATATCGTGCAGCAGGATGTCACCAATGGCGGCGCACTGGATTTCAGGGATTTCGAACAGCTTGAGCGTGGTGCGCTGGGCGGGAAGCGGGGAAGCGTCAATGGTCAAAAGGCGATCAATGATGCCGTCATTGGTGAGGATCGCGAGCGACATTTCAAAACCGGTCAAATTGTCGGCAAGGCCGTTTTGAAACAAGAAGAAAGCCTGACAACCGGTTTCCACATCTTCCAGCTTGTTGAGCTCAACCGTGAGAGACTGGGCCGTGGCTACAGCGGGTGCGAAGGGAGTGGCAAGAAGAGCAAGTAAAACAAGGCGTTTGAGCATAACGGGGTCCTTTTCCAAATTGATTCTGGATAGGCTAGCACAGGTCTTAAGGGTGGCTTAGTAGAAAATGTCTTGTCTGTCATTCGTGAGACATCTACCCGGCGCATCGCCCAGATTTGATGCGGACCAATTATTGAGAAAGCTGGGCTACGGCCGGGGTGGATTTTACCGTTTGGTTAAAGCGTTTTCGATAGGCTGAAGGCGAGGTGCCGATTTTGCGCTTGAAAGCCATCCGGAAGGTGTCAAGAGACGGGAATCCGGCGGCCAGCGCAACCTCGGCTAGCGGAGCGGCGCTGGTTTCGAGCATGGCTTGCGCATGGAACAGGCGCTCTCGCTGGAGCCATGTTATGGGCGCTGAACCAACTTCATCGCGAAACCGGCGCTGGAAAGTGCGGATGGACATTCCGGCCTGCGCCGCAAGCTGCGCCATGGTTAGTGGCTCTGACAGATTTTCGCGCACCCATTGCATAAGGTCAGCCATGCTCGGGCCGGTGCGCGGCAAAACGGGAGCGGTATACTGGGCCTGCCCTCCATCGCGGTGCGGCGGCAAGATAAGGCGGCGGGCAACGGTGTTGGCGATCTGGCTGCCATAATCCTGCCGGATGATATGAAGGCTAGCGTCAATTCCGGCGGCACTTCCGGCAGAGGTAATAATTTGACCTTCGTCTATATAGAGCCGGTCCGGCTCCACGGTGATATCGGGGTAGGCCGCTTGCAATACCGCCGCGTGGCGCCAATGGGTTGTGGCAGCTTTGCCGTTGAGCAAGCCTGTGGCGGCCAGAATAAACACACCCGAGCAAATGGAAAACAGGCGCGCACCACGGGTGTGAGCGGTGATCAGGGCGTCCAGCAGGGCTTGCGGCGGTTGTTCGGCTCGGTCCCGCCAACCGGGTAGGATTATAGTGTCGGCGGATTGCAACGCGCTCAAGCCGGCATCTGCCTCAACCACGATTCCGCCGAGTGCGCGGCTGCGCCGGCCTTCAGCGGCTACGGTTACAAAATCATACCACGGGAAATCGAATTCTGGGCGCGGCAGGCCAAAGACCTCAACAGCAATACCAAACTCGAATGTGCAGAGACCGTCATAGGTCAGGGCCGCGACGCGGTGCATGGAGCTTCTCCTGTTTTGGCGTAAAGTTATCATATTATGTCATTTACGCCACTACCCATTTAGGCCATGCGCTGTATGTTTTGACCCAGCAGAGAAAAGGAGCGTTTAATGAACAAGACTAAAGAATTGCTGGTGGCCGTAGATAACTATCTGGACGCGATCTACTATTGCGATGTGGAAAAGCTGGATGCGGTGTTCCACGAGGGTTCAAGCTTGTTTGATGCCGATGAAGGTAAAATATTTGTAGACCCGATTGCCAGTTTCCGCGCGGATGTCGCAAGTCGTCCTTCGCCCGCTGGAAGGGCGCAAAAGCGGGTTGAAGAGATAATCAGCATTGATTGGCTTTCCGCGCTAAGCGCGACCGTAAAGCTGCGGTTACAGGCGCACGAGAACGTGTTCGTGGACCATCTGGCCTTTGTGAAGGGCGAAGAGGGGTGGAAGATTGTATCCAAAGTCTGGCATCTGGAGGGGAAGGCGGAGGTGGTTTAGGGTGGCTAGGCGCACCCGCCGAGCGTAGCGAGGCCAAGCCCAACGGGAAGGGGTGCGTTGCCTATGCAACGCCGCCACTGACAGGCGGGAGGGTTCTCCTGCTATGACGCGGTGCGTTTGTCTGCGAAAAACTTTTTCAGGAGCTCGGCGGCTCCTCCCTCCCCAACCCCTTCATAAACCTCGGGCTTATGGTGGCATTGCGGATGGCTGAAGATTCGCGGCCCTTGCTCCACCCCCCCTGATTTCGGGTCGCTTGCGCCATAGTATAGCCGTGCGATGCGCGCGTTGCTGATGGCGGCGGCACACATCGGGCAGGGTTCCAGCGTCACGTATAAATCGGCTTCAGAAAGTCGTTCTTTTCCGAGGCTCGCGCAGGCTGAGCGGATCACCTGCATTTCCGCATGAGCGGTCGGGTCGTTCAGCTCGCGGGTCCGGTTTCCATCCCGCGCTACAATTTCGCCATCTATCACAATCACGGCGCCCACGGGTACTTCGCCACGTTCGGCGGCCGCTCTGGCTTCCTCTAGGGCCACATCCATATAGCTGGTAAATTTGGTCATACCCCTTAGTCGCTCGCAATTCGGCTCTATGCAAGGGCCGAGCTAGGGTGTAAGCCCCCAATTATGGAAAAAGATGTAAAACAGGGCGAGCGGATCGCCAAGCGGCTGGCCCGCGCGGGCGTGGCTTCGCGCCGTGAAGTGGAACGGATGATCGAAGCCGGACGTGTGAGCGTGAACGGGCAGAAGCTGGCTTCACCTGCGCTAAACGTCACCGATGCCGATGAAATTTTGGTAGATGGCCGCCCAGTGGCCGCTGCCGAACCGGCCAGGTTGTGGCGCTATCACAAGCCCGCCGGGCTGGTGACCTCAGCGCGGGACGAAAAAGGACGGGCGACGGTTTTTGACCGGCTTCCCCCCGAGCTCCCGCGCGTGATGAGCGTGGGGCGGCTTGACCTGACCTCGGAAGGCCTGCTGCTGCTCACAAATGACGGCGAGTTAAAGCGCAAGCTTGAGCTACCTTCGACCGGCTGGGTGCGCAAGTACCGCGTGCGGGCCAACGGGATCGCCTCTGACCAGCGGCTCAAGCCGCTCCGTGAGGGGATCATGATCGGGCGGGAACAGTTCCAGCCTATGAGCGTGGAGTTTGATCAGCAAAAAGGCGCAAATGTGTGGCTCACGATCGGCTTGCGCGAAGGCAAAAACCGCGAGATCCGGCGGGCGCTGGAGGAAGTTGGCCTTGTGGTGAACCGGTTGATCCGCATCTCGTATGGACCCTTCCAGCTAGGAGACCTGGAGCGCGGGGCGGTTGAGGAAGTGCGGCCCAAAATACTGCGGGACCAGCTCGGGATCAAGCGCGAGCCGGAAGCGGCACGCCCGGCACACAAGCCCAAAGGGCCACGGGTGCGCACGCATAAACCTTCCGCCAATACCCCCGGCGTGAGCCTGCGCGGCAAAAAACGCGGCCCGTCAAAGCGCTAGGGTAAATTCTTCATAGAGTGCGCCACCTGTTCACACTTGCTCGCGAAGGGTTGAATGGCCAATTGGATACATACTTGCTAGGTTTCCCTAAACGTAAGTTAGGGATTCGTATGTCTTGGTATAGCAGGTTGTTTGGTGCGGCACTTCTTTTGGCGCCGATTTCGGCACAGGCCGAAGGGCCCGTGGTTGTTGAATTGTTTACGTCACAAGGGTGCTCTTCCTGCCCGCCGGCTGACCGGTTGCTGGCAGATTTGGCCACCCATGACTATGTGATCGCGCTGGCGCTGCATGTTGACTATTGGGATTATCTGGGCTGGAAAGACGATTTCGCGCAGCCTGCATTCTCGAACCGTCAGCGCCTTTATGCGCGCCAGTGGCATGAACGCTCGGTGTATACGCCGCAGATTGTTGTGCAGGGGGTCAACTATATGGTCGGTTCCCGGAGTGATGAAATCCAGCGGCAAATTATGGAATTTGAAGACCATGCAACCAAGGTCTCGCTCGCGGTGCGCAATGATGCGGGCGGGATCGAGATTGAAATGTCACCTCAGACCGAAATGTTGGGTGAAGCGGATATCCATCTGGTGCGGTATTCCGATGGCGAGTCGGTGATGATCCGTCGCGGCGAGAATGCGGGTAAAACGATTAATTACGTCAACATCGTGCAAAGCTGGGATACGTTGGGCCAATGGGATGGCACCGGACCGGCTGTTTTGAGGGTGCCCGATGCACAAACTGGCCAATATGTGGTTATTGTTCAGGCAGTTGGGCCGGGCGAAATATTTGCCGCCCAGCTATTGGACCACTAACCAAGCTAGAGCTATCGCCTGCGCCACCGAAGGTTGCCAATTTCCGTGGCGCGGGCCGCTCAGTTGGAGCAAGTGCCAGTGTTGGCCCCGCACACAACCCTATTCAGACATTTCGGCGCTCACCCATCTGTTATTGTTGCTTAACGGCCACGAATGCGGGGGTCGAGCGCGTCACGCAAGCCATCACCGATGAAGTTTACACTCAGTACAGTGAGCGAGATAGCAAGGCCGGGCCAGATCACCCGGGAAGGCGCTTGCGAGATGTATTGCGTGCCGTCAAACAAGAGCCGCCCCCATGTGGGGAAATCAGACGGGAAGCCGAGGCCGAGGAAGGATAGAGCGCTTTCGGTGATGATTGCGGTGGCAATACCGAGCGTGGCGGAGACCATTATTGGCGAGAGGATATTGGGCATGATATGCCGTGAGATCACCCGCTGTGAAGGTGTGCCGATACTGTTGGCGGCAAGAATGAACTCGCGCTCTTTCAGGGCCAGCACATCGCCGCGTACGATACGGGCTGTTTGCATCCAGCTGGTTACGCCGATGATGAACACGATCAATAGGAAGATGCCGGTTTCCGGTCCAAACAACCCGCGCAGGGTATCACGGAACAGCATGATGATCACCAGCAGCAGCGGCAGTAGCGGCAGGGCGAGGAACAGGTCGGTGAGGCGCATCAGCGGGCCGTCCAGTTTGCGGAAATAGCCCGCGATCACACCAATAAGCGTGCCGAGCACGAGTGACAGCAGCATAGCGGTAAGCCCAACTGCAATGGAAACGCGCCCGCCTTGTAGAACCTGCGCAAGCATATCACGGCCGAGCTGATCGGTGCCTAACGGGTGTTCCCAGCTCATGCCCTGATTGCGGTGGCGGATATTGGCAAAGCCCGGGTCGATATCCCACAGGTATGGGCCTATAGCGACCCCGATCAGGATGCCTAGAAACACCACAGTGCCAACCATCGCGCCTTTGTGGGTGCGAAACTGGCTCCAGACATCGCCCCAAAGCGAGCGGTACTTGCGGTCATCTTCCAGTGATGAATCAGTCATAGCGGATCCTCGGGTCTAGCAAGCCGTAGAGAACATCGGCAACAAGGTTGAATAGCACGATCAGCACCGCGAACAGGAAGGTGAGGGTTTGCACCAGTGGGATATCAGCCCCTTGAATGCCGATAATCAGCAGTTGCCCAAGGCCGTTTACCTTAAAGATTTGCTCGGTGATGATCGCCCCGCCAAAGATTTGCGGGATGCCGAGCGCGATCACGGTCACGACCGGGATCATCGAATTGCGGAGCACATGAACCAGAAGCACGGTTTGCTCTTTCAAACCTTTGGCGCGGGCGGTGCGCACATAGTCTTGCGTGAGATTGTCGAGCATGGAAGCGCGCATAAACCGGCTGATGAGCGCGGCGTTATAGAGCCCCAGCACCATGACAGGCATCGCCATCTGGCGGATTTGAAAAACAAAGCTGCTCCAATCATCCACTTTGTGGGTGGTATCATAGATGGAAGGCAGCCAGAAAATGCTGTCATTCGGGACCCAGACCGAAAATATAACGATCATCAGAACGCCGGTAAAAAAGGTTGGCACCGAAAAGCCGATCATCGAGATGAATGTGCCGAACTGGTCAAACCAGCTATACTGTTTGTAGGCAGAGATTACGCCAATGGGCACCGCGATCAGGATACCGACCACATAAGACATGCCAACTACCCACAGGGTTTGCGGCATACGCTCTGCGATCAGGTCTACCACAGGTGAGCGGGTGGCCCAGCTACTCACCCGCAACCGGTTTTCGCAATCACCTATGCACCAACCGAACCATTCGTTGAGCAGGTTGAGCGGTTCGTTTACAAAGAACTGCTGGCACCAGAGCAGGTAGCGAATATAGAGCGGCTCATCAAGGCCAAGGCTGGCGCGAATGGTGGCGCGCACTTCGGGCGGAATGGTTAGCGGCAGGTTGCCTGTTGGGTCATTCGGGGCCATATCCAGAATTAGGAAAATAATAAAACTGATCAGCAAAAGCGTCGGGATGGTGAACATCAGTCGACGGAGAGTGAAATTGAGCATTAGCGCCTCGGCTTATCAGTCTTGAAAGGGGCAGCCCCGGCACGGGGGCCGGAGCTGCCAATTGGTTTATTTATTCGGAGCGAGACCAGTCAGCGATGTTCCACAACTCGGAATCCCAAGCATTAAGCTTCACACCTTCGAGCGTGTTAACGATGCCCGAAACATTACCACGGTGAACCAGTGGAATAATGGAGTAGCTCTGCATCAGCATGTCGTTCATCGCAATCGCGAGGCGCGCACGCTCGGCTATGTCTGCTGTGCCACCCATTTCGGCAACCAGTGCGTCATAGTCGGCGTTACAGTAGCGCGGCATGTTGCCGCCGAGCCATGCATTTTCAGGCGAAGGAATTTCGGCGCATGCCCAGTTGCCCATATAGGCTTCAGGATCGGTGCCATCGAAATTGTTCGCATACATTTCCAGGTCAGCAAAGAGCTTTTGGAACGTATCAGGCGAAGATTGGTCGCCACCGAAGAATACACCGCCTGAAATATTTTTCAGCTCGGTTTCAACACCAATTTCAGACCACCACTGTTTGATCAGGGCTTGGAAGTCCTGACGAACGGCATTGGTTGAAGTTTGATACAGGATCGAGAGGCGAACACCGTCTTTGGCGCGAACACCGTCAGCGCCCATTTCCCAGCCAGCTTCATCGAGCAGCGCGTTGGCGCCAGCGATATCTTGCACTTCACAGCCCGCGTTATTTGGCGAGTCATAAATGGCAGGGGCAGGCAGCACGTTACACGTAACTTTACCAGCTTGGCCGTAGCCGATTTCAACCAGCAGCGGACGGTCAATCGCCATAGAGAGCGCTTGGCGCACAGCCATGTCAGACATGAACGGGTGTGGGTGAGCTACAGTCGAACGCTCGTCACCAAGGTCCGCCGACGGATCGGTCAGATTGATCATCAAGCGCTCAACGAGCGGGCCAAACGACGATAGAACGGTGCCAACACCTTTGGCTTCCATATCGGCCAGAATTTCTGGCGCAAGCTGAAGGTTCCAGGCGTAGTCGAACTCGCCGGTTTCAAGAGCGGCACGTCCGGCGGCTGCCGCGTCCCCGCCACCTTTGAAGTTGACCGTTGCGAAGGCAGGTTTGCCAGCTTCACGGTAGTTTGTGTTGGCGGCCAAAGTGATGCTGTCATTGGCGCGGAATTCGGTCACGGTGAACGGGCCAGTGCCGATCGGCCCGAAGTTTTGGTCCGTACAGGTTGGGGCCGCGATACCCATGCAATCAGCGAATTGAGCCGCTTGCAGGATCGGAGTGGTTGAGCCAACAAATGGGCCGTATGGGAACGGCTTAGGGCCGTCAAACGTGATTTTCACAGTAAGGTCGTCAACCGCTTCAACGCTTTCAACACCGCCGAATTTTGAAAGCTGCTGGCAGCCGCCGGTTTCGTCCATGCAGTATTCAGCGGTGAACACAACGTCAGCTGAAGTAACCGCCGAACCGTCAGACCATAGCAGGCCCTCGGATAGCTTCCACGTGATCGAGGTCAGGTCAGCGGATACACCGCCATTGCCAACGGTTGGGATTTCGTCAACGAGTGTTGGCACCATGGCGCCGTTTTCGTCGTAGTGGGCCAAAGGCTCAATCACCATCGAAGCGGCGTTGATGTCTTTTGTGCCGCCCGAAAGATACGGGTTCATGATGGAGGCAGCTTGCCAATAGATGATATTGACGCTGCCATCACGGCCTTGTGCCTCGTGGCCGCCAGCCATGGCTGTCGAAGCAAGCAAACCTGCTCCCAGCGTACCGGCGATGAGATGTTTGAGATTCATTAATCTTCTCCTCGGTTGGTTGAAATTTGCACGGTTGGTCCGCGCTTGGTTATTCAATAAAGTGGCAGGCGGCAAAGTGACCTTCGCCGATCTCGCGCCACTCCGGCGAATCTTGTTTGCAAATGGCCTGCGCACGCGGGCAGCGGGTGCTGAACGTGCAACCAGGCGGCGGGTTGGACGGGGAGGGTACATCCCCCTCCAAAATAACGCGGTCGATGTTACCCGCTTGAGAGGGGTCAGGGTGCGGCACGGCCGAAAGCAGGGCTTGGGTATAGGGGTGCTTGGGGGTCATGTAGATCGTTTCGGCAGGCCCGAGCTCAACCAGTCGGCCCAGATACATAACGGCAACGCGGGTCGCGAGGTGACGCACCATCGAGAGGTCGTGGCTGATGAAAAGATAGGTTAGCCCTAGCTTTTCCTGAAGGTCCTCGAGCAGGTTGACCACCTGTGCCTGAATGGAAACATCCAGCGCCGCAATGGGCTCGTCACAAACGATAAATTTCGGATTCAGGGCCAGAGCGCGGGCAATCCCGATGCGCTGGCGCTGGCCACCCGAAAACTCGTGCGGGTAACGGTCGGCAAAGCGGCGGGCAAGGCCCACGGCGTCCATCAATTCGCCAACCTTCTCGCGCTTCTCGGCTTTGCTCATCTTCATGTGCTCGTCGAGCGGCTCGGAAATGATTGACCCCACGGTCATGCGCGGATTCAGGCTTGCTTGTGGGTCCTGAAAGATCATCTGCATTTCGGGGCGCTTGGCGCGGAGTTCTTGGCCGGACAGGTGCGCTATATCGGTATCGCCAATTTCGATAGAACCGGCGGTGACCTCGTAGAGCCGCAGCACACAGCGGCCAACGGTGGACTTGCCACAGCCGCTTTCGCCAACCAGCCCGAGGGTTTCGCCCTCGAATACATCGAAGCTGATGCCGTCAACAGCTTTCACTTCACCGACTTGCCGCTTGAGAATGCCGCGATAGATCGGGAAGTGCATCTTCAGGCCCTGCACGCGAACCAGCGGTTTTTTAACGTCAAGCACTGTGCGGCCCTCCGGTATTGGCATCCCAGAAGCAGGCAACATCGTGTTCCGGGCTTACATCGCGCCGCTTCGGGTTTTCTTTCAGGCAGCGCTCGAACGCGTGCTTGCAGCGCGGCGCAAATTCGCAATTTGTCGGTTCGTGGTCAAGGTTGGGCGGCTGCCCGTCAATCGAGGCCAGACGCTCGGCGCGCGCTTCGTCCATTTTGGGCAGAGTTTCGAGCAGGGCGCGCGTATAAGGGTGCTGCGGGTTGGCAAAAAGCTCTTTCACTTCTGCGTGTTCCACGATCTGCCCCGCATACATCACCGCCACACGGTCGGCGATTTCGGCGATGACGCCGAGGTCATGGGTGATCCAGATAATCGCCATGCCAAGCTTCTGGCGCAGCTCTTTGATTAGCTCAAGAATTTGCGCCTGAATGGTCACATCAAGCGCTGTGGTCGGCTCGTCGGCAATCAAAACCTTTGGGTCACAGGCAAGTGCAATTGCGATCATAACCCGCTGGCGCATACCGCCGGAAAACTGGTGGGGGAAGTCTTTCAATCGTGCGCTGGCATCGGGAATGCCAACCAGTTCCAGAAGCTCGGCAGCGCGAACTCTGGCGGCCTTTTTGGAAAGCTTCATATGCACGCGTAGCGGTTCGATAATCTGGAAACCAACAGAAAACACGGGGTTGAGCGAGGTCATAGGGTCTTGAAAAATAAAGCCTATATCGCCACCGCGGATATTGCGGAGTTCTTCGTCAGATGCGTTGCGGATATCACGCCCGTCAAAATCAATGGTGCCGTTTCGAATTTCGGCAGGCGGCATAGGGAGCAGTTTAAGGAGTGACATCATGGTCACTGATTTGCCTGAGCCGCTTTCCCCGACTATGCCGAGTAACTCACCCGGTTTGAGGTAGAAACTCACGTCGTTCACGGCGTGGACATACCCGTCCCGCGTGCTGAAAACGGTTTTCAGGTTGGCCACGTTGAGAATCGTGGCACCGGCGTCTAGCATTCACACCCCTCCGAGGGAATCGCCGCTTTGGGCGAATGGTGGCGTTTAGTCGCCATTTGCCCAAGAGGTAAGCATATGTTCTGCCAAACGACAACACTTGTTTTTACGGTATTGACCATTGGGTCAGGATTTTTCAGGATGCGACTTCTCAATGCAGAGGATTCCAATGCCCGATTTCTATACCCCCCGTGAAATGCTTGAAAAACTCGTGGGTTTTCCGACCGTTTCAGATGTGAGCAATCTGGAGTTGATCGGCTTTGTGAAGGACTATCTGGCAGGGCACGGGGTGGAAAGCCACCTTGTCTATGACGAAACCGGTAAGAAGGCGAACCTTTACGCGGTGGTGGGGCCGAATGTGGAAGGCGGAGTGGTGCTTTCAGGGCACACGGATGTGGTGCCGGTTAAAGGGCAGGCATGGAAGACTGACCCGTTTAAGGTGGTGGAGGCTGATGGCAAACTCTATGGCCGTGGCACCTGTGATATGAAGGGCTTTAATGCGCTCGGGCTGGCGCTGGTGCCGGATATGCTGAAAGCGGGGCTAAAGCGCCCCATCCAGATAGCGCTCAGCTATGACGAGGAAGTCGGCTGCCTTGGTGCGCCGTTCATGATTTCGGAAATGGTTGAAAAGCTGCCACGCGCGTCTGCGGTGATTGTGGGGGAGCCATCCATGATGCAGGTGGTGAGCGGCCACAAAGGCGCGATTGGCTTTATGACCCGCGTGAAAGGTTTCGAGGTCCACTCGTCACTCATGCACACAGGCGTATCAGCGGTGATGACAGCCGCGCGTTTGGTCGAATGGCTTCGCCAGCGGTTTGAGGAAAACATGGCAGGCACTCCGAATGATATTGACGCAATGTTTGAACCACCGTTTACCACGCTGCATGTCGGGGTGATGAAAGGCGGTTCGGCCACCAATATTACCGCGCTGAACGCCAGCTTTAGTTGCGATATCCGTTGCCCGGCGTCTCAAGACCCAATGGAATGGTATGGCCGGTATTTGGAATATGTGGGAGAAGTGGAGGCCGAGATCCAGACCATCCACCCCGAGGCAAAAATCACAGTGACCGCACGCGATGTAAACCCCGCCCTGAAGCCGGAAACAGAGGGCGCGGCTGAATTGCTGGCGCGGCAGATCACGGGGGACAATGGCACCCACGTTGTGAGCTACGGCACCGAGGCTGGCCAGTTCCAACGCGAAGGATATTCGGTGGTTGTGTGTGGCCCCGGTGATATTGCGCAGGCGCATCAGCCCAATGAATATATAGCGATTGAACAATTTGAAGCGGGCGAGGCCTTTATTCGCCGCCTGATCGAAACCCTAAAGGAGTAACCCATGGCCAAGATCAACCGATTTGCCGAAATGCTGCCCGAGATAACAGAATGGCGGCGTGATCTGCACCAAAACCCCGAGTTGTTGTTTGACTGCCACCGCACGGCGGGGGTTGTTGCTGAAAAGCTCAAGGAATTTGGTGTGGACGAGATTGTGACCGGTATCGGGCGCACCGGCGTTGTGGGCGTGATCAAAGGGAAGTCAACCGGCTCGGGCAAGGTGATTGGCCTGCGCGCCGATATGGACGCCTTGCCGATTCACGAGACTACGGGTGCGGAGCATGCCTCGCTGGTCGAGGGCAAAATGCACGCCTGCGGGCATGACGGTCACACCGCAATGCTGCTGGGCGCGGCGAAGTACCTTGCCGAAACCCGCAACTTTGACGGCACCGTGGTCGTGATCTTCCAACCCGCCGAAGAAGGCGGTGGTGGCGGCAAAGAGATGGTTGACGATGGTATGATGGATACTTTCGGGATTCAGGAAGTCTATGGCATGCACAATTACCCCGGCATGGAAGTTGGCGAATTTGCCATGCGGGTCGGGCCGTTGATGGCGGCAACGGACCAGTTTACGCTGCATGTAGAAGGGAAAGGCGGCCATGCGGCGATGCCAGATCAAGCCATTGATACAACTCTGGCGGCAAGTCAGATCGTAGTTGCGATGCAGCAGATTGTGGCGCGCAATACTGACCCTTTGGAGAGCGTGGTGGTTTCCGTCACCAGTTTTGAAACCGAAAGCAAAGCCTATAACGTGATCCCGCAACGGGTGGAAATGCGCGGCACAGTGCGCACGCTGACGGCCGAAAATCGTGATATGGCGGAAGCTGCGATCAAGCGGATCGCCGAGGGCACAGCCGCGGCTTATGGCGCGACGGTAAAGGTGGACTATGACCGTGGTTATCCGGTAACCAGCAACCACGAAGCGCAAACCGAATTTGTGGCTGAAATCGCCAAAGAGGTTTCCGGCGAGGGCATGGTGCATACGGACAAGCCACCTGTTATGGGCGGCGAAGATTTCTCCTACATGCTCGAAGCCCGCCCCGGCGCGTTTGTTTTTGTCGGTAACGGTGACACCGCTGCGCTGCACCACCCGGACTATGACTTCAATGATGACCTGATCCCGGTTGGCTGCTCTTATTGGGCAAAGCTTACCGAGACGCGTATGCCTGCGGGTTAAGTGGCTGGGCGTGGCGGGACGCGCCGGAAGCGCGCCTCGCTCGGGGACATAATTGGGCTAGTGCCCAATCAGCCCCGCTCGCTCGGCGCGTGCCACGCTCAGGGCGTGGCAGGGCACCTGATTTTAGGATTTGACAATACTGAACGGTCGTTCAAACATGTGGTAAATACCTACACCCTTAAAAAAAGAGGACCTGCCGATGAGCACCGATATCGACCAGATTTTGGAAGCCGCCCGCCAACATTGCGAAAGCGAGATAGCGCCAAATGTGGATGCATGGAACAAGGCCGCCGTTTGGCCGCGCGCTGCATCGGATAAGGCAGGGGCCGCAGGGCTAACCGGCCTTTATGCGCCGAAGGAACTGGGCGGGCAGGGGCTCTCGCTTGGGGACGGTATTCGGGTTTACGAAGAGTTGGGTAAGGGGGACGGGGCTTACGCCTTTGCGCTTTCCATGCACAATATCTGCACCTTTGCCACCTGTGGTTATGGCACCGAAGCGTTCAAAGAAAAATGGGCGCGGGAATTGACCTCGGGCCGCAAGCTGGCGAATTTTGCGCTAACCGAGCCCCAGTCTGGCTCTGATGCCGGCAATATGTACAGCAAAGCGGTGATCGGTGACGATGGCAACTGGACGAT
>Ga0209121_10000436_pt1 | contig 43437 bp, 33 predicted proteins | sample Cruoilmetagenom3_FD_187292 | JGI IMG/M metagenome (GOLD analysis project Ga0209121, IMG submission 187292) | Oil polluted marine microbial communities from Coal Oil Point, Santa Barbara, California, USA - Sample 3 (SPAdes) (version 2) | ecosystem: Environmental > Aquatic > Marine > Oil seeps ... | reverse complement strand
TGGCGTTGCAATTCTTAACTCGCTATTGTAGACTGTGGGTCTGATTTTCTTTGATCTTGGAGTGACTTTCAGATCGAAATGAGGATGTTATGGGTGGTATAAGCCGATACATTGCACAGAGGCTCCTGTTGACCATTCCGATGCTTCTCATCCTCCTGACCCTGGTTTTCCTCATCCTGCGGGTGATGCCAGGCGATCCGGTCTTGGCGATGCTCGGCGGCAGAAACGTATCTCCTGAGCTGATCGAGGAGTATCGCCATAAGATGGGGGTCGATCGTCCGATCCCGGTGCAGTACGCGGAATACCTTAACGGGATCATCCACGGTGACTTCGGAAAGTCATTCCGTACGAACAAACCCGTTGTGTGGGAACTGTTCCAGCGCTTCCCCGCTACATTAGAGCTTGCCGCATTCGGATTGCTGTTTGCCGGCCTTTTCGGGTTTACTACAGGAGTCCTTGCCGCTACTCGTGCCGATCGGCCGATCGATCACGCCGTACGCATCTTCCACGTCGGTTCGTTTGCCATGCCTCTATTTTGGCTTGGGCTGATGTTGCAGGTGATCTTCGCCGTGAAGCTTGGTTGGTTCCCGGTGGCGAGCCGACTTGGGGGACGGGTCGCGTTCACTTTCCAGCCGATCACCGGGTTTTATCTTCTCGATTCTTTGATTCGAGGAAACGGGAAGACGATCGCCGATATCGCCAAGCACTTGGTGTTGCCAGCGATCACCCTGGGGTTTGCTCAGGCCGGGTTGCTCGGGCGGATGACCCGGGCGAGCATGCTCGAGGTGCTCGACCAAGACTACGTTACCACAGCGAGGGCGAAGGGACTAAAAGAAAGGGTGGTGATCCTCGCCCATGCGCTACGAAACGCACTCATTCCTATCGTTACCGTGTTCGGGCTTCAGTTTGCTATCCTCATGGGTGGGGCGGTCCTCACCGAGACCGTCTTTTCCTGGCCGGGAGTGGCGAGCTTCCTTGTTCGTAGTATCGAGGCGCGCGATTGGCCCGCAATTCAAGGGAGTATCGTATTCATTGCGATTTTTATCTCCATCATTAACTTAATCGTTGATGTCCTCTACTCGGTCATTGACCCACGGGTGAGGTATTAATTCATGCCAGAAAACACGGGACAAACAAAGATCGAGAATCCTACTTTTGTAATCGGGGTTATTCGCTGGATCGTGAGGAGACTCTCCAGTGGACGACATGCCCTGCGTCATCAGACCATCCTCAAGGTCGGGCTGGCCAGTGTTCTCATCTTCATGCTCGTGACAGTACTCGCCAATGTGGTTCCGGGGTTCACCCCCTACGATCCAGTGTACTACCGAGAAGCACCCCGACTTCAAGGACCCTCCGTGCATCACTGGATGGGAGCCGACCAACTGCACCGCGACGTGTTCAGCCGGGTGCTGGCTGGGGGGAAGGCGTCCTTGATCGTTGCCTTCGGGGCGATTGCCCTGAGCATGACAGTGGGATCCGTCCTTGGCTGGATCTCCGGGTTTACCGGTGGATTCCTCGACCGCGTCCTTTCCCTGGTCATGGACGCGATTTACTCCTTTCCCTCGATGATCCTTGCCATCACGCTTGTTGCTATGTTCGGGGCGGGGATCGGGCCGATGATCTGGGCCGTTGGGTTTGTCTACATTCCTACCTACTTCCGCGTTACCCGCGCTGAGGTCTTACAGGTACGCGAGACCACGTACATCGAGGCAATACGCGCCGTGGGAGCGAGCAATACCCGCATTATCCTCAGACATGTGGCCCCCAATACAGTGAACGCGATCATGGCTGTCTCCTCGTTTAACCTCGCCGATGCCATCCTCACCGTTGCCGCGCTCTCCTTCCTCGGGTTTGGGCTGCCTCCGCCAGCTCCGGATTGGGGTTTCGACATTCAAAATGGGCAGAAGTATTTGCAGTCGGGTTCATGGTGGCTGATCACCTTTCCCGGGTTGATGATCATCGCTCTCTCCCTCGGGTTTGGTCTGATCGGTGAGGGAATCAGCGACCTGGTAAACCCGAAGCGAAGGCGGAAGAGAGTTTGACTTTCTGAATTGGCTGTGCTAGACTAGTGACGAAAAAGTAGAAACTCTTACTACATCGCACGGAGGTGATAACTACCAAGCAAAATATGTAGGTAGAGAAAACGGGTAATCGTTAACAAGGAGGTATAAGAGATGAGAAAGCTTTTGGGAGTTCTACTCGTGGTTGGTCTTTTTGCCCTGGTTGCAGTAGGGCAGGAGCCCCTGATCATGGGGACGACTGATCGGGTCACTCAGCTTGCGTTCGCGAACAGCTATGACCACTACTCTTGGCACGTGCTGCGAGCGACCACCGATGCGTTGATGACACTCGATCCAGATACACTGGAACTGAAAGGCGCAATCGCCGAATCCTGGGACATCTCCGCGGATGGAATGGAGTACACGTTCCACATCCGGCCGGGGATCACGTTCTGGGACGACGAGAAGTGCGACGCGCATGCAGTAAAGTGGTGTCTTGACCGCAACCTCCGGCTGGATGGGCCGGAAGGTGGCGTTGGGCTGATCAAGGTCATCGACCACATCGAGGTGATCAATGATCTAACCGTGAAGATCTACCTAACTATGCCCGACGCGATCTTCCTGTTGCGCATGGAAGAGAGCCTCGCGCCGGCGCTGATCTACTCGCCGAAGACGACTCCAGAGAACGACTTTGCTAACGGTGTCTACGCCGGGACCGGTCCGTACAAGCTGATCGAGCATGTGCCCGATCAGTACGTGAAGTACGAGGCCTACGACGGCTACTACGGCGAGGCGCCGAAGAGCAAATACGTCATCGAGAAGTTGTATTCTGATGCGGCGGCCCTGCGTGCGGCGATCGAGGCTGGTGACGTCGACTTTGTGTTCAGGACCCTCAGTCCACAGGACATCAGGGACTTGGAGACCAACCCGAACGTTGTGGTAAAATTCTTCCCGCCCAGCCCAGGGGTCCGCTACCTGCTGTTCAACGTAACCCAGCCACCGGTTGACGATCCGCTGGTGCGGCAGGCAATCAGCTACGCGGTCGACCGTGCTGCGATCTGCTCGCAGGTGTTCGAGGGAATGGTCGATCCGATCTACACCATGGTCCCAATGGTCGATCCGCCTTTCTTCGGCGCGATCCCTGTCTTCCCGGAGCGCGACCTGGAGAAGGCGGTGGAGTTGTTGGCTAAGGCCGGGTATACCAAGGATAATCCGCTTGACCTTAACCTGTGGTACACCCCGAAGCACTACGGGACGACCGAGGCTGATGTGGCCACCGTTGTCGCGGGGAGCCTGGAGGAGATCGCTGCGATCAACATCACGATCCAGGTCCTGGAGTGGGGAGCCTACACCGAGCGCATGTCCTCCGGTGGGTTTGACATGTTCTTCCTCGGCTGGCACCCCGACTACCTTGAGTCGTCGAACTTCCTCGCCCCGTGGACGACCGAGTCGCCGGAAGGGATGGGGACCTACTTCAACAACCACCCCAACTACGAGGCGTACAAGAACATCCTTGAGGTCGCCACGTCGACCGCCGATCCGGCGAAACGGACGAAACTGTACAAGGCGATCCAGATCCTGAGCGTGCAGGATGTCATGTGGATTCCGCTGTGGGCGATGACCGACGAGATGGTTATGGCCTGGTTGCCAAACGTCCATGGATGCACGCTTAACATCACCATGGATGTTTACATCGACCGGATCTGGAAATAGTAGTTACGCAAACTCCTGACGGGGCCGAGAAATCGGCCCCGTTTTTTCTTTTTAAGGGGCCCGTCTTCCGGACGGTTGTCCTTGTCCTTGCCCAGTTAAAAGCAGATGATTATACTCCCCACGGCATGATATGAAGGGAGTGGTAGATGGTGTTAATCGGAGATATTCAAGCACGAGAGATCATCGACTCGCGTGGAAACCCGACGGTCGAAGTCGACGTCATCCTCGAAGACGGATTCTTCGGAAGGGCCGCCATTCCATCAGGCGCGTCCAAGGGGAAATACGAGGCCCTTGAGCTGCGCGACGGTGATCCTAAGAGGTTTCACGGCCGTGGGGTTATGCAGGCCGTAAAGAACGTCATCCAGGAGATCGCGCCGGTCCTGATCGGCCAGGACGCGCTCGCCCAAGAGAAGATCGACCGGCTCCTAGTCGATCTCGATGGGACGAAGAACAAGACCCGCTTGGGGGCAAATGCCCTTCTCGGGGTCTCCCTCGCCACGGCGAGCGCCGCGGCGGAGAGCCTGGGACTCCCCTTCTTTCGATACCTTGCCGGAGCCAGAGAACCGCGCCTTCCACTTCCCCAGATGAATGTGTTAAACGGCGGACAGCACGCGGATAACAATGTTGATATCCAGGAATTCATGCTTGTTCCCATCGGTGCTACGACATTCCGTGAGGCAGTGAGATACTGCTCCGAGGTCTTCCACACGCTTAAAGGGATCCTGAAAGGTAAGGGGCTCGCCACCTCGGTCGGCGACGAGGGCGGATTCGCCCCCAATCTTGGCGAGAATCAGGAGGCGTTGACGTTGCTCGTCGAGGCGATTGAGAAGAGCGGGTATCGACCAGGTGAGGATGTCGCTCTCGCGATCGACGCCGCAGCCACTAGCTTCTACGATGGCTCCTACCGATTCACCGTTAATGGCAGCTCAAAGCAGCTATCGGCTGAGGAACTTGTAGCTATCTATCAGGAGTGGGCGGCAACCTATCCGCTTGTTTCGGTCGAGGACGGGCTTGCTGAGGAGGATGAGGCCGGATGGAAGATCCTTACGGAGCGCCTTGGTGGGAAGCTCCAGATCGTGGGGGACGACAACTTTGTCACTAACCCTGAGCGGCTGCGCCATGGCATCGATGAGGGGATCGCCAACTCGATCCTGATCAAGCTCAACCAGATCGGAACCCTTTCAGAGACACTGAAGACGATGGATCTAGCCCATTTTGCCGGCTACACCTGTGTGGTTTCTCACCGCTCCGGGGAGACTGAAGATACAGCAATTGCCGATCTGGCCACTGGAACGGCATGTGGGCAACTAAAGAGCGGATCGATCTCGCGCAGCGAGCGCGTGGCCAAGTACAATCGACTCCTGCGGATCGAAGAGGAATTTGAGCTGCGACTGGCCTTGTGGCCGGAGCGGTTCCGGCCGTAGGATCGCTGCACTGGAAGATGGGGGGGATGCGAACGAGCACGTACGGGTATCCTGCGGCAAAGCGTCGTGCTAGACGAAGTCACCGGCGCATCCTTGTGTGGGCACTTCTTGCTATATTGTTATTGCTTTCCTTCCTCTATCTTGGTCGTACCTTTGAGATAAGGCGACTACAAGGAGATCTGTCTACCCTAGCACAACAAGCGAAGGGAGCCCTTGCCACCCAGGAGGAACTACGGGCACGCCTTGCCCTGCAAAATGACCCCGCAATGATCGAGGAGGAGGCACGTAGATTGCTTGGTTTGGTGAAACCGGGCGAAGAAAAGGTCATCTTTATCGAAGGGAATTGAAGACGTTGACGGAAAAGTTTGTCCACCTCCACACCCATTCCGAGTACAGTATTCTGGATTCCTCCTGCAAGATCCCCGCGCTTCTTGACAAAGCTGTAGCCTGCGATATGCACGCTCTCGCTCTCACCGACCACGGGGTGATGAGCGGAGCGATCAAGTTCTACAAAGATGCAAAGAAGCGAGGAATCAAGCCAATTATCGGCTGCGAGGTCTACCTTTCTCCCGGGGACCGGCGTGAACGCAGGGCGCGAAACGGCAAGAAGTACTACCATCTTGTCCTGCTCGCTACAAATCAGGAGGGGTACCAGAACCTCATCGCCCTCGTCAGCCTCGGCCATACTGAGGGGTTTTACTATAAACCACGGGTTGATAAGGAACTGTTAAGGCGCTATCACACTGGGCTGATCGCCCTCTCCGCTTGTGAGAGCGGCGAGATTCCAGTGCTCCTGCTTGCCGGTCATGAGAAAGAGGCTGCAACTGCAGCGGCTAAGTACACTGAGATCTTCGGGGAAGGAAACTTCTACATTGAGCTTCAGGACCACGGAACCGACCGTGGGAAGCTCCTTAAGGAGCGCTTGAGGAGGCTTGCTCGGTCGTTAGACCTCCCCCTTGTTGCCACAAATGACATCCACTACCTTTCTCCGGAGGACCGCCTTTCACACGAGGTGTTGCTGAATATCCGGGCGAACAAGAGGATCACTGACCCTGACCGGATGTCCTTCGACGGGGACGGATATCACTTTCGCAGCTCTGAGGAGATGGTGGAGCTCTTCTCCGATCTTCCGGAGGCGATCGAGAACACGTGGGTGATTGCCGAACGCTGTAACCTCGAGCTTCAGTTTGGTTCCACTATGATTCCACCGTTTGACCTTCCCGAAGGATTTAAGGATGCAGACGAGTACCTGAGGACTCTTGCCTATGAGGGTGCGAAGGCTCGCTTTGAGACTGTGAGCGGCGCGGTAGGAGAGCGTCTGGACTACGAGCTTAAGGTAATTGAGAGGATGCATTATGCCACCTACTTTCTCATCGTGTGGGATTTTGTCCGCTTCGCGCATGACAGTGGCATACCAGTGGGACCCGGACGTGGCTCAGCCGCGGGGAGCCTTGTCTCCTACTGCCTCGGGATCACCCGAGTCGATCCTTTGAAGTATAATTTGATTTTCGAACGGTTTCTCAATCCCGCCCGCATCAGCATGCCGGACTTCGATATCGACTTCTGTGTCAAAGGCCGTGATCGGGTGATCGATTACGTTAAGGAAAAGTACGGTCAGCAGAAGATGGCCCAGATTGCCACCTATGACCGGATGGCCGCCCGTAGCGTGGTCCGTGACGTGGGACGTGTCCTTGGTGCCCCCTATCGAATGACTGACCGGTTGGCCAAGCTGATTCCCTACGGCTACAAGCTGCAGACGGCGGTAAAGAACGTGGCTGAACTGAAGTCCCTCTATGAGAGTGATGAGGAGGTAGGAAAGATCGTCGACATTGGCCTACGCCTCGAGGGGTTAACGCGCAACACATCGACACACGCCGCGGGTGTGGTGATCGCCGCAGACGAGCTGATCCGCCATGTCCCTCTGTTGCGCTTGTCCGACGGGGAGATTGTCACCCAGTTCGACATGGGAGATGTAGAGGCAGTTGGGCTATTGAAATTCGACTTTTTAGGTCTGCGTAATCTCACCCTGATCGATGTAACCTGCTCTTCCTTGCAAGAACGAGCCGGGATCAAGATTGATGTGGATCAAATCCCGCTTGACGATGCAAAGACCATCAAACTGGTCCAGGAGGGGCGGACGGCTGGGATCTTCCAACTTGAAGGCACAGGAATGACGGCGCTTATCCGGCGGGTGCAGCCGGACAGTTTCGAGGATTTGATCGCTCTTTTGGCCCTCTACCGTCCGGGGCCGCTGGAGAGTGGAATGACCGATGATTACGTTAAACGGCGCAGCGGTCGCCAGTCAGTGAGCTATCCTCATCCGAGTCTAGTGAAGATCCTTGAGGAGACCTATGGACTTCCGATCTACCAGGATCAGCTGATGTTGATGGCGCAGAAACTCGCCTCCTTCTCCCTTGCTGAGGCGGACATCCTGAGAAAGGCAATGGGGAAGAAGAAGAAGGACATCATGGCGAGCCTGCGCGAGAAGTTCATCGCCGGCTGTCGGACAAACGGGGTCTCCCAGGAGCTAGCCACTCAGGTATTTAACGATATGGAGAAATTCGCTCGGTACGGGTTCAACAAATCTCACGCAACCGCGTACGCCATTGTCTCCTACTGGACCGCTTATCTGAAAGCCAACTACCCGACTCACTTTATGGCGAGCCTCCTTGCCAGCGTGCAGGGGGACACGGATAAGGTAGCACAGTACATCGGCGAGTGTCAGAGGATGGGAATCGAGGTTCTCCCGCCAGACATTAACGAGAGCGAATGCGACTTCACTCCTGTGAGCGATGGCCGAATTCGCTTCGGTCTCGGGGCGATCAAGCACGTCGGGAACGGGGCGATCGCCTTGATCCTTGCCGTGCGGGAAGACGGGTTTTCCTCCTTCTTCGACCTGTGCCAACGGATCGAAGGGGACGGAGTGGATCGGGAAACGTTGGAGGCGTTGATCAAGGCGGGTGCCTTTGACAGCCTCGGTGTCACGCGCCGTGGTCTTCTCATGCGACTATCGGAGGGACTGGAGTTAATGCAGATTGCCCGCCGCGAGCGGCAGAGTGGGCAATGCTCCTTTTTCAACGGCGTGGGACAAACATTCGTAGAGCCGACCATCATGGATGAGGAGTTTCCTCAGGCCGAGCTCCTCTCCTTTGAAAAAGAGCTTCTCGGTCTCTACGTCAGTGCTCATCCCCTTGACCGCCATCGCGAGGCGCTCGCCCTCTATTGCACTCCACTCTCTGAGATCACCACGATCAAAGAGGGAGAGGGTGAAACCGTGGGGGGGCGGGCGAAGAAGATTCGCCGAATCGCGACAAGAAATGGAAGCCAGATGGCCTTTCTCACCCTAGAGGATGGCACCGCTGAGGCTGAGGTGACGGTCTTCCCAAGGGTTCTAGAGACTGCCTACGACCTGTTGAACGTGGACCGACTCGTGGGCCTTAAACTCACCGCGGGGAATCGCAACGGCGAACTCAACCTTATTGCTGACGAGGTTTTCCCACTCGGCGAACTTGAAACACGCATGCGGCTCTCCGTCACCCTCACCCTGAAGGAGCCAGAGGTTGATTCAGAGAGGCTTGAAGCGGTCTCCACTTTGATGAAGGAGCACCCGGGAGAGGCGCTGGTTCTGTTCCGTGTGGAAGATGAGGGAGAAGGCGTCGGGGTAATGGCAGGGCGAAGCTTCTGTGTGCATCCCTCCTCTGAGCTGAAGGAGGGGTTGGAAGCGCTGCTTGGTGAGGGGCGGGTCCGCTTCCTAAACGGGGTAGGACAATGAGCCTCCACCTGCGAGGGGGGCTTCGCTGGCTCTATCCTGGAATGCGGGTGAAGCGTTGGGCCCTGTTATCCCTTTTCTCGATGGGCCTTATCGTCTTTGGCGTGCTTGAGATTGTAGGCAAAGAAAGGATTAGGGAGATCTACCGGCTCCTTCCGAAAGGGGAACTGGCTCGCTATGCTTTGGTCGCCGTCATTCTCCTTGTTGGGATCGGTGGGTTCGCCATAGGAGTAGCCTGCCTCGTTCGTTCGATCGCCCGTGGAGTCGCCCCCGGACGAGAGGAGAAACCCTCGGATCTTATCTACCGTACTCGTGTTCTTCAAAAAGGCCCGCGGGTTGTCGCCCTGGGAGGAGGAACCGGCCTCTCCACCCTCCTACGCGGATTGAAGGAGGGAACATCAAACCTCACCGCGGTGGTGACGGTAATGGACGACGGCGGGAGCTCGGGCCGCCTGCGGGACGAACTGGATGTGCTCCCCCCTGGCGATGTTCGCAACTGCATTCTCGCCCTCGCCGCGGACGAGGAAAGGATGGCAAGCCTCTTCCAGCACCGCTTCCGTGGAACGACTGACCTTAAGGGACACTCCCTGGGAAACCTCCTCCTGGTAGGGATAGAGCAAGCAACCGGCGGGTTCGACCACGCGATTGAGGAGATGAGCCATATCCTAAACGTGCGCGGTCAGGTCCTTCCAGCGACGCTCTGCAAGACCCACCTCATCGCCCAGATGGAAGATGAGGAATGGGTAGAAGGGGAGACTCGGATCAGCGCCGACCCACGGCGGATCGAACGGATCAAACTCTCCGCTGCAAACGTCAAACCCTACGGCCGGGTTCTTCAAGCGATCGCCCGCGCTGAGTTGATCCTCCTCGGGCCGGGTAGCCTGTTTACCAGCCTTATCCCCAACCTGCTTGTCGAGGGGATCGCCGCGGCGATCGAGGAGGCGGCTGCGGAGAAGATCCTCGTAGCGAACCTGATGACACAACCAGGAGAGACCGAGGGCTATACCCTCCGCGATCACTTGCGCACCCTCGATGAGTACATCGACCTTCACTGCTTTGACAGTGTCATCGTCAATACTTCCCTCCCTGATAAGGATCTCCTTGTCGGCTACCTCGAGGAGGCAGCCGAGCCGGTGGAAGATGACCTGGGAGAAGAGGACCAATACGGGATGGAGGTGATCCGCGCTGACCTCGTGGGGATGATCGAGCTAGAAGGAAAACCGACCGTGAAGCACGATCCCAGCAAGCTAGCACGGGTGATCATCCATCATTCGCGCGCTTTTTCCCGCAGCTTGTTTACCCCTTGATCACGAGAAGGGGACGGAGGCACGCCACCGGTTGGTTGATCCCCGCATCGGTTGCAGCGTGGACCACGCGCTCAACGTCTTTGTAGGCGCCAGGGGCCTCCTCAGCAACCCCACGGAGACTATGCTCACGCAGAATGATTCCATCCGCAGCCATCGCCGACTTCACATCCTTTCCCCAGTATTTCTTGGCCGCTTTCCTGCGTGACAGAGCCCGCCCTGCTCCATGGATTCCACTGCCAAACGCCTTCTCCATCCCAAGGTTTGTCCCCCGCATGACGTAGGAGGCAGTTCCCATCGTCCCTCCAACGAGAGTTGGGTGACCAACAGCTCGATAGGCAGGTGGGGACTCCCTTCGTCCCGGGCCGAACGCCCGCGTCGACCCTTTGCGGTGGACAAGGAGCGCACGCGTCGTTCCATCAACGAGGTGGTGCTCAACCTTAACATTGTTGTGCCCAATGTCATAGACGGTGTGCATTTTCTCTTCTGCCAGGCCGAGGATGCGAGCAAACGATGAACGGACGAGATGGGCGATCACTTGGCGGTTAGCGAAGGCACAGTTTGACCCACAGGCCACAGCGCTCAGGTAACGTTTTCCTTCATCACTTAAGATCGGGGCGCAGACAAGCTCCCTCGACCGAATCGGGATCTGATACCGGCGACTTGCTTGCTCCATCTCCTTTAAGTAGTCCTGGCCGATCTGATGGCCGAGGGCGCGCGAGCCAGTGTGGATGGAGGTGACGACCTGTCCCTCTTCGAGGCCATAGACCGCTGCAGCCTCTGGATCGATGATTCGTACCACCGTCTGCACCTCCAGGTAGTGATTTCCCGAGCCAAGGGTCCCCACTTGGCGAAACTGGCGTTGCTTGGCAAGCCGACTGACCACGGTCGGATCAGCCCCAGGGATTTGCCCTTCCTCCTCAATGTGGACCAGGTCCTCCTCCACCCCATAGCCCCGCTTAACGACATAGCGCGCTCCTTCCCGAAGGAGTTGGTCGATCTCATCGAGTGTGAGGCGGAGCTTTCCCTCGGAGCCAAGTCCGGCAGGGACAGTGCGATAGAGGTCATCAGCGAGCTCGGAAAGGACGCCGCTTAGGTCTTCCTTATGGAGCGGAGTGGCGAGAAGTCTGACCCCGCAGTTGATATCGAAGCCGACTCCACCGACCACGACGACCCCCTCCTTGAGGTCGAACGCCCCCACTCCGCCGATGGGGAATCCATAACCTGGGTGGACGTCAGGGAGGGCGAGGGCTGCGGTCACGATTCCAGGGAGGCAGGCGACATCGCGCACCTGCCGCAGCGCGTTCCACTCCTTTTTTTCCGCTACGTCAGTTTGTAGCTGTTCGATCGTTTGAATATCGGCGAATATCCGTCCGGGGACCCGCATCTCTCCGCTTTTTTCAAGGAGCCATTCCGACTGTGAGATTCTCTTCAAGGTGAATTCCTCGCTCATCGTTCCTCCTTCAGATATCGACTACACACTGGGCGATCCAAATTTTCCCTTCATGAGCGACGTGAAGCCCGGAATAAGTTACCCCTTTGACCTCAAGCTTCACGCGGTGCCTGGGCGGATCAAGCGGTTCCCCCCACCCTTCTCCTTCGAGGTGAAACCCATCCTTGCCTTGCCGGATATCAACATGAAATCTCGATAGGAAAAGGTCAGTGAGATCCTTTTGGCCCAACAACTCGGACAGCCACTCCACAAGGAGAAGGTCGAGTCGTTCCGCGAATAAGGAGACCCGCTGTGATCGCTTCGGTGCGACCCGCTCCAGGTCAACCATCAGATTGAACAGCGCTCGCGCCGCCTCACAGAACGCCTCCTCGACCGTCTCCCCGGTCCCACGCAGGCACACATCGGCAGTATGGTCAAGGTATTCAAATGGCATGATCATTTGCACGGCCACTTGCGTCGGTACCGCAGGCAGCGGCATCACCAAATCGTTGCGTAAACAGTGGGGTATAGGCTGCTCCATGTGCGGTGAGGCAGCTCTCCATCAGTATGAGTCGGTCAGCATGCAGGGTCCATCCCGGAAGCTTCCCCAGGGAGCGGATTGCCTCCCCGATCGACCGGTCAGCCCTCCCCTTAATCCTCGCCAGGGTAATGTGTGATATGGTGGCCTTTCGTTCTTTTGGAAAGCCGATCTTCACTAGTTCGTGGTTGAGGAAGGAGGCAAGATCGCGGAAGGTAGAAGGAGCTTCGCCACCGGCCCATAGAACCCGCGGACGCTCCGGTGAAGGAAAAATCCCCAGCCGGTCTATCGAAAGGTTAAAAGGTTGGATCCGTTTGGTGACTACGCGGCAGAGCTGCTGAAGCTCGATTGTCAGCATGGGATCAATCTCCCCCAGGAAGCGTAGCGTCACGTGGAAGTTCTCTGCTTTTACCCACGAAGCTCGGACCTGCACTAATGAGCGAAGTTCCCCGGAGAGGTTAGAGAGTGCTTCGCGCAGGGGAGTGTCAATCGGGATGCACAGAAACGTGCGCATATTCACCTCCGCACTGAATGATAGCATAACGAGCACCGATCGAACGACTGCTTTTGCTAGATCACGAGGTAAAGAGAAGGAGGACGCGAGTCATCCATTCCTGGGATGAGTAGTCCCACATAATTTTTGCGCCTGTGCGTGGTCCCGTTGTGAGAAGACACCAGGCGCTTCACAGGCAGCCAGCTCAGGCCAAGTTATTCTCTAACACCCGCAGAGGCTCGCTTACCGCTGCTCCCTTCCGGGCCTGACGGGGTTTACAAGCATGCGCCGCAGAGAGCTCGACCCTCAACACCGCTTGCCCGAGAACGGACCCTACTGCCTTCCCCCTCTGGGAACCCTTCGGCTCCACTATAGCGGGTTGTGGATTTCAGGGGACCGCTAGCCCCCCACCTAGCACAGGCGCTTTCGGAGGGGGCGGGATTCGAACCCGCGGTACCCGAAGGTACACCAGTTCTCCAAACTAGCGGCTTAGACCGCTCACCCACCCCTCCTGCTTTATTGATCATTCTAGGGGCAAAGGGCCACGATTTCAACCGCACTTGCGTTCTGAAGGCTACTTCTCGGATCCAATTGGACAGGAGATCTTAACCAGGATGTGCTACCACCTGCGCCACATTCCGCCGAACTACGATGAGTTTTTAAGTGGAGCGTCGGAACGCCGCTTTTCGATCCCTCGGGGTTGTGACATGAATCTAAGGAAGGTTTTGATTCAAGCTATTTGAGTCTAGAACCAGGGATTCCTTAAATGAGTGACTCTAAGCTGAGCTTAAAAAACTTTCAAGCGCTCGTGGCGCAAGTAAAAGATGTGAAACTTTTGCCATACTCCACCACACCGCGATGTTCATCGCTTTGGCTTGGAGGTACGTCACAAGGGCCAGCGCTCGTAGATCAGCTTCCTTAAGCTTGAAGACTGCGTCTTAAATCTACTTCTTTTCTTCCCGCTTGAGATAGTCAAGGATCGCGTCAACAACCAGGTAGTTGATCGACCGATCGCGTTTCCTGCTCAGGCGAATCAGCCGCTCGACGGGTTTCTGATCCTTCTTTGTCTGTGGGATGTAAATGGAGATTTTGTCAAAGATCTCCTTTCTAGCCATGTGGTTACCTCCTTAAGGTCTTTATTACATTATACATTCTATCGCTAGGAGAAGAAACGCGCAAATTCAACCCCTTGCTCACTGTAAAAAGGACGGGGTGCCTTGTAAAGCCTCCTCTATAATTTCTAAAAAGAGTTCAGACTCTAATAATCCCCTCTTCATCGACAGCGAGATGTGGACGTTGGAGTAAACCCTTAAAAGAGACGCTTCCTACCTGATAATAAACCTAAAAGTGTAATACTTTATCTGGGGTTCAGTGCAACATGGGTCACTGGCTTCTAACGCCAACACGAATAAGAACGGTCCCTGGTCAAACACATCGGAGGAGACAGACCAACTATCGTCGACCCAATCAACCTCTGATAGCGGGAAGACCGCGTCAAACAAATCACCACCCGGAGCAATCGAGATGGGTGGGGAAGAGAGCGGCCCGAATAGACCTAACTGCTCTTCATGGACGATGTTGACCGTATTTGCACAGGGGAGCTGTATTGAGCAAAGATCCCATAAGACGGTAACGACATCGTCTGAGGCGTTGTGTAGCCAGAAAGGCAGCTTGCTTTCCACGCCGTCAGCCGTACAAGCGGCGTCAAAAGATATGCGGATAGTGTCGTCTTCATAGACTGCCTTCTCCGAATAGATTGGGTCCAACATCTCAAGTGACTTTGGAGGAAGCACGTTTATTTCCGTAGTTTCTGCGACTTCTGTAACTTCTGGTGCTACGGTTGTGTATCTAAGTGCAAGGCCACCCAGAAGCAACGCCCCCATAACAGCAACAATAATCCCAATCTTGACAATCTCGTCATCCACGTTTTCTCACCCCTTTTTAAAAATCCTTACCTAACCGATCAAGTTTAACTTATCATGCCATTACAGAGATCAACTGAGAACCTCACTTGGCCATAAGGAAGGAGAAGCCGGTCACCACTTTTGTGGGGCCGTAGGACCGAAAGGCCTGATCGGGCGAGCCAATGCCCCCAAGGTTGTGGGAAGAGGAACGGCAAAAAGAGACGCTCCTGACTTGCTTCCTTGAGATAGGTAAGATAATTCGCGTTGCAGCACCAAAATGTGATGTTAGGCTGTCTTTACCAAGCGCAGGAACTTCAAAGGGTTAATCCTGACAGTAAAGAGCAAAAAGCCGGCGAGAGGGGTTGAACCTCCGACCTACGGTTTACGAAACCGTTGCTCTACCACTGAGCTACGCCGGCGGTATAATAACAATTATAGTGGTCTTATTTCAATCAATCAACTGGAGAGGATATGGACGGATTGGCGATTGCAGCCTCGCTCACCGAGATAGAGAAGGCGGTCGTTGGAGGGGTCATTCGGACTATCTACCAGCCGGAACATGGGACGTTTGTCCTGCATCTGTTTGTGGGCAGGGCCATCCGCCTCCTTGTCTCCCCGAGAGAAGCGGCCTTTCACCTGACGCAGCTTGAGCTTCCCTATCCTGTGACTCCTTCGCCGTTTGTGATGCTCCTGCGGAAACACTTGCGTGGCGGGAGGATCGTCAGTATCGAGCAATCGGGGTGGGACCGGGTCGTCACCCTGACGGTAGAACGTCGTCGGGCGGAGGAGGAAGAAAGATTTTTCCTGATTGTGGAGCTTCTTGGAGTGCGAGGAAACCTGATCCTCCTACGGGGTGATCGAGTTCTCGCGGCGCTTCGAACTGGGCCTCGTGTGGTCCCTGGAGAGGTCTATCAGCCGCTCCCCCCGCAGGATAAGATCGATCCGTCAAAGATGAATTGTGCGCTTCTCGAAGAGGCCCTTGATCAAGAGGAGCCGGTTCGTGCCTTGGTGCATCGCATCGACGGAATCGGGCGCAGAACGGCGGAGGCGATTGTCATGCGAGCCCAGGCTCGCTCCGATGAACCGCTGACAGAGGGGATCTTGGAGAGTTTGTCCTTCCTCCTAAGACGGGTGGAGGACCCGCAAGCAGAGGTCGATCGGGTGTCGAATCGGGCCGCGTTCTTCCCGCTCATTCCTCCTGGTGAACAATACCCCAATTTCTCCGACGCGCTCGACACAGAGTGGGGAGAAAAGCGCGAGGCGACACAGAGTGATGGGGCACAGAAGCCGTTTCGAGAGGGGCTCTTGCACGCGATCGCTAAACGGGAGCGGACCGTGAAGAAGCTCAAGGAGTGGCTCGCTGATGCGGAATCTGAGGAGCGACTTCGATATCACGCCGACCTGATTATGATCCACCAGAGTTCGCTCACCCGCCGGATGCGCGAGGCGGCCCTCCTTGACCCAGTAAGTGAGGAGAAGATCGTAATTCCACTCAACCCACGGTTGAACCCAATCGAGAACGCACAGGCCCTGTATGAGCGAGCCAAACGGCTTCATCGGGGACGCCCGATTGTCACCCGACGCCTGCACCGATTGGAGGAGGAGATGGCGAGGTTACGCGAAGGGGTTGAGGCCCTCGATAACGGTGAGGGATTGAGTGATAACCTACTCTCTCTTGTCTCAACCCAAAGGACGCGAAAAAAAACTTCACCCCCGACCGCACCCCGCATCTTCTCCATCCTTGGCTATACGGTAGAGGTAGGGAAGAACGCAGTCCAAAACGAATCCCTCCTGCGAAAGGCACACCCGGAAGACCTGTGGTTGCACGTCAAAGGATCACCCGGCTCACACGTCATCATCCGCCATCGCGAGAAGCAACAGATTCCACAGGCCGTGATCAAGGAGGCAGCCCTGCTCGCTGCCAGGTTCTCGAAGTTGAAAGGGGAAACACGTGTCGCGGTGAGCCATACCCCAGTTAAGTACGTGCACAAGCCAAAAGGAGCCCCCCTTGGCCTGGTAATACTCACCCAGGAGGATACACTCACCGTGAATCCAAGCGAGGGGAAGAAGGAACCATGAACATCGCACATATCCTGGAGATAGTCCTTTCGCTTGTTGCCGTGTTCACCGCCATTGTCCTCCACGAGGTCTCGCACGGCTACGTCGCTTACCGGCTCGGCGACCCCACCGCTAAGGCACGCGGAAGGTTGACTCTGAACCCGCTGGCGCACATCGATCCGATCGGGACAGTCCTCGTGCCGCTTGTTCTGGTGGTTCTGGGCTCTCCCTTTCTCTTTGGTTGGGCGAAACCTGTCCCTATAAACCCCAACTACTTCCGCAACCCATTTAGGGGAATGCTCTATGTGGCTATCGCCGGTCCGATAACAAACCTTGCGTTGGCCCTCGGAGCTACGGCAGTTGGTCGGCTCCTGCTTCTTGCATTTCCAGACCCCCTCTTCTTCCTAAGAGGAACCTTCACCGCAAATATCATGCAGGCTATCTTCTTCCTTATGGGGATCTTCGTCATCTTCAATATCGTTCTCGCTGTGTTCAACATGATTCCCATCCCGCCGCTCGACGGGTCGCGAGTCCTCACCTACTTCCTTCCCTCGGAAGGACGACGGGTGATGATCCTCCTCGAACGGTATGGGTTTCTGATTCTTATTGCGTTTATCTTCCTCGGAGGACTTAACGCCCTCTTTGGCCTGATGGGTGGAATCTGGAACGGGCTCCTCGGCAACTACTGGCAACTAATCGTCGGAATTTAAGAACTCCCGGACCTATTCTCAATACTGTCTTGCTTGAGGGTCAGTCCACTCGTATAATCTTGGCAGCAAAGAAAGAAGGATATGGAGGGGTTTTTCGTGACAAGCAACGGTATTAACTACGAGATCAAGGAACGCTCGGCCACTGAGGTCACTCTGCAGGTGACCGTGGAGCCACCAATCGTGCGAAATGAAATTGATACGATTTATAGCCGCTACGGTCGGGAGGTGGAGATCCCCGGTTTCCGCAAAGGCCACGTGCCACGAGGCCTCCTCGACTCGCGCTTCGGTCGCGAGATGTTCCTCGAAGAGGCTCAGAAAGAACTCACGGAAGAACACCTTCCCAAGGCTCTGTCCGAACTGAGCCTTCACCCGGTTACGCTCCCGCAGGCGAAGACTATCTCCTTTGAGGAGAGTGAGCCGTTCGTATTCGAGGCGAGTTTCTCCGTTCTCCCCCAGTTTGACCTTCCAGTCTACCGAGGAATTGAGCTAACAGTAGAGCCAGTGAAAGAGGTTACTGACGACAGCGTGCAGGCGGCCGTGGAGGAGATTCGTCGTCAGTACGGGACACTCTCTACAAAGGAAGGAGAGCTCATCACCGACGGGGACATCGTCCACGTGCAGGAAGGGGAAGAGGAGTGGGACACCCGCGCCGAAGTGGGAAACCAAGTGACTGAGAAGTTGATTGGCCACAAGATTGGGGAGACAGTTAAAATCGAGCTTGATCTTTCTGGAAGTAAACCCGTCCACACATCACTTTCTATCCTAGGCTTAAAGGAGATCGTCCTTCCGGAAGTGGATGATGAACTGGCTAAGGACGCGGGCTTTGAGAGCCTGGTCGCTCTGAAGGCAGATGTAACGGAGAAGCTAAAGCAGGCCCATGTCGCGAAGAGAGAACGTGCAATAAAAGTGAACCTTCTCGATCATCTTATCGATCAGGTGGAGATTCCTCTTCCCCAGGCACTGGTGGAAGAGGTCGCCGAAGAAGAGCTTGAACGGCTGAAGAAGAACCTCTCCCACCCACGCTCCCCACTATCCTTCGAGGACTATCTCGATAAGCGTGAGAGGAGCGAGGAAGAGGTGCGGGCCGACTACCGTGAGATCGTAACCCGCAGGATTCGCCATGAGCTTCTCCTTAAGAAGATCGCCGAGAAGGAGGAGATCGCCATCGAGGATGAGAAACTAGAGCAAATCGCGACCGAAGAGGCAGCAAGTAAAGGGGAAGCGCCACTTCGGTTCATCGCTCGCCTCAAGGCCGAAGAGCGTTGGGATGACTATCGCACTGAGAAGGTGAACGAGCGCGTCCTTGACCTCCTGTACCAGAAAGCACAACTTACCAAGGAGGAAAAATGAGAGCCCAGATCCCGTTTGTGATCGATCACACCGGCCACACTGAACGGACTTATGATATCTACTCCCGTTTGCTGGAGGATCGGATTGTCTTTCTGCGCCATCAGATCGATGACGAGGTGGCAAACCTAGTTATCGCGCAGATCCTATTCCTGGCGGCAAAGGACCCGGCAAAGGATATCAAATTGTACCTCAACTCTCCGGGCGGATCGGTTACTGCCGGCTTCGCCATCTATGACACCGTGCGTTACGTGAAGTCTGACGTCGCCACGATCTGCATTGGCCAAGCAGCGAGCATGGCGGCTCTCCTCCTCGCCGCTGGGACTAACGGAAAACGCTCAGCCCTACCTAACTCACGTATTCTCATTCATCAAGCCTTCGGCGGGACCCAAGGGCCGGCAACCGATGTCAAGATTCAGACCGATGAACTGCTTCGTCTGCATAATCAGATCATCGGCGCTTTTGCGGAGCACACTGGACAGACAGTGAAGAAGATCCGTAAGGACACCGATCGCGACTACTATATGTCCCCTGAAGAGGCACTCGCCTATGGCCTGATCGATAAGATCTTTAACCCGAAAGACTAAAGAGAGAGCTTTACCGAAAAACTGGCAAAACCATCCTCATCGAGTTTGAGCACAGTATTAAGTGTGAGATCGTTAAGCTTGGCCTCGGCGGCCAGGGTGAGATCGTAGTCGCCCAAAGAGAATACGGTTTCTACAGGACTGAACGTTCCCTTCCAGGTGAGGTCAAAATCTCCCATCTCCAGCTTTATCGTTGAAACGAGCTTAGTCACTTCGATCCCTCTCTCAAGGAACGTGTGATAGCAGGCGGCCTTGAGCGAGAGGTCATCAATGATATCGCCGTCTACGGTCAGCGTGCCCTTCTCTGGGTAAAGGAGCGAAAGGGTGGGTTTGAAGATCAGCACCTCCTTTACCGACCAGGCTTCACCGTTGTGGTCCAAAGTGGCCTTTCCCTCATAAAGAGTTCCCTTCTTCCAGATATCCTGCAGGCTGATGCTGTCGACTTCGCGATCGAGCGTGAGCTTCGCGCGCAGGTATTCTTCTCTATGAACGAGATCGAGCGAGGCGGGAAGGCGCGCAAGGGTGAATTCGTCGAGGTCAAGAGACACCTGGTAAAGATAAAGACCATCCTTGTGCTTGAAGTAGGTCTCGAGATCGAGGCAGGCTTCAAAGAGAGGAAAGTCATATTCTTTCAGTTTGATGGATTTTATCTTTTTCTCATCAAACAAGACCTCGGCTCGACCATCGATGTTCTTAGGTAACTCTGTCTCCCAAACGACCTTAAAGGAGGAAAATCCGTTCTCATCGCCCTTCCAGGTAAAATCAAGATCGAATTTGTCAGCACTTAAGGAGAGGGTAAGGGATGTATCAAACTCGATTTTATCCTGCTTTAGTGTTGTCTTGGCCCAGAAATCCTCAGTCAAGGAGAGCTCCGCCGTGCTGGCAAGAGCAATTGCCGCGTAAAGCAGAATAAACACCCCGATGAACCTGCTAAACATGTTCATACCTCTTGTTATCCTACGCTTTTTGGTATCTCTTAACAAAAAGACTCAGATAAAAGAGGTGAGCAGTGAATGAAGAGTCTGTTCATGGAAAGATCGAGGGAGGACGCACCCGATTCATCCACCCTGTTGTCGGGTTAAATACGCAGGTTAATCCGGGGGAGATTTCGAACCTGATTGAGGAACCACATAAAGCAAATCCGCAATACGCCGAAGGTAGTCCTTATCAAAGACGCTAAGCTGTTTGTGATCTGAAAGCGTGATGATGGGGGCACGTTCTACTTTCTTCCCGGCGACAGGTAGCGCTCCGGAGAGACGTCCCCGGATACATGGCAGACTGGGTCTCTGGTTAGTGATCGAAGACCTGATAGGTTTGGTTTATATCCTGCTACACTCAAAGAGCCTATTCAGCGACTGATGCGTCAGGGTTTCTCCGGGCCCCGCTACCTGGATGACGTTAACTGAAGGAATAAGAGATCAGAGGCGAGAAACTCCAAGGTAAAGCACATAACAAAGATGGGGCTCCTTCCTCATCTCCCGTTCTAACTTCCGGCACAAACGGCTATGTAGAGGAGTTGATGTCCTTCGGATTCTGTCACCCGTGACAAAGGCTGGCCTCGCCTTTTGACACCTCTGTTTATCCGCAGCTCCCCCCGCAATCGAACAGCTTTGCTGCAACGATCACGGCCATCAAAAACAGAACAATCCACGAAAAATCAGCTGCTATAGTGCACCTCCTTTCCACAGCTTGCACGCCATAAAATCAACGATTTAAGAGCACGGTTCGTCAAGCATCATACAGAAAAAACCGTGCATAATGAAAGGGACGGAAGAGCGCAAGCAGAGGGTTATTGCCCCACTTTCAAGCCGGCCCCGGTTGGTGTATAACGAAGGACTGCTTCGGGAAAGGCAAGGATCGAGGTGTAGAGCCAGACTTGCCCAGATTTATACTCAATCCCAATCCGTAGGCAGTCACACAGGTCTCGAAACAGACCGAGGCTGGGAGCCATGATCGTTTGGCTCCCTTGCTCGTAGCGGCCGCCTAAGTTGATCCCCCAACCCACTTCCGATCGTAACTCGACTTGTAATACACCCTCGATCAACTTTGCCTCTCCGGGATCGACCTTTCCCGTCAGGGTGAGCTTCCCTGTCTCATCCTTTCCGCGGATTTCGAATACAACCGGCTTGAATCTCCCAACTCGGGGCTCGTAGGGAACCTCCCAGGAGACCTCGTTTGTCTCACTGTTCCATCGCCCACTCAAGCTGATCTCCTCTACTACCGCGGTCGTGAGGTCGTAGCGGGTAAGGAGGGTTAAAGATGACCAACCACTCCACCGGGCGGTTATCAGGAGTGGGTTGAAGGTTACGGTTGCCAAATCGAATCCCCCATCGACATGTAGCGAGAGTGTGCCCTCACGTGCGAAGCGCCAACTGATCTGGTTTACGGACTTAAGACGGTCAAAATAGAAGGGGCTCCTCCCGTTAATCTGGAGGTAGGTGTAGGATAGATCCATTCCAGGGTAGCAAAGCGAGGCGGAGCAGGAGAGGGCTTCTCGGCTTTGGCTTTCCACGCTGGCCCCGTAGTGGGTCAGGCGAAGACTGGTCGTAGGTGTGAGGGTGAATCCCCAAAAGGAGAGTGGTCTTAGCGAAGTTTGTAAAGAACCGTCGAAACGGAACGACTCACTCACTGACACCTCGCCCCCTTTCTTCCCTTCCCACTCGCGGAACCACCCCGCTTCAAGGCGCGGGAGAATGTAAAAGGGATCAATGTCAATCCGCGTCCGGGAGATAACCAACCCAGGTAGGCGCTCGGTAGTGTAGATCACCTCCTCTTCCTCTTCACGACTTCGCTCTGCGGAGAGATTGAACCTCCAACTATCCACGTCCCCGTTCAGGGAGAAGGCAAAGGAGAGGTTCTTCTCCTCTCCGAGTTGGCTGTATGCAAGGCGCCCCCCCATTCCCCACCCATCGATGAGAGCAGTAGTGTGATCGAGGGAGACCTCAAAGACGCGGTCCCCGACTTGCGCCGGGAAGTAATACACTTTTGCTTTACCTTGATGTACGGCAAAGGCGTAGTGTAAGACCGTACCCAATCCCACTTCGTGGAAGCGACTGAAGCAATCGAATAAGACCGCCCCATAGTTCTCCTCGTCGAGGTAGAATGGGAAGTTCCACTTGAGAAACCAGCCACGAAGCCCGCTTTTCCCGATCGCGGGGAAAAGCGGGCTATCAAGCGTCTCCTCAAGCGGTTGAACGTAGACAGGAAGCCAAAAGACGGGATATCCGAAGGACGAAACGGTGAGGTTAAAAGCAACGAGCAGCCGATCCGGGTAGAGGAGAAGCCTCCCCGTCTCGATCGAGTAGGGCTGATCTCGGAGGGCCCTTCCGTAACAGTCGCAAGTCGTCAGCTGTCCCTCGCGCACTTCGATCGAAGTGACCTCCCCATTGGAATCGAACTCGATACGTCCCTCCTTCCCTTGGTAGAGGAGGAGTTGCTCCTCTCCCTGGGAGTTTAAAAAGGTGCTCTTACCGCGAAAGCAGACCGCCGTTGCCTTACGAGTGATGAGCGATCCATCCTCAAGTACAAGAAGGGTCGAGAGATCATCCCCGGAAAGGGTTAAATCCTCCCCGATGGCTAGGTGCACCTCCTCCGAGGCACGCAGCTTCCAGGAACCTTCCTCCTCCTCATCCAGGGTCACCTGATCGGCCGAGAGTAGAGTCTCCCCATAGGAGAGGCGTACCGCTCCCTGAGCGTGCACATGCGTGCGGTCGGCTGAGATGAAAAGCTCTTCACACTCGATCTCGACTGGGATCTCATCTCCCCACGCAAGGAGGCTTACCAAAAGAAGAATTCCTAAAAACGGGAAGGTGTGGCGAATCCGAGTCCACAGGTCTCGGTAGCGCAACCGGTCGAGCCGGAGGAAAAGGAAGATTCCGATAAGGCCAAACAGGATATTAGGTATCCAGGCGGCAAGTGAAGGAGGGATCATCCCTCGCCTTCCCAAGGTCTGTGTCCACAGAAGAACACCCTGGAAGAGACCGACAAGCAGGAGGCTAATTACCACTCCTGCCGCCCGGCTCCGCCACCCGAAGATCAGGCTAGTCGAGCCACCGAACAAGACGAAGACCAGCGTTGCCAACGGAATTGCTGCTTTGAGGTGACACTCGACGATGAGATCGGCGGCAGGAAGACCGCTTGTTCGCAACAGGGTGATCCGGCTGCGAAGCTCCCCAATTCCCATCTCTGCTGGTGTGCGCGATCGAAGAAGGAAGTCCGCCTCACTCCGGTCGACCGTCACGTGGAGCTGCTCAAATGTGCCAGTATAGATCAGCTCTCCTTTTTGATTGTAGCTATACACCCTACCTTCGTTAAGATCCCACGCTCTTTGCTCCCAACGCCCCGTCTCGGCAGTGAGGATCGTTACCGCGGCCTCTGCCTGGGGGAACACCTTTCCCTCTATGTCGTAAACGAGGATTCCGCGGAGAGTACCATCCTGCGCATCATAGCGACGCACATAGAAGAACTGCCCTTCCGGTCCTTTGAAGAAGGTGTTTGCCTGGATATGCGGTACTCCCTGGCGGAAGATGATTCCCCGTAGTTCCCGCTGATAGGCGTGCTCCGAGAAAGGGACGGCCCAGTTGTAGAGAGCAAAGTCAAGACCTCCAAGGAGAAATGCCGCTACAAGTAAGGGCAGAAGAATGCGACGAAGCGAAATCCCTGCTGCTTCTAAGGCCATTACCTCCCGGTCATGTACCAACCTCCCCAAGCCGAGGAAGGTGGCAAAGAGCCCGCTTACGGGGAGAGCAAGGACAAGCAGACTGGGCATCTTTAGCAACAGGAGTCTCATGAGCGTGGTAATCCCTACTCCTCGGTCAACCATTAGATCAGAAAGGGAGAGGATCAAGTTCAAGAGGATGAAGAGAAGTAGGCCAAACAGGGAGATGAGGAATGGTCCGCTCATTTCCCGAAGCACATATCGATCGCACCGGCGGATAATCATCTTGCTAAGATGATACTGGAATAGGCACACTGGCGGCCACCGCGATGACTGCGTTCCTCGAATTCAGCCCAGATCGACGTTTGACCGACTATCCCCTATCAGTTATATTGAAGTGGACCGATCATGAAAAAGCGCCTGTACATCGAGACCTGGGGTTGCCAGATGAATCTCCATCAGTCGGAGGGAATCGTCGGTATCCTTGAAGGTGCTGGGTTTGAAATCGCCGACTCACTCTTTGACGCTGATATAGTTCTGTTCAACACCTGTACTGTCCGACAGAAGGCCGAGGAGAAGGTCTACGGTCGCCTCGGGGCGATAGAAGCATTAAAAGTTAAGAAGAACGTGCTGTTCGGGGTCGGTGGGTGCATGGCGCAAGTGCGTAGGGAGGCCCTGTTGAAACGGTTTCCTGTAATCGACTTCCTCTTTTCTACTACCGACCTGGCCGCCCTTCCTTCACTCATTCACAAGGCAGATAAGGGCAAGGGTGGTGTTGTCCACCTCCCCGATCCCTATGAAACGCAAGAGATCCCCTATAAGCGTAAAAGTTCAGTCACGGCAATGGTCACCATCACTGAAGGTTGCTCTAATTTCTGTTCCTACTGCATCGTTCCCTACGCCCGGGGGCCCCTGCGCAGCCGACCACCAGCTAAGGTTTTAGCTGAAGTGCAGAGGTTGATGGGATCCGGGTATAGGGAGGTCCTTCTCCTGGGGCAGAACGTCGACTCCTACGGGAGGGACCTCCCGAGCTACGGCGACTTTGCTGAGCTTCTCACCCGGGTGGCACAGATTGGGATCCCACGCATCCGCTTCACGAGTTCTCATCCTCGGGACATGACACCACGGGTGATCGAGACGATCGCTCGCCATGAGAATATCTGTAACCACATCCACCTTGCCTGCCAGTCCGGGAGCGACCGGATCCTCCGCGAGATGAACCGGGGCTACACACGGGGGGAGTTCCTATCCATCATTAAAGGCGCGCGGAAAGCCGTAAAGGGAATCAATATCACCACCGACCTGATCGTTGGCTATCCCGGGGAGAGCGAAGTGGATTTCCGCGATACCGTTGAGCTGATCGAGGAGGCTCGTTTCGGCTCAATCTTTGTGGCGAAGTACTCCCCACGGCCAGGTACCCGCAGCGCTTCATTTCCTGACGATATCCCCAAGGAAGTCAAGGACGAACGTCTGCAAGAGGTCCTCAGCCACCAGCGGCGTATTGCTCTTGCAGAGAACCGCCGACGTATCGGAGAGACAGTGAAGGTCCTCGTGGAGGGAAGAACCCGGGAAGGAGCGTTCTTCGGAAGGAGAGGCGATCACCGCACGGTGGTCCTAAGCGGAGAGACAGAGTTGGGAGCGTTTGTCTCCGTCTGTATTGAGGCGGCCTCCACTTCCGCACTCGCGGGGAGAGCTCTTATTCCCGCCGTGGTGAAAGGAGTCCTATGATCATCACAGTTACACCGAACCCGGCTATCGACAAGATGTATTGGGTCGATCGGTTGAAGATGGGGAGGGTCACCCGTGAGGAGTTCCTGACCCGTGCCATTAGGAGTGACACCTCCGCGGGCGGAAAGGGGATTAACATTTCAATCTTCCTCGCCCGCATGGGAGTAGAGAACGTCGCGATGGGGTTCGTTGGGGGGCACACAGGCCACGTGGTAGTTCGTGACCTACGTGAGGAGGGGGTGACGACCAACTTCGTCTGGGTGAACGGGGAGACGCGGACCAACGTGACCGTATTCGAGCGCGAGCGTGCGCACATCCCCATCCTGATTGACGAGGAAGGCAGCCCGGTCTCGCAGGAGGAGATCTCCTACTTCCTGCGACGCTACAAGCGGATGCTCAAGCGCGCCACCTGGGTCGTTCTTGCCGGAAGTCTCCCCCCAGAGGTCGATGCCGATCTCTACCGCGTACTCGCCGAGATGGCGACAGAGGCCGGGGCTAAGGTGTTGGTGAGCGCCCACGGAAACGCGCTCACCAACGCCCTCCACGCTGTCCCGTACCTCGTCAAGCCGGATACGCGGGAGCACCTCTCCATGGAGGGGGCCCCCCTCACCACCCGGAGCAAGATCATCACCGCAGGGAGGCGAATCATCGAAACCGGCGTTAGGACCCTTGTTGTCTCCCACGAGGTGACCGGGGACATCGTCATCACGCGGGATACAATCTGGGAGATCAAATCGCGGGTGAAGACGACGCAGTTCAAGAACCTAGTCGGTGCGGACGACGTCCTCCTCGGGGGGATCCTCTACATGCTGGACAAGGGGGAGGACCTCGAGGAGGCGCTGCGCTTTGGCATGGCTGCCGGTATCCTGAGCGCAGAGAGCGATAAGAAGATTTGTCAGAACACGGAAAAGATCGAGGAGGAGATGGCACACATCTCCCTAGAGCGGATATAAAGAGGAGATCCCATGAAGGTTCACCAGATCATGACCAAGGACCTGACATCAATGGAGAAGGACACTCTGGTGAGGGGGCTGATCTTCACCCTGGATAACGCGGGAATGTCCAACATGCCGATTGTCGATGAGGAGGGAAAACTCATTGGGTTCATCTCCGAGAAGGACCTCATCAAGGCTGCTCTTCCCGGTTACTTTGAAATGCTTCACAGCACCTCGTTTATTCCCGATATGAATCAGCTCGTTAAGAAACTCGCTCAGATCGCTGATGATCCGATTGAGAAGTACATGCAGCACGACGTCATCTGTGTGGAAGAGGACGATGACGATCTTCAGGCGGCAGACCTGATCATCCGCAAGGATTTGAAAAGCCTTCCCGTGATCGACAAGGAGAGGAGGCTGGTCGGTGTAGTCAAGCGGATCGATCTGCTTCGTCATCTTCTGTAGGTCGGATGGACCTTCCATGGGGAGAGCTAGGACTCTCTAAATTCCTCGCGCTTGATTCTCACGGGGCCCTTCTGTTCGTTGACGGAGAGTCCCGCCCGGAGGCGAGGGCTGGGCTGGGCGAAGAGCTTCCCTGCGTTTCCTATACTGTGGAGGAAGATAACGCGCGTGTAATTGACCTGCGGCTTATTTCCCGCGTCCTCCTTCCTACTTTCCCTGACCACACCTTAAAGAGCCTCTGCGCTCACTACAAGATCCCACTGAAGGCGGAGAGGGAGGCAACCGGCACTCTTTTTGCCTTTCTCATCGCAGAGGCGTTGACCTTCAAGCGTGACCTCGTCTTACTTTTAAGCCAGCTCCTCCCTGCTCCCAATGGGGAATTATTGGCGCGTCTGGTTCCTTTAGTGGAGAGGAACAAGCCCCCTGCACAGCGAGAGGAGATCCCCAAAGAGTTGCAGGTGGGACCGAGCACTTCCGTGGAGGAAGTGCTAAGTGGCGAGATGATCGGCAAGGGACTCATCGCGTTTGAGGATCGCATTGGACAAAAAGAAATGGCCAAGCTTGTCTCTCGAACCTTCGAGGAGGGCGGAACCCTCGTCGTCGAGGCCGGGTCAGGGACTGGGAAGACGTTCGCCTACCTCGTTCCGGCCCTCCTTTACTTGCGATCCCACGATACCGCCCACCTTGTTGTCTCCACTCGTACCAAGCAACTGCAGGAGCAGCTCTATACCAAGGACCTTCCGTTCCTCATCTCTCGCCTTTCCCCAAAGCTTAAGATTGCTTTGCTTAAGGGACGCGAGAACTACATATGCCTGCGGCGATGGCGGCTCGTCCTAGGGGAGATCACGCAAGGGCTCGAGCGGGACTTGCTCCCCGTGCTCGCACCGCTAGTTACCTGGCTATTCAAAACAAAGACAGGTGACATCGGAGAAAACAGCGTTTTTCTTGCCGATCCGCAGGGGCGCGCGCTGTGGCCCCGGTTGCGTGACGACCCTCGACATTGCCTGGGGACGATCTGCCCATTCTTCGACGACTGTTTCTCTATCGCTGCTCGCCGTCGCGCCAAGGGGGCAAATCTAGTGGTAGTGAATCACTCTCTGCTCCTTGCCGACCTCAAAGCTGACCAAGGAATCCTCGGAGACTATCAGCACTTGGTTGTGGATGAGGCACATGCCCTGGAAGGGGCAACCCGGCAAGCGTTCACCTCAACACTGACGCAGCGCACCCTTGATAGTCTACTCGCGGAGATTGAGCACCCAGCTAGACGGCAGATGGGTGGGTGGATTGCCCGTCTCCCCCATCCTCGTACCGATGAGCAAATCGCACGGGTGCGCGAGTTGGCTGGAGTTCTACGCGTGATTAACGCACGCCTCTTCGCCGGCCTTGCCGATTGCCTTGCTCTTAAGCGACGGGGTCCCACCCCCTTTCTAGAGGATCTTCACCCAGAGGTTGAGCGGATCCTAGGGACGCTCAAGGAGCTACAATCGACAATTGAAACAATCGGCGAGGCGATTGACGAGCCGAAGGCGCGGCGCGAGGCCGACGGTTTGATCGCGGAGATCGAGGCGGTCACCGCTCTATTCGCCGCGTTGTTTGGCCCTTTAGAGAAGAACACCGTTTACTGGTACGAGCGGATAAATGAAGGAGTAACCCTCCACTCCTCACCGCTTGAGGTAGCAACCTCTCTTAAGGAGGCTCTCTACCCAAAGCTTAAAGGGCTGGTTCTGACGTCGGCGACCCTCTCCGTCGGGGGAGGGTTCAGCTACCTGCGTGAGTCCCTGGGACTTGCTGCCGCCCCGGCGGAGGTGACTTACACCACGGTCGAGAGCTCTTTCTCTCTTAATGAGCGGATGCGCCTTTACCTCGCCGAGTTTCTCCCTCCGGTCGACGGTCCAAACGAGGTGTATGCCAAGGCGATCGCCTCCCTTGTAAGTCGGGTAGCGAGGGAGACCAGGAGGAAAGTCTTGGTCCTTTTCACCTCTTACCTTCTCCTACGCGCCGTCCATGCGTGGATCGGAAGGGACCTACCCGTTGTTGCCCAGGGGATAGATGGCCCCCGCAGCAAAGTAATTGAGCGGTTCAGGGGCAGCGATGGTGGTGCGGTTCTCCTTGGCACGGACAGCTTCTGGGAGGGGGTGGATCTTCCGGGGAAGGACCTGGAAGTGCTTGTCATTACGCGGCTTCCGTTTCCCGTCCCTACCGACCCCGTGCTCTCTGCCTTGGGGGAGCGTCTGGCACACGAGGGGAGGGACCCATTCTTGGAGCTTTCCGTTCCACTGGCTATTCTTAAGTTGCGCCAGGGGGCCGGCCGGCTGATTCGAACGAGGAGCGATCGCGGTGTGGTGATCATCACCGATCATCGTATCTTACACAAGAGCTATGGCCACATGTTCGCCACATCGCTTCCAGTTACGGGAAGGAAGATGAGCAGTCTCAGGGAGCTCCTTCTGGATCTTCACTCGTGGTTTGACTACTCTTGAGCTCAGTCACCATTACCATAGGAGATAACTATAGGTACTGGTCTTGTCATCTCATCCCTTCGGGATTGCCTTCCTCGAACGGAAAGATTGACTTTCACGTGCTGAAAGGGTAAAATGCAGGTGATAAAGTGATTCACATCTCTGATTGGGCTGTCCTAATTCTGGTCTGATGAATGTTTCTGTGGTGGTGCCAGCATACAACGAGGCCTGTCGGATTGGCGCTGTTCTCCGTCCTCTCGTATCCTGTTCTCATGTAGATGAGGTGATCGTGGTCGACGACGGGTCAGACGATGGCACAGCTGAAGTGGCCAGTCGTTTTGGGGTGCAGGTAATCTCCCTTCCAGAGAACCGCGGTAAGGCAGCTGCACTCGACGAAGGAGTCGCTCAGGCACGAAATGACATCTTTCTCTTTCTTGATGCCGATCTGGTTGGACTTAAGGAGGAGCATATAGAGCGGTTTATCAGCGCCTACCGACCCAGGGAAGTAGATATGGTGGTAGGGATCTTCGCCAACGGTCGTATGAATACCGATATTGCGCAGAAGATTAATCCGTTCGCCTCTGGACAACGCATGCTCTCTAAGACCCTTTGGGAGCGGGCGAAGGAGAACGTGGAAGAGATGGATTACGGTATCGAGATAGCCCTCTCTAAGCTGGCGGCGAAAGAGGGGTGGCGCAAGGAGAGGGTGAAGCTTGACGGAGTGACCCATATCCTGAAGGAGGAGAAGCGGGGGTTCACCAGAGGGGTGCGTGACCGGCTCAAGATGTACGGGGATATGATCAGGTGGCTCGTGAAGAAGGTGTAGGATGAAGGTCGCGATCGGCTGCGATCACACTGGCGTGGCATTGAAGCGTGCTCTCATTGAGCGCGTCCTTGCCGGCTACACGATCATCGACCTAGGAACCGATTTGCCGGAGCCAGTCGACTATCCGGATATTGCCAAGCGGGTCTCCAGTGCGATTGCGGCCGGAGAGGCCGAACGAGGAATCCTTATCTGTGGGACCGGAATCGGTATGGCGATGGCCGCAGGGAAGGTGGCGGGGATCCGGGCGGCGACGTGCACGGAACCCTATTCGGCCGAGATGAGTAGGCGCCACAACGATGCGAACATCCTTTGCCTGGGGGCGAGGGTGATCGGGGTGGAGATGGCGGAAAAGATTACAGAAACGTGGCTTACTACCCCCTTCGAGGGGGGGAAACACGCGCGTCGGGTTGGCAAGATCGGATAGGCATTAAGCGTTAGAGGCAAGGACTTAACTACCGAATGACTATCCATTGGATTACCTTTCTTCTCGCTTCTTTGGCGATCATCATCGCCGGAGTCAAGCTTGCCTCCTTCGGGGAGGCGCTCGGAAAGCGAACTGGAATCGGTCAGGGATGGATTGGGCTGTTGTTTCTTGCCACCATCACCTCGATCCCCGAGTTGACCACCACCGTCACCGGGGCGGCGATCAACGTTCCCAACATCGCTGTGGGCAATGCCCTGGGGAGCAACATGTTCAACGTCGCCATCGTTGCTGTCATGGATATTCTCTTACTCGGGCGTGGCCCGTTCTTGGTTAAAGTACGCTCTTACCACATGATAAGCGGTGGTTTCGCTATTTTGCTCACCACGCTCGTCATCCTCGGAATTGCGGTCGATCCCGGAGTGGAGATCCTGGGACTAAGTCCGATCAGCCTAATTATCCTCCTTACCTACCTCTTCGGGATATTCATCCTTTACCGTGTTGAGAAGAGGGAAGGGGTCACTGAGCTGGCTGAGGCGGGAACGATGTCGCTTGTCCGAGCGGTCGGTGGGTTCCTCATCTGTGCTGCGGTGATCATCACCGCTGGAGTCTTCCTGATTCACGCAAGCAAGGCAATTTCGGTCGAGACCGGGCTTTCGGCTTCATTTATGGGGGCGATCCTGGTGGCGGTTGTCACCTCGCTTCCCGAGCTTTCTACCTCGATCGGAGCGCTTAGGATTGGGGCGTACGACATGATCCTGGGAAACCTGTTCGGCTCGAACATGTTTAATATCCTGACCGTCTTTGTCGCCGACGTCGCCTTCCGCCGTGGAGCGATCCTTGCCCGTTTGGGTATAGGAAAAGACGACCAGTTAATCGTTGCCTCTTTGGGGATCGGTCTCACTGCTATCGCGATCATCGCCATCGGCTACCGCTCCCGCCGTCGTGTCCTTGGGATGGGGGTCGACGCCGCTTTACTCCTCACTGCGTACCTGCTCGGAACTTACCTGATTATCTATCGTGGAATCAATATTTGAGGTGATACAATTATGGAACTGGCACAACTAAGGGAAAAAAGCATTAGCTCACTCCGGGAACTCGCTCAAGAACTTAAGATAAGAAATGGAACGCAGTTTGGAAAAGAGGAGCTCCTGCGAGCGATCATGGTGCAGCTCTCCAAAGCGAACGAACTGCATTTCAACGACGGAATCTTGGAGATCCTTCCCGACGGGTATGGGTTCCTGCGCGATGGTAACTGTCTGCCAGGGAGAAATGATATCTACGTCTCCCCCTCGCAGATTAAGCGCTTTGCTCTAAGAGGCGGGGATTTGGTGGGCGGGTTGATCCGGGCCCCAAAGAACGATGAACGTTACTTTGCCCTCCTCAAGATAGAACAGATCAATTACGGCAATCCTGAGGAAATGCGCCATCGCCCGGAGTTCCGGGAACTCACCCCGCTTCACCCGGATGAACACCTGAGGTTGGAGCACTCCCCGGAGGATATCGCCACCCGGATTATCGACCTGTTTTGCCCGATCGGTAAGGGACAGCGGGGCCTGATTGTCTCTCCACCGAAGGCAGGGAAGACGACACTCCTCAAGGATATCGCCAAAGGGATCAATCTCAATTACCCTGATGTCAAGCTCTTCGTCCTGTTGGTCGACGAGCGGCCGGAGGAAGTGACCGACTTTAGGCGATCGATCGCAAGCGGTGAGGTGATCGCTGCAACCTTCGATCAGGAACCGCGGCATCACACGCGGATCGCTGAGCTTGTCACCAATCGGGCAAAGAGGCTGATAGAGGTCGGTCGTGATGTGGTGATTCTCATGGATTCGATCACCCGTCTGGCGCGTGCCTACAACCTCTCGATCGCGCCATCAGGGAAGCTTCTCTCAGGCGGGATGGACCCAACTGCCTTGTACAAACCAAAGGAATTCTTCGGGGCAGCTCGCAACATCGAGGAGGGAGGGAGTCTAACGATTATCGCTACCGCCCTCGTCGATACCGGAAGCAAGCTCGACCAGGTTGTATTTGAGGAATTCAAAGGAACTGGTAATATGGAGTTGATCCTTGATCGAAGCCTCTCTAACAAGCGAATCTTTCCAGCGATCGACATCGAACAGAGCGGGACTCGTAAAGAGGAACTCCTTCTAGAAGAAAAGGTGTTGAACCGTGTGTGGATCCTGCGTAAGATGTTGGCCGAACGGAACGATCCACAAGCCGCTCTCGAGTTGATCAAGAACAAGATGGAGGCGACTAAGGACAACGAGCAGTTCCTCGAGTTGATGAGCAGTGATTGATAAGAAACCGATACGTAAAGACCGCGTCCTTTTAGTGATTGTCATCCTGCTGGGAGTGATCCTTATACCGATCTTGCTGCGTTCGGGAGGCCCAGAGCCTCCAGAATCCCCACTTTCGATAGTAGAAGCACCGCCGCAGGAAGCACCATTGTTAGAAGAACCGCCGATAGAAGAGCCTTCTTTTGTAGAGGAGCCCCTCTTTGTAGAACCCCGGGAAGAGGAAAAGTTCGTCCTCCTTGAGCACGTCGTAGAAGAAGGGGAAACATTGAGTTCGATCGCTTCCCTCTTGGGGGTCAGCGTCAAGCAGATCATGGCGAGCAACCGCATTCGCTCCCCAGGGGCGATCGTACCAGGTGAGACCCTGCGTGTCCCTAAAGAAGGGATCCTCCACCTCATCAAGGAGGGACAGACCCTGACTGATATATCTCTCACCTATGCCGTCCCGATCGAGGAGATTACAGCTGCCAATGGAATCAGCGATCCGGGGATGATCTACGCAAGGGAGGAGATCCTGATTCCCCAAGTGATTGCCTCCCCATGGGAGAACGTCATCCACCTCTCCAAGGGGGAGGAAACGCGCTTTATTTGGCCGCTTACGGGCGAGGTTGTCTCAAAATTTGGCTGGCGGGTCCATCCTGTTCTCGGGTATCATCACCATCACAATGGGATCGACATAGATGTGCCGATCGGGACGACCGTCTATGCCGCCGCGATGGGAAAGGTGACCTATGTTGGGGAGGAGGAAGGGTACGGGACCCTGGTCATCCTCGAGCACGCGGAGGGCTACTATACTGCCTACGGACACCTTTCGAGCGTTCTCGTGTACGCGAGGCAGTTTGTAGAAGCAGGGCAACCGATCGCCGAATCAGGGAACAGTGGAATCTCCAGTGGTCCACACCTGCACTTCGAGGTGCGCAATCGCGAGTTTCCGGTTGATCCGCTCCGTTATCTTCCTTAGCGAGAGCCGATGGAGCACCTGTCAATTAAGGGAGGAAGGCGGCTTACCGGATCGATCAACGTAGAGGGGGCAAAGAACGCCGCTCTACCTGCTTGCGTCGCTACTCTCCTGACCGACGAGCCAGTTATCCTTCATCGCATACCGCAGTTACGCGATGTGAGCACGATTCTCGCCACCATCACCTCGTTGGGAAAAAGGGTAACACGTGAAGGAGACCGGGTGGAGATTACCCACGGGGGAGCGTTGAAAGCGGAGGCGGAGGCGCGTTATGTTAAACAGATGCGCGCTTCGTTCCTCGTCCTCGGTCCGCTTCTTGCCCGCCTCGGGCACGCTGTGGTTCCGCTTCCCGGCGGATGCACGATTGGACCCCGCCCGATCGATCTTCACTTGCAGGGGCTTAAACGACTTGGGGCAACAATCGAGGAGCGTGTTGATTCTGTCGCCGTCAGTGCGGAGCAACTTCGTGGTGCTCGGATCGACCTTCCGTACCCGTCAGTGGGAGCAACCGAACAGCTGGTCATGGCTGCCACGCTGGCCAAGGGAGAGACGTGGATTGAGAACCCGGCTAAGGAACCTGAGGTCGCTGATCTGATCGACCTTCTACGTAAAATGGGCGCCCAAATCGAGGTCGCGCCAACTGCAATCAGAGTCGTGGGGACAGAGAGTATTCACGGGGCCGAGCATACGGTTATCCCTGACCGGTTGGAGGCGGGAACCTATCTCCTTGCGGCGGCAATCACAGGCGGCGAAGTGGAAGTGAGAGGTGTGGTCCCGAAGCACCTGCGACCGTTGCTCGCCGTCCTTAAGGAGGCCGGGATGATGTGTTTCGAGGGGAACGATACAATCGTGCTTGCCAATACCGAGCGTCCGCACCCAGTGCAAGTGAGTACCGCGCCCCACCCGGGATTTCCAACTGACCTCCAGCCTCCGCTTGTTGCCATGCTCAGTTTGGCGAGGGGAAAAAGTGTAATTGAGGAAATGGTCTTTGAGCGCCGCTTTGGCTATACCCCGTCACTCAAGCGTATGGGAGCCCACATTGTACTCACAGATCGGACGGCCACCATCACCGGTGTGAGCACCCTGTGGGGAGCAGAAGTGGACGCGCCAGACATTCGCGCTGGAGCCGCCCTCGTCCTCGCCGGGCTTGCTGCCCAGGGTTTCACCAGAATTTCTCAGCTTGAGCAGATTGACCGTGGCTATGCAAAGATCGAGGTAAAACTAAGCCTCTTGGGGGCACAGATTGAACGAGAGCGGTGACCGAAAAGGCCGGCCATTGATCGAGGACCGTCTCGGTGAGCGGGCGCGCATCTATGGCTCCGAGCGAGCTTTACTTGTCGGCCTACAACCTCCCGGTGAGGGAGCGACAGATTCCCTGCACGAGGTGGAGTTACTCGCTGATACAGCAGGAGTCCCGGTCCTAGCGCATGTAATCCAGAAGCGACCGCGCCCTGACTCGTCCACCTTTATTGGGAAGGGGAAGGCTACAGAAGTGAAGGCGGTAGCGAGCGAGCTTGATGCTGAGGTAATCATCTTCGATGGCGAGCTCTCGCCAGCACAGGCGCGCAACCTGGAGGAGGCGATTGGTAGAAAAGTGATCGACCGCACACAGCTGATCATGGACATCTTCGCGCAGCGGGCGGCAACGAAAGAAGCAAAACTGCAGGTGGAACTTGCCCAGCTTCGATACCTCCTCCCGCGTTTACGCGGCTGGGGAAGCGCCCTTACCCGACTCGGCGGAGGGATCGGGACGCGTGGCCCTGGGGAGACGCAGCTCGAGCTCGACCGTAAGAAGATCAATCGGCGGATTCACACTATCGAGCGCCGCCTCGTGAAGGCGAAGGCCGAGCGTGCACTGCGGCGGAAGAGGCGAAAAATAAGCTCTCTTCCGCAGGTTGTCCTCGTCGGTTACACCAACAGCGGCAAGTCGACGCTCTTAAACCGCCTGTGTGGGTCAAATGCCTTTGTCGAGGACAAGCTGTTCGCTACCCTTTCTACCACGGTCCGCCGAGGAGAACTCGACTCAGGGAGATGGGCACTGTTCATCGATACGGTTGGGTTCATTCGCGCCCTCCCGCATGATTTGATCCCCTCTTTCGCCGCTACGCTGGAGGTAGTACGCGACGCTGACCTGATCCTCCACATCGTCGACCTTGATAGCTCTTCACTCGAGGAGGACTATGAAGCTGTTCTTGAGACCCTCAATCGGGAGGTTTTCACCACCGATGCCTTTCGCCCACCAATCCTCAACGTTCTGAACAAGGTCGATCTGATCGATCATGATGGAGAAAGGGCGGAGTTCTCGTCTGCGGGAGTTCGGATCTCAGCGAAAGAAGGCACTCACATCGACGGTCTACTTCACCGCATCCGCACCGTGTTGAACCAAGATGAGGTCGAAGCATCCTTGTTGGTCCCCTACGCGGCGAGCGACCTTGTGCACCGCTTCACCCAGCAAGGAAGGGGGACCATCAAGGAATACACTGAGGAAGGAATCGAGATTGAGGCCTTGCTCTCTACCCACGAGCTTGGTCGGTTGAGGAAGGCAGGGGCACGAATTATCGCTTGCTCTTCTTTCCAGAGGGAATGATCTTCACCGAAGCGACATTTGCCTCGATACGCTCCTGGGCATTAGTGAGGATAGTTACGGTGTGGCGGAAGATGTTGTGCGCGATGACCTTCCCACATTTGTCGTCGTAGGAGACCGACGTTCCCAGCTTCGGCATCCCTTTGAGTTCACGCTTGTAGGCTTCGTGTTCATAGGAAAGACAGCACATCAGCCGGCCGCAGATTCCGGTGAGACGCTCCGGTGAGACGAACAGCTCTTGGTCGTATGCCAACTCCATGGGGACCGGTTTCGACTCGCGTAGGAACGTGTAGCAACAGACGGTCCTCCCACAGCGCCCAACCCCACCCTTGATCCGCGCCTCGTCGCGCACCCCCATCTGCCGCAGTTCAATTCGCACTCCGAAGAGAGTAGTTAACTCCCGCAACAGGACACGAAAGTCGACTCGATGCGGGGCGGTGAAGTAAATACGCAAATGCGAGCGGTCGAGCGTGTACTCGGCGGCGACAAGGTGCATCGGAAGCTCGTGGCGGGCGATCGCCTCCCGGGTGGAGAAAAGAACACGCTCGGCGCCAGTCCGATTGCGCTCGTAGGCGTCGAGGTCGGCAGCTGTAGGCAGCCGCACGATTCGCTCGAGCTGCTCGCCGATCCCCTCACCGGCGACCAGGAGGCTCTTCACCACCCCCAGCCTCAGTCCGCCGTGGTCAACTATACAGCGCATCCCCGGGGTGAGGGAAACAGAGGAAGCGTGAAAGTACTCCGTATCGTGCTCCAAATTGAGGACTCGTACCAGGGCAATCTGTCCGTCAGCCATCTTACAACCTCCCCGCAGCAAGAAGCAGCCAGAGGAGAACCGCCTCCAGCGGGGAGTGCCCCTCCACCGCCTGTCGCGCCCGCTCAATGTACTCGGAGAACCGCAGTATCTCCTTTATCTTCACCCGTGCACTCAACGAAATGAGAGTCTCATCCTGATATGAAACAGGAACGGAGAGGTTTTTGCGAATCAGGTCGAAGGAAACATGCATGAGGTCCTCCAACAAGGTAGTTATTGCCTTGCTCTCCACCTTCGCGAGGATCCGTGCTCCTACCACAGCAAGTTCCATCTCTCCCTTTATCAAACGGTCGAGCAGAGAGAGGATCCCTTCATGGCGGAGAATCGGATCGCGGCTGATTACGGCAGTGGCCAGAACCTCGGCAATTGCCGTACGGGTGCTCGTTTTCGCCTGTGTGCGCAGTGTTGCTATATCCTCGCGTGTTGCGATGAAACGATCGAGCTCCTCTTCGTCATGGGTTACAGCGATCAGGTAACGCCCCTCCTCCTCGCTATAGCCGACCGCTGTGAGCTTAGCGAGAAGGATCTCCTGTGAGGGAGGCTTAAACCGCACGACGCGGCTGCGCGAGAGAATTGTCGGCAGAATATCACCGGTATATTTTGCTAACAAGAGGAATACCAGATCACGTGGAGGCTCCTCGAGGACTTTGAGGAGCGCGTTTGCCGCCTCTGAGGTTAGTGTCTCGGCATGAGTGATTAGACACGCCTTCCGTTTTCCTTGCACCGGGGTAAACTGCCCCCCTCGAATCACCGCGCGAACCCGATCGATCCCGATCTTCTCCTTGCCTGGTAGGGGGACAAGTTCCATCAGCGCCGGGTGAACTCCCCGCAGGACGAGTTGCTGCTCCTTCAGATTATCGGTGATAAGGGATGCTGCCAGCCTCCGCCCCTCTCTGATTCGGTCTATCCCTCGCGGAACAAGGAACAAGGAAGAAACCGCGCCGTGCACTTCCTGGTCGGCCAGAATCGCTTTTTGCATGACGTAAAGAAGGGTAGCACAGTGAAGCAGGGCGCGCAAAGCCCCCTCGCCTTTTTAAGTATCTGTTACAGGAGGTTTCCTTCGAGGAAGTCGGCGACCTCCTCTGGCCGTTGGGGTGATAGGATTCTCACCCCGTCGGGGAGGGCGACATGTTCGTCGGTGACAACCGCGACCACGTCGATCTCACCGGCGAGCGGTTCGGCACGTAGCTCGGTTAAGCGGCGGAAAACTTCGACTTTGGGGAAGGGGCCATGCTTGAACCCCTCGACGAGAACCACGTCGAATCCCTGAAAGAGTCGCTCGATTGTCTCCTCAATCGCCTCTTTGGGGAAGGGTTCCCAGAAGAGGGCGCGACCGGATCGACTCACCACGAGGGTCTGCTCGGCGCCAGCTTCACGGTGTCGAAAGCTGTCGGTTCCCAAGCGGTCGATGTTCTCCTCATGAGGGGCGTGTTTTACTGTCCCCACGCGGTAGCCTCTATCCAACAAGAAGGGGATCAGCCGTGTTAAAAGCGTCGTTTTTCCACTGCCCTGATGCCCGATGAACGAAACGGTAGGGATCACCGAAGATTACCTCTCTATAACCCCAATGCAGTCTTCCAGGCCAAGCTTGCCCAGCGTCTCGTCAGTTGGGCCAAGCTGGTCGTAGCCGCGTTCTTGGTAGTAGACCTCAATGGCGGTGCGCATCGCTTCCGCACGAATCGGATGATCGGCGCTGGCACCACTGAGAAGCGGCTGCGAGAAGCGCATGGGAAGCCTGTCACCATCCATAGTGTGGCCAGCACGAGCTGCGTGCAGGCGCAAAAGCGCGTAGTTTCGTTCGCCGATTTCAAGCATCTTAATTGGGGAAAGACCGATCCCGGTCGCCGCCTCAAGGAGCGAGCGAATCTGGGAGAAGCTGTAGTGCTCCCCGGTCTCTCTCACCGTGAACACGCACAGGATGAGGGAGTTTTCGAATGAGCGCAGATCCTCATAGGTCTTGGCCACCCCCGGCTTGTCGGCGAGGGTGAACCGGTCGTAGGCGTGATCGATTCCGAGCTCGGAGGTGGGGGCGGTAAGCATCGTGTCGTGCATCCCTTCCAGGTGTGTCGCTCCCCGCGGTGAGGTAGCGTAGCTGATCCCCAGCCCTTGTTTTCCGCGCGGCTCGTGCATCGGGATCTCCATCCCCTTGATCGTCATGTGGAAATCGCTTCCTAACTCATCCGCAAATGCCTCCAGACCATCAGCGATGCGATCGCCAATCCCCTCGCGATGGGCGATCTGGTCGATGAGTGAAACGATCGCCTCCCCATCGCCCCAGGGAATCTCCTCATCAATCAGTCCCTTCTCCGAGGCCTCCATGAGAAAGGCGATAGCCACCCCTGCAGAGATGGTATCGATTCCATAGTTATTGCACAGTTGGTTAGCGAGACAGATCGCATCAAGGTTGTCGTTTAAACAGAGTGAGCCAAAGGCTGCGATCGTCTCGTACTCTGGCCCGCCAAATTCCGGGAGGACCTCTCTTTTTGCAAAGGAAGTCCTCACCACGCGCTTGCAGCGAATTGGGCAACCAGTGCAGCCCTCCCGTCCAACGAGGATCGTGTCGTGAAGTTTTTCCCCACCGATCGACTCGGCATGATCGAAGACCCCCTCCTGAAAGTTCCTTGTGGGAAGAATCCCCATCTCGGAAAGCCAGGTAACCCCAGCGGCCGTCCCGTACTTGCCGAAGTGTTTCATTTCATCATCGAGGACGAGCTTTGCGTATTGGGCGCGTTCTTTTCTGAAGCGTTCACGGTCGTAGAGTGGCTTTTCTTCGTTTCCTTGAACGAGGATCGCCTTCAAGCGTTTTGACCCCATCACCGCGCCGAGGCCGGGCCGGCCGGCCGCGCGAGAACGGTCATGGATGATGCACGCCATTTGCACCAGCTTCTCGCCAGCGATCCCAATTGAGGCAACACAACCACCGGGATGGCGTTCTTTAAGTGCCGTTTCAGTCTTTCCCGTTCCTTTCCCCCAAAGGTCGGTCGCCGGATGGATCTGTGCCACTCCATCGATCAAGGTGAGATAGACCGGCTCGGCTGCCGTCCCCCTGAGGAGGATTCCATCGTAACCACTTCGTCCGAGTTCGTGGCCAAAGTAACCGCCCACATAGGAGCCACAAACGCTACCTGTCTTCGGCGATATCCCCATAACTAGGTGCCTCCCGGCCCCGAGGAGTTCCGTCCCCTGGAATGGACCGGTAGCAAAGATGAGGATGCTCTCAGGGGAAAGCGGATCCTCCTTCCCGGATAGCTCTTTGAGGAGAACACGCGCGGCGATCCCCCTCCCACCGAGGTGGAGTTCTTGCCACCTTGTTGGAATCTTATACTCCCGGATTGCCCCCACGGATAGGTCGATGTCCAGGTATCTACCGAAGATGCCGTACATACACCCTCCTATTTATTGGTTAAGTTATTGTATGCGAGAAAATAGCCAGGAACCAGTTTGCGCACGCTTTTCCTTTCCCCGATAATCTTTTTTTGAAAACATAACTTCGCAATTGAGGTGAACCGATGCGAACGCTTTCCCAGGTACTCTCCGAAACGACGAGGGCCTTTCCTCGGCGAAACGCGATCATCGATCAGGGATACAAGATCAGCTATCAGGAGCTAAACGAGCGCGTCAACCAACTCGCCCGCGGACTGATCGAACTGGGAGTGCAAAAGGGGGAGAAAGTTGGTCTATGGATGCCCAATGTTCCGAAGTGGGTGATTGCCTACTTTGCGATCGCCCGCATCGGCGCAGTCGTCGTGCCCATGAACACCCGCTACAAAAGCCATGAGGTTCACTATATCCTTCAAAACTCTGAAGCGACAACACTGTTCATGGCCGACACCTTTGTGGGAATCGACTACCGCAAAATGATCGGTGAGGTTCGTGAGAACCTACCTGGTCTTAAACATATCATCATAAGCGGGGAGAAAGGGAGCGATATACACACCTTCGATGAGGTCGTCGCTCTCGGCACGTCACACCTCGAGGATAAAAAGATCGACAAGCGCGAAGCAATCTGTAATCCGCGTGACAACGTGTTCATCCTCTACACCTCAGGAACTACGGGAAACCCCAAAGGTGCGATGCTCTCACATCACAACATCGCCGAAAACGCCAGGCAGGTGACGCAGGTGCTGCACACAAGCGAGAAGGACATATTTCTTCTTGCCGTTCCCTTCTTTCACTGCTTCGGCTGCGTGATGGGAATCATGGGGGCGATCACCTGGGGGGCGAGCCTTGTCCCGATGAGCGTATTTAAGGCCAAGGAGGCGCTCGAACTGATTGAGGAGGAGGAAGTTTCGATTCTCTACGGCGTCCCCACGATGTTCGTGTTGGAACTGGAGGAATACCGCAAGGGAAAGGACGATGGTTCACAATATGACGTCTCGTCACTTCGTACCGGGATCATGGCAGGGGCCCCCTGCCCGGTCGAGGTGATGCGCGGGACGATGGAGGAGCTCGGGTGCAACGTCTCCATCGCCTATGGCCTCACCGAGGCCTCACCGGTAATCACGATGACCCGGTTCGATGATTCGCTCGAGCGGAGGGTGGAGACAGTCGGAAAAGCCCTGCCCGGGATCGAGGTTAAGATCACCGATGATGATCGCTGGTCGCTTCCACCTGGGGAGATGGGCGAGCTCACCTGCCGCGGCTATAACGTGATGCTCGGTTACTACAAGATGCCGGGTAAGACCGCCGAGGTCATTGACGAAGAGGGGTGGCTCTATTCGGGCGATTTAGCCACCGTGGACGAGGAAGGCTACGTTAAGATCGTCGGTCGAAAAAAAGACATGCTGATCACCGGCGGGTTCAACGTTTATCCGGCCGAGATCGAGGAATACCTGTTCACCCATCCCAAGGTGCAGAACGTCTCTGTAGTTGGGGTCCCCGACGAGGTCATGGGTGAGGTAGCGATCGCCCACATCATCCCCCGTGAGGGGATGGCGATTAACCCGCAGGAGATAGTTGACTATTGCATGGGGAAAATCGCCAACTTCAAAGTCCCCCGGTATGTAGAGATCGTGGACGAGTTTCCCATGACTCAGTCCGGGAAAATCCAGAAGTTTCACCTGCGCGAGGTTGCAAAGGAAGCACTCGAGGCAGGTCGGCTTCAAAAGTTAAAGCCAGCAAAGAAGTGACCGCGGAAGCGGTGAGCGCATGGGAGCGCGATGACTAGGTTCAAAGAGCGCCTATCGAAGGAGCGTATCCTTATCGCTGATGGCGCGACCGGCACAATGCTTCAAAAAGCTGGACTGCCGCCCGGCGTTTCACCTGAGTGTTGGAATCTGGAGAGACCCGAGGCGATCCGCGCGTTGCATCAGGCGTACGTGGAAGCTGGGGCCGACCTTATCCTTTCAAACACCTTCGGTGGCAGCCGTCTGCGGTTGGAGAAGGCGGGGTTGGGCGGCCGCGTGCGCGAGATCAACCTGGCGGCAGTCAAGCTTGCTCACGATGTTGCCGGCGAGAAGATACTGGTTTTGGGAGACATCGGCCCTACCGGAAGGATGCTAAAGCCCCTGGGGGACCTCGCCATTGAGGAGGCACGGGCCGCCTTCGCCGAACAGGCCGCCGCACTGGCAGAAGGAAGAGTTGACGCCATCATCATCGAGACAATGAGTGATCTTAAAGAAGCGCTCGCCGCTGTCGAAGGAGCAAAACAAGCCACAAACCTTCCCATTCTAGTATCGATGAGCTTTGACACGCATGGCCGCACGATGATGGGGGTAAAACCAGAGGAGGCAGCAGCAAAGCTCTGGGGGCTCGGTGTCGATGTGATCGGCGCCAACTGCGGCCGCAGCTTAACTGAGACGTTAGAAGCCATAAGGAAGATGCGAGACGCTGTACCCAAGGCAACCATGATGGCAAAGCCCAATGCAGGACTACCCCATGAGGAAAACGGCGAATCTATCTACGACGTTACCCCGGACGTGATGGCAGAGTACGCCCTTAAGTTCGTCGCCCACGGCGTAAAGATCTTCGGCGGCTGCTGTGGCAGTACGCCTGAGCACATCCGCGCTATCGTCGGGGCGCTA
>Ga0209121_10000435_pt1 | contig 43472 bp, 35 predicted proteins | sample Cruoilmetagenom3_FD_187292 | JGI IMG/M metagenome (GOLD analysis project Ga0209121, IMG submission 187292) | Oil polluted marine microbial communities from Coal Oil Point, Santa Barbara, California, USA - Sample 3 (SPAdes) (version 2) | ecosystem: Environmental > Aquatic > Marine > Oil seeps ... | reverse complement strand
TTTTGGGAGAAACTCCCCATAAAAATTAAATAAAAAACTCGCCATTTTCGAGATCCCTACATTGAATGGGTTTTCTCCTGAAAACAGTGACCGTTTTTTTCTAGGCAGTTATCTTATCACATTTTAATTCCTGTGGCAAGTGCTAATTGGGAAGTTTGATGTAATGAAGTGGCATAGCTTATTGAGGTCTGAGGGATGTTTTCGAGAAAGATTATACAGATGAAATCAGGGCGTAAACAAATCATCATATAAATGAAAATCAATCCCAATAATGAGTTGTAGAATCTGTGTTTGTAATAGTCGGTTTATTAAAGTCTGAGGGTTAAATTCCGATTATAATTAATTAGGATTTGTTGTCAGAAGAGAGCAAGTGGGATTGCCTTGAGTAGTACGGGGTAATTTTGTCCTCGGAAAACATTTCTCAACGTACATTTTAATGAATTTTTTAGTGATGATTAGTGAATTAATCTGATTTAAATGACTTAATGAGGTTACATGATGCAAAGGAAGTGTTTGGTCTTAGCAGTATTGTGTGTTTTAATTACGTTTTCCGGATGTGCACCTTTGGAAGATCAAATTAATGAATTGGTGGATAACATATCTTCTGATTCTGTGTCTGATCCTGAAGTAATGGAAGAAAGCACTCCCTCACAACGAGTTGAGGGCATCATTGATGGGTTCGGGATGGGTTCCTCCACACACATCAGGGTTGAAATTAATAATTTATCAGCAGCCTATGCAGAGATGAAGAAGATGGGTGTGCAATTTATTCGAGAAGAATTTCCCATGGCGGATATGCAATCTGGCATGGATCGTTTCGACTTCAGTCCCAGGTCGGTCTGGGACTTTGATCAAATGGTAGCTCTTGCCAACCAGTACGATCTGGAAATTGTCGCCCTGCTTTGCTATGGTCCTGACGAGCCTTATTCGAGTGATGAAGAATTTTTTTCACTGTGGGCTAACTATGTAGAAACAATCGTCAGACGATATGGGGATGATATTGATTTCTGGGAAATTGGTAATGAAATGAACATATGGAACTTCTGGGGTAGGGTTAGACACAACGCAAGGTACCCCGAGGTGGATATCTATGCGGAGATGTTAGAAATTTCGTATGAGATCATCAAAGACATAGATCCCGATGATACCGTTATTATGGGCGGTCTTGTAAATACTGATTCCTCAATCGATGATATTGATCCGCTATCCTTTGTTTATCAGGTCTCCGAGTATTCAGACGGCAGGTATTATGATGCTGTTGCATTGCATACCTATTGGCGTTCAAATATGCCTGAAGCATCTCAAAACACCGTGTGGATGTCGGAAATGATTGAGATTTCCTTGATTGATTATGTCTCACAATTTGCTCGAGGTGTACAGGAGCTTAATAATGAACCAATCCCAATCTGGCTTACAGAAATTGGATATGATGACAATCAATGCGCTGATCTATCTGTTATGTACAATATCCCTCCAGAGAATATCCAGGCGATTGCCCTGGCGCGGGTTTACACAGCTTTACTTTCCATCCCGAACGTAGAAGCTGTGTTTTGGTACACCTATGAAAATGACCCAACCGGGCAAACCTATGCGCTAAAGGCGATCAGCAAAGAAGTGTATCAGGTCATGGCTGAAGCATTGCTGGGTACAACTGCCGCTGGGAAATTCTTTATACTGAATTCTTCCGGCAACCCTGTTGAACATTACTTTGATTATCGTTTTATGAAACCTACTGGTGAAACGGTGTCCATTTTTTGGAAGGATGACCCGGATTCAGGTCCGGTTGACGCAACCATCAATGATCTTATTAATAGTCCTGCACAGCTTTATGAGCTTTATGATGGGTTTGATGGCTCTGGGTCGCCTGTTGAAGATGCGATAACCGAGATTCCAATGTTTGAAGCGCCAGGGATTATTGTTGGGGAGATGAAAAAGAAGACCGTTCTAATTTTAAAAGATGAAACTGCGGACTCCAGGCAGGAACAAATTATTTATCAGATGGGTGCAGAGGCCTGGCGCTACGGGATTGCGTCACAGGAATTCAATAAAATCCCAATTACAGTTGCCGACAACGAAACACCATTCTTCTGGCAAAATTTCATTAATGTTTCATCTGATGGAAAATACCTTGCTTACAGTACGAACTTTGGTACCGAAATTCTTAATCTGGTGAATGGATCTACCCACAGGCTTGATCCCCACGTTAGTTTTCTTAATTGGGCGAATTTTGAAGATTCTTTTTATGCTTACATAATGGATAATGAATGTCCCCCTGTGGATCGCTTGGAGGAACAGGAGTTGATCACGGTGGAAGTTTATCTCATGACGGTTGATGACCAAATCGATCGTATGCTGATCGGATTAATTGAAGGAGGGTTGAAGCTTCCTGAGGAAATTTCAAATAATGGTCAATGGCTCAGCATTCGGTTTTGTGGGTGTTATTCGGAATGCGGCAGTGTATCAATCGTGCATTTGACGAACAGCAAATTTGCACCTCTGCCATTTGATGAACCGCTGGTAGGTGGTACTTTTTCTCCTGATTCTGAATACTTCACCTTTTATAGAGATATTTGGTGGGGCTCTCCACCAAGTGAAAGCCCGTTGTATGTCTCCTCCAAAAGTTTTTCAGATCCAAAAGAGGTTTATTATGAACCAAATGTCATACCAGGCGATATCGGGTGGTCACAAAATGCTGAATGGATTTCGTTTACCGCGATAACCGTTGAGGGATGTACATCCATCATGTGTGAAGAAAATTATGCTTATGAGGAAGTAAATCATCAGGCAGTTATCCTGTCACTGGACGGACAGATCCAATTTAATATGGGAGATGACACTTATGCAGTAACCTGGGCTCCGGATAGCGATCAATTCCTCTATCGTTCAGGTGAGGGTAGTACATCCACATATTATATTTATGACATTGATGAGGGAACGAGTGAACTCATTCCAATCTCAGGAAGTGATATTTCCAATATCTATTGGGTTCCAATCCAATAAATTATTAGCTTGATTTTGGGTAATGGTGGGTTGAGTCAATCCAGCGGAAAGTGATCGCGATTGTTATCTTTTGAGATTATGAGCTTCATGCATTTGGTAAGAAAAATTATTGATTAAAAAGTTTCTCTAAACTCCGGAAAACCGAATATCCTTGAATATTGCATGTGTCTGGTATGAACCTTGCAAGTAATATTCCCATGATGGTGAGTTATCCTTGCAGTAAATTAATGCTTGTCCTGGCAATTATGGATATAAGATTATGAATAAATCACTTAAATTCGGGATTATTTTACTTATTTCTCTTTGTGTAATTCTTCTCCTTATTATGTCTCTGGAAAATCCATTACGAAATATAGTAATTGGAAGGTCAAATCAGATAACCGATGAGACACAAACACCAATTGATGAAGACACAGAATTGGTTCGCGCTGTCGAGAAGGCTTTAGCGCAGCCGAAAGGGCGTTGGGCTGAATTCACTTATAAGATCGATCATATCCAGGTTCAGGATGGTGGACAAATGGCGATTGTCTGGTTAGCCCCGGTCGATCCTGAAACCGGCACTTTTCTCGGACGCGAACCCGAGTTAGCCCTGGCTGAGCGGGACCAGCAGGGGAACTGGCAGGTGCTCCTGGAAGGTGAGGAGAATTTCAACGAAAAATTCCTGAGTTGTCAAGATGCAGAAAAAAATATCGAAGGAGATCTGATTCCTGATGATCAAACTAAATCCGTATCCGGGCAGGTGCTTGGTGGGTATTACCTGCCGTGGGCAGCCGGTTTGGAAAAGAGGTTAACATGGTCTGTTGGTCACACCTCCTGCTACCCGATATATTACTGTACCCATGCCTTTGATTTTGCAGACGGCACAATGTTTCCGATCGTAGCCAGTAAGGGCGGGACGGTGTTTCACTGGTATGATGGTTGCACCAACGGTGATCCTAACTGCTCCAACAGCATCACATTGCTCGATCGCTCCACCACGCCCTGGACCTACCAGATCTATCTTCATATTGCCTATGACAGCGTCCCCGACTGGTTGAAAGAAGTTGGGACACCGGTTATGCAGGGACAATACATTGCCAATGTTGACGATACCGGCTACAGCACAGGTCATCACGTGCATTTCATGGTGGTTTCTGAAAACACCCGTTATTTTTCCTACAGCCTGAATTCGATTTGGGGTGTTGCCGAGGATATCACCTTCAGGGATGTGGATATTAATTGGGATGCAGCAACCCAGGGTGGTCGCCCGCGCCTGGCATATGAGGCTGCTACTTATGGGGGCGTGGGGAGAACTTATTACATCTCGGGTAATCAACCCGCCAATCCACCAACGGGTGGTTTGACGGCACCTCAGACAAAAACCGTTGTCAAGACCACCGACTTAACGGTTAAGGGATGGGGTAAGGATGATGTGGCAGTAACCAAGTTTGAGTTTTTAGCATTTGTAGGCGATGAATGGATCACGGTAGGCGAAGCCCCTGGAGGCGAAAGTTTTTCTGCCAGTGTAGATTTATGTGCATCAGATCTGCCAGATGGCCCCTTCTACCTCGCACTGAGGGTTTGGGATTACGAGGGTAATCCTTCCACGATTCGATCCATGCGGAAGCTGATCAAGGATGTCGAGTGCGGCCAGGAAGGGAGTGATCCACGTGTGACGCTAACTTTGAAGGATGATGTCCTGGCGCTTCCCCAGGCTGGTTTAATCAATGCCACTGCTGTCCCTGGGAAGGACGGTCATGCAGTACAGTCGGTTGAATTCTGGCTGCATGGCTTGGATTGGCAGCGTAATAAGTGGGTTTACCTGGGCAAGGATACGAATCCACTTAACGGTTGGCAGGCACACATCACAACCCGAAAAATGCGTGAGTCTGATAAATATACACTGGTGGCTGTCGCCACCGATGCTGAGGGCAACCAGGATGCTGATATCAACCTCCATGTAATTGTTGATCATACGGATCCGTGGGTGAATATGACACAGATTCCGTCACCCTATTCTGGTCGAACCATTCGTTTTAGATGGACGGGTGGGGATCAACTTTCTGGCTTGGATCATTATTCGGTGGGGATGTATGTCAACGGAGGAAATTATCAGTTGTTGGCGAATTACCTGCCAAAATCTGTCAGCAGCTATCCTATTACGATCAAAAAGGGGGAAATTGTTCGCTTTGAAGTGACGGCTTATGATCAATCCGGAAATAATTTTACAAACTCGATGTCAGTTTATCGTGAAGGTTATGAGTTCCCCTATAATTACATTTTCCCTGTATTTTACAGCGATGAGGCAGATTGATCTACCCCGTTGTTGACCCCAGAAAATGTATGTTTGTTTTTGTCGGGTAGGAAAACCGATCTACACCTTTTGTTCACAAAGTGTTTCCTGACTCTGGGCAGGGTGATAACCGCAGGTCTCTAATGTGTGCTGGTGGGGACATCAGCGAGATCAGTATTCAAATTATTAATTTATTCCATTATACTGTTTTACAAACAGGTGAAAAATAAAAAAGGATGAGTGATATGCATAACCTTCAACCTCATATTCGACTGGACCAGTCCATTCAGGCTAAATATGCTTTATTGCCCGGGGATCCTGCACGCCTTGACCGCATTGCAGCATTCTTGAGCAATGTTAAGGAACTGGCCTATAATCGTGAATTTCGAAGCCTGCTCGGGGATTATAAAGGACTTCGAATCCTTGCACTCTCTACAGGAATCGGCGGTGCATCAGCCGGCATCGCCGTGGAGGAGCTTCATAATATCGGCGTGGAAGCAATGATACGCATCGGCAGCTGCGGCAGCTTACAAAAGAATATTGCGCTTGGGGAGCTGGTGATACCCAGCGGGGCAGTGCGTGATGACGGTACATCAAAGACGTATATCAGTGCTGAATATCCAGCAGTTCCGGATACAAAGCTGCTGATCGCGTGCATCGAGGCAGCGCGTGAGATGAACATTCCGCACCACGTTGGCATTATGCGCAGCCATGATAGTTTTTATACGGACCGTGAGGAGTCTATTGATGCCTTTTGGTCAAAACAAGGTGTGCTCTGCGCCGATATGGAGACCGCTGCCCTGTTTACCATTGGCATGCTGCGAGGCATACGCACAGCTTCCATCCTTAACAACGTTGTGCTATATGAGCAGGACACCTCCAATTCGATTGCCCAGTATGTCCAGGGGGAAGAGCTAACAATGCTCGGGGAGCAGCATGAAATTCAAACTGCTCTTGAGGCGTTTATCAGAATCAACCGATCAGAAAATTAAATCAGGTCATTATGGTTGAGGTGGTATTTTCTTAATATCCTGACATCAGCTCATAAACTTTATTTTGAAATGCCTCTCGATCAACATTCGTAACAATATAAGCATTCGGTTCCAATTTCTTATCACTGTAGAGATCAGTCACTGTTTTGCCCTGGGTCAACTTGCCCTTGGTCTCCACCCGGATGTTGACATGATGAGTCTCGAAAATTGAGTCATCGGCAGCATATAATACCGTCATGGGATCGTGAAGACACACCCCTGGCATGCCAAATTCATGGTAGAAGGACAATATATCCTGGGTGACGTCGTGGAAAAATCTGGCAGGCTTGCTGTTGAGCGTGCCAACTCGTTTGATTTCATCATGGTTGTAATACGCCTTCAAAGTCGCTTCCAGGCCGCACATATAAACCGGCACCCCGCTGGTAAAAACGATGTCAGCTGCTTCCGGGTCAGCAAAGATGTTGAATTCTGCTGCTGGCGTTACATTGCCCATGGTCGCTGACCCACCCATGATGACGATGCGCTGAATAAGTCGGGGCATTTCACGATATTTTAAGAACGCCAATCCAAGATTGGTGAGCGGTCCCACAGCAATCAATTCGAGGGCACCTGCATATTTCACTGCTTCGGCGTGGATGGCGTCCCAAGCGGTGATATTCGGTACCGCAGTCCTGTGGAGCGGAAGGTCAATCCCCCCCAATCCATTTTCCCCATGGATGTAACCTGCGGTCACCTGGTCACGGTACAGAGGGGCAGCGGCACCTGCGTAAACGGGGATATCAGCATTAATTAATTCAAGCACTCGCAGGGAATTGGATGTGGTTTTTTCTAATTCAACATTTCCTGCAACGGTGGTGATGGCACGTAAATCAAACTGCGGGATCTGGTTGGCAAGCATGATCGCAATTGCATCGTCGACACCCGTATCGCAATCCAGTATGATGGGTATTTTATTCATTTTTTCTCCTCACCATAATAAGCCGCAGCATCCACCAGCAGATTGATGAAGGCTTTCCGGTCAATATCCATGACGGCTGTGACATTGGCTGGTTGTCCTAATACTCCAAAGCGGTCAGCCACGGTCATCCCCCGACAGTAATCACCTGTTGTTTCAATCTGCACGTGAAACTTTACCATTGTGAGGATCTCAGGCTTGACGAGCGCGGTGACAGCGACCGCATCGTGAACGGGTGCACCGGCATACCCCTTTGTTCGGTGAAAACTATAGAAGAAGTCGAGCCACTCCGCAACAACAGTGGCAACGGGATTCTGCAAGGCGCGAATCCGTTCAAAATCTTCAGGGAATACCAGAGCTTTCTGGGTGACATCAAGACCAGACATCGTAATTGGCAGACCTGAACGAAAAACGATATCGGCCGCTTCCGGATCCACCAGAATGTTAAATTCTGCAGCAGGTGTCCAATTTCCAAAGGCAAGGCCGCCGCCCATCAGGGAGATTTGGGCGATCTTGGGCTTGAGCTGGGGATAAAGAAGCAGCAAAGCCCCGATGTTGGTCAGGGGCCCTGTAGGAATGAGGGTCACCTTTTCCTTGCTCTTTTCGAGTACCTGCGCCATCAGCTCAACAGCGCTCATTGCCAGGGGTTCAACCACTGGTTCTGGAAGCTGCGGCCCATCCAGGCCGGTCTGGCCGTGGACCGATGGCGCAACGATTGGCTGCCCCAGGAGCGGTTTGACCCGCCCCATAGCAAGGGGCACATCAAGGCCAATCAATGCCATCACACGCAGGGCGTTGTAGGTTGTTTTTTGAATGGTTTGATTGCCGCAAACCGAGGTACAGGCGCGAATCTCAAGCATGGAGCTGGCGTTTGCCAGCACCCAGGCGATGGCATCGTCATGCCCAGGATCGCCATCCAATATGATAGGGATCTTTTCCATGTCTGGTAAGACCTTTCTATGCTAGCCGCTTATCTGTCGTAATTCTTTCCCGGTGCTGATGAAATATCAGGCTAACCTGAGCGCCAGATCAATCATCTTTACGAAAGACTTCTCGCGTTCTTCAGAGGTTAGCTTCTCTCCCGTAACGATGTTGTCCGAAACGGTCAAAAGGCTGAGGGCGTGCTTGCCAGCTCGTGCCGCAATCGAATAAAGGGCTGCTGACTCCATTTCAACAGCCAGAACGCCCATCTTTGCCCATGCTGATAAATCCTCCTCGTCTTCAACATAGAACGCATCACTCGTCAGAATATTGCCAACTGCCACAGGGATATCCATAGCTTTTGCCGCTTGATAAGCCTTATACAGCAGCTGGAAGCTCGCAGTTGGTGCGAAAACCCCTGGCAGCTTGTAATTTTGTTGATAGTTTGAATCCGTACAGGCACCGATAGCCATAATCACTGAACGTAAGCCCAGTTCGGAAACCAGGGCCCCGGTTGACCCAACTCTGATGATATTTTCTACATCATAGAAGTTGAACAGTTCATAGGCGTAGATGCCGATTGAGGGGACGCCCATTCCTGAGCCCTGTACGGTAACTCGCTTACCGTGTATCAACCCTGTGTAACCATGCATGTTGCGTACTGAATTGATACATTTGGCCTCTTCCAAAAAATTCTCGGCAATATACCTGGCGCGCAGCGGATCGCCAGGCATCAGCACAGTCTTAGCGACATCCTCTTTTTTTGCTTCATTATGGACGGTTGGTGGAATGCTCATTGTGTTCTCCTTGGCTGGAATAGTTGATCAAGATCGTTGAAAATCGATCAGGTTTTGTGTCATGATGCTGTGTGGGTTTGATTTCATTTTTTGATATATCTTCGATAGCAGGCTGTGCATACGTGGATATCAATATCTCTAATTGACACCATTATAAAGGAAAAATCTTTGTTTCACGATATCCTTGTTGAACATCTGATGATGTCGGCTTGAAGTCTAAACGCTGTCAGTTCATGGTGCCTGCAAAGGTCTCAACTTGTCCTACCTATCATAATCACTCAAGACCGTGGATATTTATGTTTTGAAGGAAAGCAGTCGCTGACTCATATATTTTTGATGCTCTCTCCCCGATTGTGATGCGTGCTTGGTATAATGGTCTCATAACCTAACCATTCATTAATTTTAAATCTTTACAGAGGAGTGTACTTGGCGGTTGCATTGATCACTGGCATTACCGGGCAGGATGGGTCTTACCTGGCGGAGTTTCTCCTGGAGAGGGGATACCATGTGGTTGGCATGGTACGCCGCACCAGCACAGTTAATTATGAGCGTATCGCCCATATCCAGGATCAGATAGATATCATGCATGGGGATTTGTTGGACCAGGGATCCCTGTATGATATCTTTGAAGCGTATCAGCCTGATGAAGTCTACAATCTTGCCGGCCAGTCCAATGTCCAGCTTTCCTGGTCACAGGCTATCCTGACCGCTGAGTCGACCGCACTGGGTGTGACGCGGATGCTGGATAGCATGCACCAGGTGACCCCCCGGGCGCGTTTCTACCAGGCTTCTACAAGTGAAATCTTTGGTGAGGCGGACGAGTCCCCCCAAAATGAGCGGACCCGGTTGAATCCACGAAATCCATATGGCGTTGCCAAGGTTTATGGGCACCTGATCACTGGAAATTACCGCCGTCAACGCGGATTATTTGCTGTATCTGGTATTCTTTACAATCATGAAAGCCCACGGCGCGGGATGGATTTTGTAACCCGCAAAATCACCCACGGCGCTGCGCAAATCAAATTGAGATTGGCGGAACAACTGCACCTGGGGAATCTGGACGCTCAGCGGGATTGGGGCTTTGCCGGGGATTATGTGCGTGCCATGTGGTTGATGCTGCAGCAGAGCGAACCGGATGATTATGTGATCGGCACCGGGATCAGTCATTCTGTGCGTGACCTGTGCCGGATCGCTTTTTCTACTGTTGACCTGGATTACCAGGATTTTGTGGTGGAGGATCCTGCATTTTACCGACCAAGTGAAATTTATCCGCTGGTAGCTGACCTCACTCATGCTCATCAAAAATTGGGATGGGCGCCTGAAACGAATTTTGAGGACCTGATCAGATTGATGGTTGAAGCTGATCTAGATTCCCTGCAATCATAGGTGGACATCAGGGAAGCAAGTATAATTCCTTCGTCAAGAGATTATCGGTTGCCATTAAATGACTGAAAAAAATACCCTCAGCCCACGTGAAGAAGAAATCCTGAAGCTGACCGCCAAGGGCCTCACCAATCGTGAGATTGCCCAGGCGCTCTCGATCAGTCCGAATACCGTCAAGGTTCACCTGAGCAATATTTTTGAAAAAACGGGTGCTGCCTCGCGGACAGAAGCGGTTTTGTTTGGCATGGAGCGTGGGATATTAGAGGTGCCGGGAGGCGGGGTGGCGACGGAGGTTGAAGGGGAGACTTTTTTTGGAACGATCCGTAAATACCGCTGGATTGGATTGGCGGTCCTGGTTCTGGTGCTTTTATTGGGAGTGACCTTCACAGCCAATGTGCTCTTCCCTCCGCCAGAGCCGGAAGCAGCCGATATCGAAGAGCGCTGGCAGCAGCTGGCGCCCATGCCGCAGCCGCGGCGTGACATGGCGGTGGTCGCTTATGACGGCAATATTTATACAGCAGGGGGTGAAGGACCGGACGGTGTCAGCGGGGATGTGTTTCGATATCTCCTCGAGGAGGATCGTTGGGAAGCTTTGTCAGGCAAACCAACCCCGGTGACGGAGGTCCAGGCGGCTTTGATTGGTGAGAGGATTTATCTGCCTGGCGGCAAGTTGTCCAACGGTCAGCCAACGTCTGTTTTAGAGATCTATGATCCCCGTTCCGATTCGTGGGAGACCGGAGCGCCCCTCCCTAGGTCAATCAGTGCTTATGCCCTGGCTGCTTTTGAGGGACAATTGTATTTATTTGGCGGTTGGGATGGGACACAAGTGCTCTCACAGATTTATATCTATGATCCGGTGGAGGATGCCTGGCAAGTCGGGTCGCCAATGACCGCGGCACGGCGTGATGCCAGTGCAGTCGCCCTGACAGATAAGATCGCGCTAACCGGTGGGCGCAATGACCGGAATTTATTCGCTGATACATTGGTCTATTTCCCATCCCGGGATAGGCGGGGGGAAAATCCCTGGGGTAACTTGCCAGATCTGCCCGAACCGCGCCACAGCTTCGGTTTGGCAAGCATTTATGATTCGCTTTATGTAATCGGTGGAGAAACGACCAGATACGGCTCAATTAAGCATTCCGGCATATTTTTGACCAGCGATGGCTGGGTTTCGCTGCCCACCAACCAGGAGTACTCAGATCGTCCCATTGAGCTGGTCTCTTTGGAGTCACTTCTGATCATTTTTGATCCTTCATCAACCGGGGACACGACCAACCTCTGGCAGTATCAAGCCTTCTATTACAGCATCTATATTCCTTTTGTGCCGTAAAAATATCATTCAAGGAAATCTAAGTATTTAATTAGGCACTTTATTATCAAGAGAGTATCAATGAAAAAAACAATTCTCAATATCTTGTTTATATTGTCCGGCAATCGATTTAGTCAAAATGTGCTAGAGAAAGCGTTTACTTTGATCAGGCTTATGTTGGGTATCGGATCAGGAAGCCTTCCTTCTGGCAGCGGGGAATCGAAGATATTTGATGTACTGATTAAAATGACGGAAAAGTGGAATGAACCGATCATCATATTTGATATTGGAGCAAATGAAGGACAATTCTTACGGTTAGTGCAAGAAAAGTTGAAGAGTTTTAATTATCAAGTATACGCTTTCGAACCAACTAATGCATCATTCCAAGAATTGAGAGAAAGATTTTCTGGTTTTGATTGCATTTCTCTCGAAAAATTAGGTTTAGATGACATCAACCATAGCTCAAAGATATTTTATGATTCCCCTAAATCTGTTAGAGCTTCAAAATACCAGAGGGATTTAAGACATTTAGGTGTAGAATTCTCTCTTTCGGAAGAAGTTAGTTATGTCACCTTGGATGACTATTGTGAGGTTAACCATATCAAGACGATCGATTTATTAAAAATTGATGTTGAAGGTAACGAGTTCAATGTCTTAAAAGGAGGCGAAAAATTATTAAGCCGAAATGCTGTCAGACTCATATCTTTTGAGTTCAGCAGGGCGCATATCGATTCCAAAACATTTTTTAAGGATATCTATTACTTCCTGAGTGAGCATGGGATGAAATCCCTTTATCGAGTCTTATCTTATGGGTATCTCAAACCTATTGAAGAATATGATGAAAAAAATGAAATGTTTTTTCCTACCAATTACCTTGCTGTCATGCGTTAGGAAATCCATGGTTAAAAAGGGGGTCAAACTCAGTGTTGGTTATGAATAAGACAAATCTCTTTTCTTGAAAATTAGCAAAATGTGTATAACTAGAAATCAGAAAACCAATCATTACGACGTTGATCATCTGAAATTTTCTCGAAAGCCACCATCGATGTAAACCTCAATCGATTGTAGAAGTTATTTACTTTCATCGGGAGAAGATAGATATAGAAAAATTCTGGTACCAACTTCAGGAAAAATCTCAGGAATTTCTTCTTGGTTGACTCTTCATTGACCTGGCTGTGAAACTGATAAGCCGGGTATTTCATGATATATGAGAGGACTTTTGACACGCTGGCAAAGGAACAATCATCAAAAACTATGAAGCCGCCCACTCTTAGCAAACGATTTGCATAATAAAAATCCAAGGAAACTTGATCAAAGGAATGCAACCCATCAATAAAAACCAGGTCAAATGAGGCGGGTTCATGCTCCAGCAATTTAGGCAAAGCAATCTCTGATGTTTCTTCGACTAATTTATAGAATTTTACGCCGGCACGTTCCAAATTTAATACCCCGATATTGCTATAATTTTTTTCCTGGTTGGGGTCGATCATCAAGTGGAACGGGTTCTCTTTTTCTTCTAAGGCGCTGCACATGAAGAGAGATGATAATCCAAACGCACATCCAACCTCGAGCGTTCGTTTGATTTGCTCATTCTCTGTGATGAGAGTGTGAAGAAACATGCCCTCTTTGTGATCAATATTGCCTCTCAGGGGGATGCTGTTGCCATCCTCATCCCTCACGCTGCCAGAGTTGAGGATATCATCAATGATGGGGTAAATCATAAAATGCCCTTTAGCGCATTGCTGGATGTTTTTAGACCTTATTCCACCAAGACCATATCGAACAAAATCCCGATCAGCGGTCTTGCATAATAGGTGTCACTGTAGATGAAATCATTCTCGTCTAAATCGGTCCCGGTCAGGTCACCTAGCATGATGCCGATCATGTGCCCCTGTTCCAGGGGGGCATCTAATTCAAAGGTGAAAGTGCTGTCGGCGTCGATGACCGTTTCTGCAAGCAGGAGGCCCACCTCAGAGGCATCCACCAGGTTGATCGGTACACCCGTTGGACCGGTGCCGGTGACCACCGTATCTCCCGCTGTGAGGGGATCATCGATATCAAACTCTGGTCCTGATGTATAGTCTGTTTGCACAGGCTCTGCCACGCTGGGATAGCCAGATTCGACATCCTCTTGTTCGGTGCTGCTGGGATAGCCGGACTCAACATCACTCGGCTTCTCGGATATGGGGTAGCCGGCTTCCTTTGTTTGATCTGACTCAGACGGTGCAAGCTCCTCTACCGCCGTGGGCATGGTCTCTTTTTCACCGCAGCCGCACAGGGCGAGGAAAATGAACGGGATCAAAATCAAAAGTAATTTAGCTCTCATAGTCACCTTTCTTCCTGGAGATGATAATTATACATCACAAATAACGAGGTCACTTCATTGTGAAGTGACCTCGTTCTGGTGTTCAATTATTTAGTCAACGCTGTGGTTCAGGGCGTGAAGTTGAAGGCTTCGTAGTTGCGCATATCCAGGCTGTCGGTCAGGGAGTTCTCGCTGGCCATGCCAATGATGGGTTGGCCGCCCTGGGATTTGACGATCAGGCTGAATTCACTGTTCTTCAATTCGGAGAAGCTGGTGAAACCGCTGACAATCTTGAACTTGACGTTGTTGGCTTCTTTCGAAATCCGGTTGGTGTTGATGGCTTCACCCACTGCAAGTGTGTTGACCGTTTCAAAGACGTAAACTTTACCTGTGCCGTATTCGTAGTATTTGAAGGTCAATTTATCAGGGGCGGTGCCAACATTCTGGACCGTGATGCCGCCGGTGATATCGCCCATCAGCTCACGGATAATGGGAGCGGCCAGGGTGTCGGTCTTGCTGCTGTCAGCAAAACCAGCATAAAGGGTAATGCCGCCGCCGATTACATTTGCCAGGTCTTTCTTATCGTTGGTGGCGCCAACCAGCGGTTGTGGTGTATGGGTGGCGTCAGGAATTGATTCGATAACTGCGGCGGCGAAAGTGCCGCTGGGCATGCCGCCGAGATTATCCAGCCATTTGCTGAACAACAGGGATTTTCCTGGTTTGATGATGTCGGTATCGGTATAAATGTCCCCAACGTGAGCTGTCGATGCGGAATCAACATTGGTCACGGTCAGTGTGATCTTGACCAGGGCATCCTTCGTTCCAACATTCATAATCGTGGCACCTGCCGTCATCCTGTTCCAGAATTCATTCTTAACTGCAGGGTGGTAGAGTTTCGTATCCTGGTCGGTTGGGGTTTGTGCCCGTGTGCTGAGGGCATAGCCTGCGGGGGCACCCTGGTGGGGGTGTTCCACAACGTTAGCGGCGATGGGACCTGTTGATGATGTAATTTCAGCAGACCCAAAGCAGCGGGAAACGTTGGAGTCATAGCCGCAGTTGGTTGACGGCACGCCTGCCGCAGTGGGGTCAAACACAAACATTTCGTTCTTGTCGATAGCCTGCGTCTGGGAATAGGAATTGCCGTCGTTCATGTTGAATTTGACGGTCACATTGGCAGCGGCCCCGGCTGCCTGCACATAAAGGGTGGTGGTATGGTTGCTGTAGTTGTTCTTGATGGTGGGGAACTGTAGTTTGGTGTCCACCATGGCGTCACTCATACCCTGGTAGCGAGCGCTCGCTGTGCCGCCGCCGCCCACGGTGCCGTGATTGAAGTTAGCGATTTCTGAAATCGCCGCTACAGGCGCATTGGCTGAGAGCACCACAGAGCCTTCAAACCCGCTGGGCAGGGTGGGGAAGCCGATGTAAGCCCCTGTGGGGTAGTTGACCGCGTGGCCGGGGTCATACACCAACGCTTCGCCGTAATCAAAATCGAACAAGCTGGTTGAGTAATTACTGCTGGCATCATAGGCGGTCATACTGACCGAGCTTCCGTCGCTGCCGATATTCTGGATAAAAACCGCGGACCACCACCCGGTGCCAGGCAGGTCTGCAAACACGGTGCCGGTGATCAGCAGCACCGCCAGGAGGGCCAGAGTTATTACAAAAATCGATTTTTTCATCAAAATGCTCCATTCTAACCCTTGCGGGTTAATGTCTGTGAATTCTGTACCTCTAATATAACAAATTAGGGGATGCTTGACTATAATACGTTTGGGTTAAAGGGGGTGATTACGCCAGCCAATGTGACAGGTCGCGTCCAATCAACCCCTGCAGTTGTTCAATATCTGCTCTAAACTGGTCCTTAAGCTGCGAACGGATGTCTGGCGGCAGCTCTCGCTTTTCCAGGTTTGCCCCCCTCAATTTAATCATCGCCCTCCTGCGGATTTTTTCGGGAACGATCGCCTGGCTGATGCGCTTGATCAGATTGTCTTCCAGGAACAGGCGCTTCATAAAATTGTGAAGCCGTTCATTCTTGGGAAATCCTGAGACATTTGGGCGCGAGGAAATATCTGGCTCAAAATCAGGGTACACCCCCAGGAAATTGAAGATATGCCTGAGGAGGGCTGACGGGTCAGATATGAGGTCGTCGTAGAGCGCAACGCAGATTTGCTGGGGATCAAAGATCTTGAAATAGCGCGATAACTGTTCGTGATACAGGCCAGCTCTGGTGTAGTGCCACAGCATCCCCCAGCCAGCCCTGATCCGTTCTGGTTCCAGCGCCAGGGCTTCCTGGAAGGATCCAGCTGGTTCTTTCCATTCTCGCAGGGCGTGGGTGTAGGCAGAATAGGCGCGATCGACCGGGTTCCGTAAAATTGCCAGCAACTTCACATTGGGGAGCGTTTCTTGAATTCTTTCTGCCGTGCCGGGCGTATACAGGTACATTGGCGAAGATTCACCAAAGATACGCTCATCCGTAACGCCGTCAAAATAACTTTCGTATTCGCTGAGCGTGTCAACATCCTTGTGCACGAAACCGGGTGGGGCATCAGACTTTTCTGCTGGGAAATTTGAGAAATAGCGCAGTTCCTTGCGGGGACTCATGTAGATGTCCGGATGCTGTTTCAGGAATGTATAGATTGCCGTGGTACCGGATTTTGCTGCACCGATGATCAGGAAATTGGGAAGAGTCATGATAGTTTATTTATAATCTATTATTACTCGTTTTTTGCTTGAAATGGTCGGGTGAAGATGTTTGAAAAAATATCCTTCCACAATTTTATATCCTGTGAGTCGATTACCCTGGTGAGCCAAACAATGCCGCCATAGACACTGAGCCCAACCAGGAGGCTCAGGTAGGGATTGAGGGGGAAAAGGAAATAAGTGGTGAAGAAAAGCGCCAGGCTGGCGAAGAGAATCCGCAGTAACACTGAAAACTCGATGATCCGGTAGCCCTGTTTTGATATAAAGAAGATGCACAGGAAAAACAGCACATAGGAGGTGACCAATCGGATGATGGCAATCCCGGTGATGCCCCACCTGGGCGCCAGCAGGAAACTAGCGGTCAGGGTGAGGGCCCCGCTGATGAACAGCGATAAGACCACCTGCTTTTCTTTGTCATGGACCATCAACAGGCGGATCGCCACAACTGTCAGGGAGTATCCAATGAAGGTCCAGATCACAATCTGCAGCAGGGTTACGGAGATGGTGTAACCTGGATCAAAAAACAGGAAGGTGAGTTTTTCGGCAAAGAAGAAGATGCTGATGGCGATTGGGAAGGTGATCAGCGAGATGTATTTCCCCAGCATGAGGATCATCCCCGGAACTTTTTCTGGCGCCTGCAGCTGATAACGGGCGAGGATTGGAAAAACCGCGTTGCGAATGGCTTCGGAGAAGAGGGCTACCCCACCAATCAACGTGTTCATTGCTGTATAATAGCCGACTTGGGTTTCATTGAAAAAGAAGGAGATGATCAGGATTTCAATACGGCTGTCAAATATCACCAGCAGAGCAATCCAAAAAAAGGGAAAAGCCTTGATGATCTGGTTGATGCAGAATTTTAGATCGAAGGCAAACTTGAAATCCTTCAGGATGTGCGCGGCGAATGCCATACTGATCGCTAGCGATAGGACTTCCAAAGCTGTATATGAGATGGCAATTGCCAGCAATCCGCCGCCAAGCCTTAACACCAAATAACTGACCGCAATGCGCAGCAGGCTGACTGTCAGGGAGATGGCGCTGAGATATTTTAATTCCTCGAAAGCAATGAATAAGGCATTGATTAAATTGATGATGGTGCCAGCCAGGATGGCAATGGAAATGATCTGGATGGTGACCTGTGTCTGCTGAGTATAATCAAACCTGGTCATGATGAGGTTGATAATCAGGATAGACACTGCTGCAAATGTCAGCCGGATGATGGAGAAATTTGATAGATATTGATGGTAATTGTCCCGGCTGCGAGCCACTTCCCGGGTCAGTAAGTTTCCCAGTCCCCAATAGGAGAAAAGCAAGCCAAAGGTGAAATAGGTGTGTGCCACGCTGTAGGAACCCATGGCTGCTACGCCCAGGAAATGCGAGAGCAGTAAAATCAAGATGCTGTTGACCAGCTTCGTCGACAGGTCGGCGACCATATTGAAGCCAATATTCTTGATGAAGGTCGAGACGGTCTTGATCAATGGCTTATTCCTCCAACCAGTGTGATAAATCCTTCTCAATCAACTGTTCCAACCTCAGAATTTCAGGTCGGTAGAAGGTAATCAACTCGCTTTTCTTTTCTGGTGGGATTTGATTGTCTTTGAGGTTCCGTTCTCTGACCCAGTTGGTAACTTTCCAACGCCAGCGCTCGGGGATGATGTAACGCGAGATCCAGCGAACAGGATTAGGGTGATTGAAGATCGATTTGAAGAGTTTGTACAGTACCTGACTTTTTTGTTCACCTGAGATGTTAAACTTCACCGAACTGTCCGGGGTGAAGTTCGGGTTGACCCCCAGAAAACGAAAGCTTTCTTCAAGGAGTGCTTGCTGGCGATTGAGCAGCTCCTGGTAAAGAAATATCTTAATCTGATCTCGGCTAAAACGTTGGTAATACCGGGCAAGCTGTTCGTAATACCGACCAACGCTGGTGAAATGCCAGATTGGATCCCAATTATCCTTTTTCCTAGCATCTTCCAGTTTGAGGGCTTCAGAAAAACTGCCGGCCGTTTCCCTGCCGTCACGCACAACGTGCATATAAGCAGAAAACGCTCTTTCTGCAGGATTCCTCAATATCGCGATGAGTTTTGCCCCCGGCAGGACGTCGTGAATCCTGTGCGCTGCCTCTGGTCGATATAAATAGGATGTTGATGCTTCTCCGATCGCTTTTTCGTCACAGACTCCGTCAAATAAAGACCGGTACTGCTCGAAATCGGTGATGGCGTTTGGGATGGGGTCGCCCGGACCCTTTGTCAGCTTGCTTTGCGCATCGAAGGAGAAGAAGTGCGGCTCCTTAACCGGGCTCATGTAGATTTCCGGGTGCTGTTTCAGGTACATGTACAGCGAGCTTGTCCCGGACTTTGCCGCGCCAATGATGAAGAAATTAGGCAGGCTCATGATCCCCCTTCTGATCGGATCGTGGTTCGTGGAAGCCGTCCCACAGGCCGCGCAGGGCATCTTTGAGGGGGCCGCGATTGCCTGATTTTTTCCTGATCTGGAGGAATTTCAGCGCAGCATCGATGAGGGCATAGGAGAAAGCATAGGCAACCAGGGACAGATAATGGGTGCTGGAACGGGCGTGTTTACGATAGAACAGCATTTTGCTGCGATTCCAATGATAGGCTGTCCATGAGGAGTTCACTGAGGAGCCTACTTTGTGCCAGATACGTGCTTCTGGACTGTAGAGTATTTTATACCCAAGTTTTTGAACCCTCTGGCAGAAGTCAACCTCTTCATAATAAACGAAGAAGTCGGGGTCAAATCCGTTTGTCTTTCTCAACACTTCAGAATGGATCAGCATGGCTGCCCCCCAGGCATAGTCCACTTCCCGGACGGCACTGTTCTCAGGGGCATCCTTTTCATGGCGGTGGCCGTTGATCGTGCCGAAATGCCAGGGGTGGGTGTCTGCCCCGGCATACCAGATCTCATCCGACGGATTGTAATAGTAGATTTTTGGCGCAATGATGCCAACTTGAGGATTTTGTGCTGCTCCATCCAATAAAGGTTCCAAGAAATCTGGCGCGACAACGGTGTCTGAATCCAGGCGCAGAATAAATTCGGCGCCTAATTCAAGCGCACGTTCAAAGCCGATATTAGAAGCCCCCGTTGCGCCTTTGTTGTCTTCCAACGGGATCAGGATTGCATCTGGATAGGTTTTGTTGACCCGCTGGACGGTATCATCCGCGGAATGGTTATCGACAATAATGACCTGTTGGATGGGTATGCCGGCCTTAACCAGGGATTCGATGCAGGCCATCAGATCATCCGCCCGATTGTAGGTTGGGATGACGACCGACAGGTTGGTTTCAGGTTTGTGCGTCATGAGTTTTGAGCGCTTCCAGGCTGTCTGCGGCACCACGGCACCAGGACAGCTTCTGTAAATAAATATAAGGCAAGATCTTTAAATGCTGACGGACCTCTTGTGTCCGCCAGATGATTTTCAAGGTGGTCGCGACTGCGACCAATGGGCCAAAGAGCCTGAAGAAATACGGCTGTTTCATGATGGTTGGCATATGGAAGATGGCAGGATATTTGTGCCTGACCCGGATCATATAATACCCGGACCGGTAGTTGTACTTTCTCAGCGCTTTCAGATCTTTCCTGACTGGCAGGTGTTCAATCACAGCTGATGGCTTGAAGAGCAGTTTATAGCCGGACAGCTTCATACGTGCAGTCCAATCGACATCCTGGCCCCGCAGCAGGCCCTCGTCCATTAACCCCACCTGATTGATCACCGCGCGATGGACGCCCAGGTTAAGAGTCGGCAAGAACATGGTTTCCCTGGATTTATCGCTTGCCAGGTTGCCATGGAACATCGACAGGTTATAAACCAGCAGCCAGAAAGGTTCCTCTGGCGTTTTCACCCCCCCTCCCACGACCTGCCAGCCTTCCTTGAATGCGTCAATGAAGGCTTGCATCCATCCTGGCTGGGCGATGCAGTCGGAATCGATGAACAGCAACCATTCCCCTTGTGCGTGCTGGATGCCGAGGTTGCGCGCTTCAGCTGCGCCAACGGGCGAAGGAGTCTCAACGACGCGAACCTGGTCGAATTTTTCGACCAGGCCGAATTTGTCCATGCCCACCACGATCACCTCAAATGGATGCGCGCTTTCCTGGGCGAGCACCGACTGAATGGTCCGATCCACGATGGGGGAGTGCAGGTTGGGAATGATGACCGAGATTTTAACAGCATCCGTCATCATGGCGATCCCTCCTGCCGGGCGTCACGGGATGGGATTGTGGGCGTATAGGCACAAGCCGCGAGCATGCCCTGCCAGGAGCGATCGACCAGGGATTGGATCTGGCTGCTGTCCTGGATGCCATGGTTTATTTGTTGTGCCATTCCCCGGGCGATTGCTGCTGCATTGCCAGTAGGGACAATGATACAGCGCTTGGATAACGACTTGATGAAAGCATCCGCGATGATATCTGTCACCACGCAAGGCAATCCGAAGCCGAGGGCGGTCCTTAACACGCCGCTCTGGGTGCCGCCAATATACGGTGCAGCGAAAACATCCGCCGCCTTGAAATATCCGGTAATTTCATTATCAGGAATGTATTGATCAACAATATGAACCTTATCTGTGATTCCCAGGGTTTCAATTTGCTGGGTGTAATCTCGTTGATCGTCCCAAAATTCACCAACGACTAACAGGTGTGCTTTTGTCCCGCTGTCGAGCAGTTGCTTGAAGGCATCGATCAACAGGTGCAGGCCCTTATAGGGGCGGATGAAGCCGAAAAACAGGATTACAGGCTCTGAAGGGTGGATGCCCAGCTGCTGCCGCAGGGTGTCCCTGGTTTGTTCCGGTTGCTTGAAGGCATTGTAGATCGGCAGCGGGGCGATCGTGATGTTTTCAGCGGCTGGGAGCAGGGTTGTCAGGCGGATTTTTTCTTTTTCTGTCATTACAATGAAGCGGTCAGCCCCGGTCAAGGTGCGGCGTGCCAGGATGCGATCCCAGGGCCTGGCTTCGTGGGGCATGGTGTTGTGGATCAGGATGGTGATCGGGAATCCGTGATGTTTGAGTTGTGCGATGACATGGTGGAAAGCCGGACCCCAAAAAGTCACCCACCAGGGGAAGATCACCTGCTGGGGTTTGAAGCTGCGAATGACACGGACGGTTCTCTGCCACGAGAGGGGATTGAGGGGCGCCAGGAGGTAATCTGCAGGAACGCTTTCCCGACCTGGGCTGTGATCCTGATCACTTTCGCCGGGATAAAGCCAGGCAGGGTATTGTTTTTTGAAGGAGATGACCTGCATGTCGTGACCTGACGCCTGTAATTTTTTCCCCAGCATCGTTGTGAAATGGGCGATGCCGCCCCGATAGGGGGTGACCGGTCCAACCAGGGTGATTTTCATGCGGTCCACCTGTGTGAGGTGTGTTTATTACGGTTGTTCATGATGTGATGCTGCTTCCAAAGAAAAGATGCTGGATGTTCTGCCTGACAGCGAACCAATTATATTCGCTTCTGCAGGGTAGGGCAACTCGGGGCATGCTGGACAAAATCAGGGCTGAATGGTGTAGATTCGAACCGTGTCATTCGCATAGGTTTTGATAATCCCGGTGCAGCCCTGCAGCCCTGCCTCCTGCAGCGATCCCGTCCCTTCACGGATGTAAACCCAATCCAGCTGTGCCGTTTCAACCAGCGACCAAAAATTGGCTGAACAGGTCGTAATTTGGCTGGCTCGTTCTCCCCACTCGCGCGTTTGAAGCACGACCTCTTTATCCGGTGAGTACCCATAAAACACGGTTGGCACAAGCGCCCATCGGCCGGTGTAAGGCAGAAGCCACCCCCCGCCGTCCACGCCGCGATAGACGTTGTTCAACCAGTAAGTTGTGTTGATATAGAAACGCGCCTCTGATGGGGTATTTTCCTGCACCCACTGCAGAGCATCCAGGTCGTCGTACGTCACCAGCACGGTGACTGGATTGACAATGCTCACATCCAGAGAAAGGCTCCAGGCTGCCCATCCTGTAACAAATACCACGAAGATCGCGGTGCTGACCCAGCGCCGATTAATTTTATTGGACAGCCAGCGACCGATCCGCCAGACAAGCCAGCCAACCCACAGTACAATCGGAAGGAAAAGCACAATTGCAAAATGGTCTGGACGGAAAGGATCAAAGCTCACTCCCAAGGGTAGTGACATCACGCCCAGGCTGAGGCTCCACAGCGCAAAGGGGACTGCTTTCAAGCGGATCAATGCCCACACCAGTCCAATTCCTGCCGCGGCTAATAAACCGTAGTTGCTTGCGGGGCCCAGGAGGTTGCTGATGTACTCCCACCGGCTGTTTTCGAAGATGGACTGAATGGTCTCCACCCCGGTCAGCTCGATCCCCGGGCTGGCAGAAGCATAGCGCAGCACCCGCAGCAGCCAGGGTCCAGCCAACAACAGCCCTAAAACTGCTCCTCCTGCCGCTGGTAAGAGTTCAAGAACCGCAGAGAGGGGCTTGTGCCAGCGGGGAATGACATACGCCAGGGCAGCCAGCACCAGGAAGAGTGCCAGAAGAACAGCTGTAAAATAATGCGACAGGAGCACACCGGCGGTCAGTATGCCAAGGGTGATAATTTCTGATTTTCGCTGCTTATTCTTCAAAAGCATCAACGCTGCAGCCATGGCCAGGGGAAGCAGGACCAGTCCGCTGGTGAGTGTGTAGCGCCCCCAGCTGAGGTAATAAGCCGGCATGCGCGTGGCGAAGCTGGCCAGGAGCGCTGCCGCTGTCGCCGGACGCCAATCCTTCCAGAGGGCAGTGCCCAGGGTGTAGATAGAGAGCCCGATGACGGCGTTCAGCACCTGTCCCAGGACGAGCATGGCCGCGCCAATTTCCATCCCGCTCAGTGCTGTGAACAGCGCAGCCACAGCATGAAACCCAAAGTGATAGTAAAAGGGCACAGGGAGGTAGGGGGAAAGCGTTTCAGGAAGGCCGCCTTTCTCAAGGATCACCCGCACGATCAGGTAGTGGTGCTGGGAATCGACCCAGTTTGGCAACAGCAGGTCACGGGCTTGAAACAGCCGCCAGGCGATTACCGCTCCAAATACAATGAATCCGATCCAGGCATGGTGGTACTTTGCTGGAAATTTCACACCTTTTTTGATCAGTCCCAGCAGTGTCAGAGCGAATGAAGCAGCAAGCAGCATCCAGATGCTTGCGCGTGAAAAATGCCCTCCAAGCAGGAAGACACCCTGTGCCAGCAGGCAGATTAGCGCTACGCTGATGCCCACGATCTGGCTGAAGGTGATCAACGGATCCTGATCTCGCCGGCCCAACCAGGCCCAATAAGCCAGTCCGGGCAGCAGCAGCGCCAGGAGCGCCAGAATGGTCACAGCCGGCGTACTCCCTCAGCAGACACAGCTGAGAGCAGGTCAGCGATGGTTTGATCTAATTCGGGGTGGACGAAATCAGGGGCAATCTCGTGCAGGGGAACGAGGACAAAGGCGCGTTCTGCCAGGCGGGGATGGGGAATGTGGAGTTCTTCACACTGGACAATACAGCCTTCATAAAAAAGAATATCGATGTCGATCAGGCGTGGCCCGTAACGAAAGGTTTCCAGCCGACCCATATCCGCTTCGATGGCTTTGAGATACTTCAGGAGGGCTAAAGGCGCCAGGTCTGTTTGCACCTCAACTACCTGGTTGAGGAACTCCGGCTGATCATGATACCCCCAGGGAGGGGTGACATACACGGAGGATGTTTTTAGCAAGTGGACTTCCGGGGTCAGGGACTCGCATGCTAAATGTAAATTTTCCCCTCGATTTCCCAGATTGGACCCTAAAGACAGGTATACCGGTTCAGCCACGATCAGGAGTCCTTCAGGATATTCAGCAGGTCTGCGAACAGCCCATAGGCTGTTGTTTCCGGGCCGGGATCGCTCTCAAGAATGCCCAATCCGGGGAGGACATCCAATTGAAACTGGCAGTAAGAGCTGGTTCCATTCACACTGTAGAGGGGAGAATTTGGGCTAACGCGCTCGGGTGCTACACGGGCCAGGATCTGCCCATCGACGCGTTCTGCTGAGCAGACCAGTTTCCAGCGTTCACCTGCATCCTGGGCTTCTTTGATCATTTTAGCTGATATTTCCCGAATACCGGTGCGGTCAACTTCCTGAGGTGTGAGGGGGGTATCCATCAGGACGGTTACCAGGGCGGCGACTTTGATGGCGGCATCCCAGCCGTCGATATCGTTGCTGGGGTCGGTTTCTGTGATCCCAATGGATTTCCCGTAAGCCACCGCTTCATCGAAGCTCCTGCCCCCCTCCATTAATTCCAGGAGCAGATTGGTGCAGGAGTTGAGTATGCCGTGAAAACCGATCAGGGTTGCGCCGACCAGGGGTTCCCGGAAGAGAGCAAAGATAGGCGCGCCGTCCATCACAGTGGATTCAAACAAAAACCGTCGCTGCTTCTTTTTTGCCAGGGCAGTCAGCTCCTGGTAGCCGTGTACAACGGGACCTTTGTTTGCGGTGATGCCATGCATGCCTTGGTTCAGGGCGGTGCGGATATGATCGAGGGCGGGTTGTCCGGTTTGGGGGTTTACCGGGGTGGTTTCAACCATGATATCGGCTGGGCAGGCCAGGATAAATGCTGTGGATCCGTTGGGCGGCTGTACTGAAGTAAGGGATTCCAGGCTTTGCCCCGACTCGTGGCATTGCAGTGCAGCTTTCAAGTTAAGCCCATCCGGATTAATAGCTTGGCCGTGGGAGCCGGTGATGATCCCCGTGACCTTGAAGGTCAGGTCATAGCGGTTCGCAAGTTCAGTTTGTTTCTTGAGTAAGAGCCTGGCAAATGCCCTGCCCACATTGCCAAACCCAACCAGACATAAACGATAATCGGTGGTCATTCTCCAACTCCTTGATATGTGTTTGATTAATTAAACCACAAGAAAGGACTAAGAGGAAATAGCCTTCCACCATCATGATGAGCTTGATAAAATTAATAGGATGGACCGGATGAATAAAAGAGTTCTATTGTTTGATATTGACGGCACACTGCTTGACCCTCAAGGGGAAGGACTGCGATATATGCGCCGGGCATTGCTGGATATTTTTGGCGTCAGCGGCCCGATAGATGCCTATGATATGTCTGGCAAAACGGACTGGCAAATCGTGACCGACTTGATGCGCCTGGCTGGGGTTGATCCTGAAGTAATTAAGTCAAGGCGTGCGGCAGCATTTTCAGCCTATGCGCAGCAGATTGAGCGAGCAGCGGCAGGGCTGCAAATCCGGGCTTTTCCCGGGGTGCTGCCCCTGCTGGACAGGTTGAAAACGGATCCAATGTTCGAGTTGGGACTGCTGACAGGGAATGTGCGTGAAGCTGTACCGCATAAACTGGACGCAGCCGGAATAGATCCGACGATCTTTCGCTTTGGCGCGTTTGGGAGCGAGCATCGTGATCGCAACCAGCTCCCATTTTTGGTGCTGGAACGCCTGGCGGCACTGAAGAATGCACCGACAGATCCAAAATCCGTCCTGGTAATCGGCGACACGCCGCGTGATATTGCCTGCGCGCGCCATGCCGGGATGAAGGTGCTGAGTCTTGCCACCGGTAGGTATGATCGGGATACCCTGGCGCGCTATCACCCCGATTATTTGCTGGATGATTTGACAGCCATTGATGCTGTGATGGCGATATTTCACCGTTATTAGTTTGACGAATAATCAGAGGAATTGCCTGCAATATAAGGGCAACCCTCTGTGGTTGCCCTTGTGCTGGCTCGAAATGGAGGTGAGGTGGTGGGCAGGCACGGCACCCAGGGGTGGGCATGCTCAGGCCTGCCCCTATTGCTAATGGATTTGATACAGCGCGCCAGAGACCGGGCCCAGTGTCAGCCGCCAGCCGTCATCGGTTGGTGTGATGTTGGCAGAATCTGGTGCATCAAGGACATTGGGGGATATCTTCATCAAGTCTTTGGGCAGCGTCACGCTAACTTGCTGGCTGGAAGGATTCAGGGCGACCATCAACTTCTGTCCATGTTTGGCGCGTGTATAAACAAAAGGCAACTTTCCGCTTTCAGCATAGATTGGTTCAAAATGCGCATCTGCATTCAGAGCTTTGAGGGATAAGCGGATCTTGATCAGCTCCCGGACGCGGTTGAGCAGCGAATCAGGATCTTTGTCCTGGTCAGCGACCGTGGGTCGGTCCTGGGCTGGATTGACCGGCAGGTAGAGGCCCTCAGCGCTGGCTTTGGAGAAGCCTGCATTAGGTTCGTCGGACCACTGCATGGGGGTGCGGGAACCTGTTCTCTGATAGCCGCCTTCCTTGGAGGGCAATTCACGAAACTGCATGCCGATCTCATCACCGTAATAAATAAAGGGGGTGCCGGGCATGGTCAGCAGGAACAGGTAGATCAGCTTCATCATCGCCAGGCTCTTGTTGTTTGCGATGCGAGGCGTTTCATCGTGGTTGCCGGTGATAAGGGCGATGAACCCCTGGTTCTTGACCACATCCATATAAGATTTGTATTCGTCCAAGAACTGCCGAATGTCGCCGTGACCGGATTCGTCAAAGAAGGACCAGCCATAGGGATCGTGCCAGTGTCCCTGGCCGCGTTTACGGAAAAGTGAGACCCAGCCAGGGCAGTTGAACCCCAACAGGAAATCTGCGTGAAAACCGGCAGGAATGGCCTGGGCGGGGTTGCCCCATTCGGAGACAATCACTGCCTCGGGGTATTCCTCGTCCAACCAGTCACGAATCCAGCGCCAGAATCGGGCAGTTTCCAATTTATCCGGATCGCGTTTGACCAGGGACATGGCCATATCCACGCGGAACCCATCCGCACCTTGATCCAGCCAGTATTTTATGATCTTCTTGATCTCCTGCCGCACCATTTGGGGACCAGTGGCATCCACAGGCTGCATCCAGGGAAAGCGGGGATCCCTTTGGGCGAAGCCGTAGTTCAGGGCGGGTTGGAACCAGAAGAAATTGGTGATATAGCCAGCTTCTCGTTGGGCATAGCCGCGCACCACAGGCAGGTCTTTCTGAGACATCTCCCAAATCGAATCGTTCCAAACGTAATAATCAGTGTAGGGATTTTTTTCATGCTTTTGGGATTCCTGGAACCAGGGGTGCTGCACAGATGTGTGACCGGGTACCAGATCTAGAAGAACGTGGATGCCTCGTTTTTTTGCTTCTGTAAACAGCTGTATAAGGTCTTCGTTGGTACCGTAGCGTGGGGCAACCTGGTAATAATCCGCCACATCATAGCCAGCATCTTCAAAAGGCGAGACAAAGCAGGGGTTGATCCAGATCGCGTTGACACCCAAGGAGGCGATATAGTCGAGTTTCGCTGTGATCCCTGGCAGGTCGCCGATGCCGTCATTGTTGCTGTCATAATACGATTGCGGATAGATTTGGTAAAAAACCGCTTCGTTCAACCAGTCAGGTACATTTGAGGTCATAAAAATCGCTCCTTTTTTGTTTATTGAAAATAGTCCGGTAACAGTTTTTCTTGATTGGCAGCGAAGGCGGCCCTTAACAGAACGAAGTCGCGGTCTGCACCGGAACTGATCGACGCCAGGCGGTCCATCAGCTGCCATTCCTTTGGTTTCATGCGGGGGGTGGATTTTCTGATCAGCCCAAAGTTATCCCAGGGCAGGATCTCAATTTTATTCAGTGCGAGGAAATCCCGGATCAAATTGCCCTTGATGAAGTTCAATCCATGCATGTCGAAGATCCCGAACCTCTTAGGGTCGGCCTGTTTTGAGCGGCACAGCTGCCAGGCCTGGCCACCGGTGACAAATTTTACCTTGGGCATGTCCAGGGGGTCAAAATCGATTTTTAGGACGTTCCTCTGCAGTTCGTCTAATTGGGAGTCCACCATCACCCACCTTGACTCCCCTTCCATCCAGTACTCACACACCCAGTGATCCTCGAATTTTCCCTTGGTGAAATAGGTGCCAAAGCCGCAGCGCGCACGGGCAGGAATCCCGCGCCAGCGCAGGATAGCGGTCAGCATCAGGGCAAAATCCCGGCAGGTGCCGACGGTCTTTTGTGTGAGCAGCCGTCCCTGTGAAAGGGGAGCATCGCACAATCTCATCACCTTTGCCAGGCGGGCTTGCATAGTACGCAGGTTGGATTCGTTCTTGCGCACCTTGGTGAGGGTGATGCCGTAGCGAGAAGCCCAGTGCAGGTGCAGCATCACTCCCTGGATTGCTTTGACAAGCTCAGGAAGCGATTCTGGCAGTACGGTGAGTTGATCAGCGTGTGAGCCTGGATCGCTGATTTGTCCCTGTTTGGAGTAGAACAACTGTGGGTTGAAGGAATTTGCTTTTGTCATGACAGGTAGGAATATTATAACCTGATTAACTGCCAGGATAATACGCTGCAGGGTTAAGGAAAATCCCATCCATCCGGCATGATTGTTTTTGTTTGGCTGGCATGCGCTACGATGCTTATCCCTGACTGCTCTCCATGCGCATTACCATCCTTTGCTAGCTGTTTTTTTTGTTGGGATGTAAGCCCTGGATACTGACACTGTTTTTCCAGGGTGAGGGCTGCGTAGGGGTTTACGAAAAATAGATGGGATTGGAGATCAATGCGGGCAGGGGTGGAACGCCAGGTAGAAATGTGCGATGGATTTCAACGCGCGCAAATCCGGGAGATGGGACTGGATAGGCTAGCTCTGCTGTGCCTTCTGCTGGCGCCTGGAACAGGTTGATGGTGTCTTCTGGCGTGATCACGCGGAGTGTATCTCCGGGCTGCAGTCCCTCGGCGTGGATGTGGAGGGTGCAGTCAGTCTGCCAGGGGATGGTATCCCCCATGATCGCCTCGCCAGCCTCCAGGGCAATGGTCGGCCCCTGTGGTGCAAATGTGATAAAGCTGTGCCCGGTATGTATTGCACCGAGGATGTCCTCAGCGGCGTTGCTCATGGCATACACGCCCATACACGGTCCGCCGAGAATTTGAAATAGCTTGTCCCTGTGGTAATCGCTGCCGCCAACAGCAGATATTTTTTTCCCTGATGCCAGCAGGGATTGCCACAATGCTACTGCCTTAAAATTACTCTCGCGCATGGGACCGTTCCAAATTTCAAGGCAGTCGAAGGGGAGCTGGTTGAGGTCAAACTGGAAGCCGCAGTTCTCATCGCAGGGATGATCGATGATGATCAGGGCGCCGCGCGCGCGGGCTGAACGGAAGCGTGCCTGTACTTCTTCGAAGGAATGCGTGAAAAAGGGTTGGTCATCGGCCTGGCCTGCACCCAAAAAACTTGCATGGCCGCTGTAATGTGTCCATTCAATGCCGGGAATCAATGTGATCCCAGGTATATTTTTGAGAATCGCTGGATCAACCGCCTGGTTGTGATCGCTGATCGCCAGGAACGCCAACCCATGACGTTGGGCATGTCCTGCCAGTTCCGGGATGGATAAAACACCATCTGAAGCGATGGTGTGGGTATGGAGATCGCCCAGGTACAGTTTTCGCTGCTTGGGCGTGAATTTCAGGTTGTAAATAACTGTGACACCTTCGGGGGCGACCTGATACGCCCCTACCAGGATGTGCCATTTACCAGGTGTCAATGGCCGGGGCGTATAGCCCGGCGTGGCTGTGTTGGCGTTGATGGTCAGCGAATGTTTATCAGATCCAGAAGCGCCTACCTGTTCACCGTCTGGTCCAACCAATCCCAGGTCGATGATATTGACACGCTTGGCGGATGTAAAATATCCGCCTTTCACCGAAGCGGTATTTTCCTGGTGGGTGGGATAGCGATAGCGCAGAGAGAATTCAGCCGTGTTATCAGGCATGTCAAAGGGCAGGGTCAGGTATTCCCCTTGTTTTTCATGGGGGATAAAGTAATCGAGTTTTAAGTCATTTATCAAAAGCGCTCCTTATCCACGGGGTTCGGTTTCAGGGTCTTTCTGTAACAGAATTCTTAATAAACGTGAAATCTGATCCTGCCAGAAGTACCAATCGTGTCCGCCATCCAAAACAAGGTAATCCACCGGGATACCGAGTTCCAAGGCAGTTTTGTAAAATAACTGGTTGAGAGGGTAGAGATCATCTTGCTTACCGCAGGCGATAAATAAACGCGGCAATTGGGTTGATCCCTGCGCGGCATTTTGCAGCCAGGTCAGGGGATCATGTTGGGAGCCGACGAGTTTTTCCAGGTTGCCAAATGTCACTCGAAATTCATCTTTACGGGGATCATCTGGAAGAAGGTTCACGATTTGCATTGACAGGACACCTGAAAAACTGGCAGCAGCCGCATATTTTTCAGGGAAATGAAAGGCTGCCTTGAAGGCGCCATAGCCGCCCATGGAATTGCCGGCGATATAAGTTTTTTCCCGGGAGGGATTCAAGCCAAAGATCTTGAACAGGTATTGCGGTAATTCCTCGGTTAGGTATGAATAATAGGCTTGACCGTTTGGCAGATCGATGTAAAAACTCCGACCAAAAGATGGCATGATCACTACGAGGCCCAATTCAAAAGCCAACGCTTCGATGCCGGTATATCGCAGCCAGGCGCTTCCGTTATCCCCCAGCCCATGCAGCAGGTAAAGCACTTTCCTTTCCTGGAGGGGCATGTCGCCAATTTTTCCCGGGTCAGGCAGGATGATATACAGCGGCTGACAGACCTTGATGGATTCCGGGACGTGATCCAGTTGTATCAGTGCCACAATTTATTCCCCGTTTCCCTCAAAGGTTTCAGGCGGTGTTTGTTTCACAAACTTAAGAAAAAACGAAAAGCCAAGGCTGACAACCATCATCACCATCGGGAAAACGGTTAGCAAGAAGCGGGAGGCTGTTCCCGGTTGGGCTCCAGGATTGTCACCGCTTTCAAACCCAAACAGGCGGAAGAGCAGCAAAAATGCCAGGCTGGTGAACAAGCCGCTCAAGCGGTTCATAAAGCCCAGGGCGTTTGAATAGATCCCCTCCCTGCGAAGATTATATTTACGGGTGTCCTCATCCATGATCCTGGCGCCAATCAGGTCCATGGTTGTGATCACCCCGGCAAACCCAAAGCCCACCAGGATACTGCCGACAATGGCTGAAACCAGGTCGGAGGCGAAGAACAGGGGGATAAAGGAGATAGCCAGCGCGCCTAAGGCAATGCGCCAGATTGGGATCAGGCGGAATTTGCGCACCAGCCAGGCCCACAGGACAACGCTCCCAATTGCAATCAGCAGAACGGATGCAAACAGGATGGTGGATTGAGCATCCGGGATTTGCAGCGTGTATTTTACGAAAAAGGGCAAGCCAGCCAGCACCAGGGACATGGCAGCGCTGTAAAAGGCATTGGTCAAACCGGCGATCCAAAAATTACGGTTGGTGACAATGGTTTTGATGCTGTCCCACAACCGTGGTTTTTCTTCGCTGGGTTTGATTTCTTTTTCCTTGGCAGTCAGCGACATGTATAAGATCACCACGCCGCCCAGCACACCATAAATAATCGCAGTGGTGCTGTAGCCCAGGGCATTGGTGACGATCGGCGTGAGGGCAATACTGATGATCATGGCGACCAGCTGGAAAGCTTGCCGCATGGCATTGGTCTTTGCCCGACTGGTGTCATCGGTGAAGAGCTCTGGAAAAAGTGCCGCGTAGTTGGCATTGATCACCGAATCCAATGTGCCAGTAAAGATATAAAATGCCATGGCATATGCCAGCAGGGCATTTCCTGCGAGGAAGTCCACCGGGCTGTAGAAGGCGATCAGACCCAATACGAGCAGCGGTGTGCCGATCACCAACCAGGGCCGGCGCCTGCCCCACCTGGTGCGCGTGCGGTCGGAGAGAAATCCATACACAGGATTGTCCAGGACATCTATGAAGGTGTACACAAACAGGATCAACGCGAACTGGGGTGTGGTCAAGCCTAACTGATCAACATAAAAAATGGCAGCATAGGTCTTGAGCATGTTGATGGGGATCGATGTACCAAACATACCTATGGCGTAATTAAATGTTTTGTATTTGGACAGTTTCATTAGCTCATCCTTTATCTGGTGTGGTGCAGGGTGTGAGGACCTTATTCTAGCTAATTATAATTTGGATTCAGGGTGCTGGCTGTTCAACATTTCCAACAGAAGCGCCAGGTGGATGGCTTTTATGTTTCATAGGAAACTCGGATGTCCCTTTTAATTCATGTTACACAATTGATTGGCGGCCCTCTCCTTCGCTGCCAGTCTGCATCATGATATACTAATGACTAAGCGGATGACCAGAAAAGAAGCCGATGAAACTTATTATTCAAATTCCTTGTTTTAATGAAGCGCAGATGCTTCCGAAAACCCTGGCACAACTTCCAAGAAAGGTGGAAGGATTTGATCGGGTGGAGATTTTGGTGGTTGATGACGGCAGCAAGGATAATACAGCCGATGTCGCCCGGGAAACTGGTGCGGATCACATTGTCCTCCTCAACCGGCATGTAGGATTGGCTCAGGCCTTTATGCGCGGCCTGGATGCCAGCATACGCGTGGGGGCGGATGTGATCGTCAATACGGATGCGGACAACCAGTACCGGGCGGAAGATATCGCGCGGCTGGTCAGCCCGATCCTGGCGGGTGAAGCGGAAATGGTCATCGGGGACCGGGGTGTTCGTACTGTGAAGCACTTCCCTCTGCATAAACGGATTTTGCAGGCGATCGGCAGCCGGGTGGTATCGGCGACAGCCGGCCTTGAGATCCCGGATGCGACCAGTGGGTTCCGCGCCATCACACGCCAGGTAGCTCTGGAAACGGTGGTGCTCAGCAACTACTCCTACACTTTGGAAACCCTGATCCAGGCAGGCGCGAAACAGGTGCGAGTGTCATTTGTACCGATTGAAACCAATCCACCTGAAAGACCTTCACGTCTCTTCCGCAGTGTTCGCAATTACCTGGTTAACTCAGCGGTGACCATTATGCGTTCCTTTACCATGTACCGTGCTCTACGAATTTTTACTGTGATCAGCGTCTTAATGCTGGTTGCCGGGGTCATCATCGGCGGACGATTTGTTTATTTTTATCTGAAAGACCAGGGGAGTGGGATGGTCCAATCCCTGATCCTGGCGGCTGTTTTTCTGATCGTGGGTTTCATCACCTTCCTGATTGGTTTGATCGCAGACCTGGTCAGCTTTAATCGGAAAATTCTTGAAGAAGTGCTGTACAGGCTGCGCAGGCAAGACGGTTCTCAGCCTCTTGATGAAGAATAATTTTGAGAATATTTAGACAGGGTTGCTTTTCAGGTAATCATCATGACCCTGAAGCCACTGAAGATTATCCATCATTTTGAAGACAAAGCTCTTATCCCTTGTGCTGCAGGTAGCTCGCTGGCGTCCTGCCCGTCCCCTGGTCGCTTTTATTTTCAAAACGATGCTCCCCTTCATGCCTTTTGAACGCTTGGTTGAAAATGACCATTGGATGGCTTTTAACCACCCCCAGCCGGATTACCCCCTGCATATCCTGATCCTGCCCAGGAAGTTTCTCGCGTCAATAGAGGATGTCTCTGCCGAGGACCTTGAATTTCACAATGATTTTTATGAAATTGTACAGGCGTTGATTGCGGAGTTTGAGCTCAACTGCCGCGGCTATCGTTTGATCACCAATGGGGGACCTAACCAACAGATCCCTTATTGGCACTGGCACCTGATCAGCGATCTTGGTGGGAATGATGCACCATGACTCCTTGATCAACATTTGGATTAAGACATTATCCCCATAATCATTGATTCCCAGATCAAGCTGGCAGGCTCTACCAAACTTAAGATTTTCCCCGAATAGAGCTGGCATCTATAGCCCTGCGGCTGCCCGGAATATTCGAAGCATCTAAGGTTTTTGATGGATGGGAGGAGATCGCGAACCAATCCTTTGCTGGTGATATCGTCACCAGCAAAATAACAGGAACGACCCTAAGGGAGTGAACTTGTTGTGTAAGCAAGGTTGATGTAATTTCATTTTACGTTCCCGGTCATTTCCACTATAATACATATGAGTGTATCCCCAAGCAAAACACGGCTAACAAGAGATGAGGAGACAATCATGAATTATGGTGAAGTATTGAAAAAAGCGTGGAAGACGATTTGGAAGCACAAGATCTTGTGGCTGTTTGGCATCCTGGCGGGGTGCGGCGCAACAACCTCAGGGAATGGGGGAGGCGGCAGTGGGGGCGGAAGTGCTGTATACTCGTCCAGCGGTGGATCGTTTCAGAATGGATGGAACTTCACGGGTCCTTACGCACAGCATCCCTTAGGTGAATTTGTCCAATTCATAGTGGATATCCCGGTTAGCGTCTGGATAACAGTTGGGGTGGTTCTGCTTATCCTCGTAATCGGAATGGCGATTCTGTTTTCGGTAGTGTCTTTATTTGCACGGACCCTGGGCAAGATCGGTGTGATCAAAGGCACCAGCCTGGCAGACGAAGCTGGACCGGATGAGAAACCACTCTCTTTCGGGAGGATATTTAAGGAAGGCAAAGCTCATTTTTGGAAAGTGCTGCTCTTCGATCTGGGTCTGCAAATTATCGGGTTTTTTGTGGTCCTTTTTTTGGTTATCCCGCTGGTTTTCACAGTGCTGTGCACCTGTGGGTTGGGTATATTGCTGCTCATCCTGATCGGGTGGTTTATTGAAGTCATGGTTCACTTCTCAGTCATTGCCATGATCGAGGAGGAGCTCGGAATTTTCAAAGCCATAGGAAGAGCCTGGCAGCTTGTCACCCGCAACCTGGGTCATGTTTTGGTGATGTTCCTGATCCTGGGAGTTGGTCAAATCATTATTGGGTTGATCATTGCCCTGCCTCTGTTAATTGTTCCTCTACCAGTATTGATTAATTTGATCGCCACTGGATTTGAGGGTTTCACGTTAGGTTTGATCTTCAGCGGCTTGCTGATGTTGGTCGTCATCCCGATCGTAATCTTCCTCTCCGGTGTTCTGAAGGCTTATGTGATTTCATGCTGGACGCTGACCTTCCGTCGTTTAGTCAGAAAGGATGACCTGGCTCCTCAGGAACTTTCAGGTAAATGGGATGAAGAACTATCAGAATAAATCGGTTCAGGTCAGATAGCGCGACGCTTGATTTCGATTGAATATCATTATGGTTTCAGTACACCAGGAGCGAAGGGATTTTACACTCTTTCGCCTGAAGCGTTGTGTTTTGGGGGTGATGGTGGTCCTGTTCCTGATCTTTAATGAAATTCGCCCTGGCAGCTGCCAGGGCGAAATCAGCCTTCAGGTTATGTCCCCGGATGCAACGAATTTTCCTGTGATCTCCCTTATGTTTGAGCTGGATGGTCTGGTTGAGGAGGACCCAGGCTGGCTGGAAGCTGACCAGGTACAGGTGGTTGAAGCAGGTCAGCCCGTGCCGGTTTTATCATTGACCCAGGATCAGAAGGGAATTTATTTTTCGTTGGCGATTAATGGCGGTCGTGATCTGGATATCCGTGACCCGAGTGGGTTATCCGTCTTTGATAAATTAAGGGATGTTCTTGTGGATTGGGCAGCAGGTCGGTCTTCTGCACAGGAGGATGCCTGGTCGCTGATCACCTCTGAAGGGCCACAGGTTACTCATTTGCCTGATGCTGAAGAATGGATCAGTGCGTTAAAGAATTATCAACCTGATTTTCGGAACATGACCCCTCAGCTCACCAGTTTGGAAACCGCGCTGGCAGTGGCACAGGAAAGGGTGGTGCCATTTGGCGTGGATAAAGCGCTGCTCTATATCACACCGCCGCCAACGCCGGAACAGATCCTTTCCCTCAATGACCTGGCGCTTCAAGCCAGCAAGGAAGGCATCATGATTAATGTCTGGATGATCGGGGATGCCTATTTCCTCACCAATCAGCAGGGAGACGCGTTGATCAACCTGGCCAGCGCAACGGGCGGTGATTTTTTTCACTATACTGGCACGGATCCCATTCCTGATCCTGAGACATATATATCATCCCTGAGCCTGGTCTATACCCTGGCCTATGCATCCAGCATCACTGAAGCCGGAACCTATCCTGTAGAAATAAATGTGAATATCGCGGGTGATACGATCAGTGGGAAAAGCGCACCGTTCTATATTGATGTACAGCCGCCCAAGCCGGTTCTTCTTACATCGGCTTCAGTCATCACCCGGCGCCCAGAATCCAGCAGTGAGACCAACCAGAGCGGTTACTTTCCTGATACTCATCCTATCGAATTTATGGTCGAATTTCCCGATGGTTATGAGCGTGAGATCGTTGTCAGCCGGCTGTACGTCGATGAGCGCCTGGCTGATATCCGATCAGAGCCACCTTTCAATGTACTCTCATGGCGCTTGATCGGCCTGATATCCTCTGGAACCTCCACCGTTCAGGTGGAGGTTGAAGACTCCCTGGGGCTTATCGGACGTACAATAAAAATACCCGTTGAGATCGAAGTTATCCAGCCAACACCGGAGCCTGATAATTCAGGATTGAAAATCGGGTGGTGGATCATCGGTGGACTTGTAGTAAGTGCACTGGTTCTTTTCTTGGTGTGGCTCCTTCGGCGTTTGTGGCAGAGAAAGAAAACACAACCTGCCCGGCGAATTGACACGAAGGGGATGCATATTGACCTCCGGGACAAATCCGCAAGTCGTGTTCGTCAGTGGGAAGCCAGGGCAGCCTTACTGCCTCTGGGGATGTTGGAGGAGGATTGGGAGACCAGTGCGCACTTTATCACGCAAAAAGGGTTGACGGTGGGCAGCGAGCCCTCGCAATCCAGCCTTGTACTGTCCAATGCAGACATTTCAGCGAAACATGCACAGCTGTTTTGGAAGGAAGATGCCTTCTGGGTTATGAGCCTGCACGCAGAGAATGACTTATGGGTCAATTACAACAGGATCGGCACTCAACCAGTCAGGCTGCAAAGCGGTGATTTGATCCATTTTGCCACTGTGGGTTTTCGGTTTAAAATGTTGGGCAGTGCGGATTCCTCACATCTGCGCATTGAACCCTACCAACCACAGCTATGATCAAAACTGAGGAAGCGCCTCTCAATATCCATGCTGCCAGCCACCCTGGAATGACCGGCAAAGAAAATGAAGACCGCTATCGGGTGACTTCTTTTTTGGCTGACACAGATCCACAGACACAAAGTGTCCTGGGCGTTTTATGTGACGGTGTTGGTGGACACCGGGCCGGTGAGGTGGCGGCCGAAATGGGTGTGACCCTGATCACGGAGGAAATTACTGCTGGGGGGATTGAAGTGCCTCTCGAAACGATGCACCGAGCAATTTTAACTGCCAGCAGAGCGATCTACCAGGCTTCTCTGGAACATAGGGGCAGGAAAGGTATGGGAGCGACTTGTGCCTGCGCCTGGGTGATTGGCGATCGTTTATATACAGCCAATTTGGGGGATTCACGTATCTACCTGCTGCGCGATCGTCAATTAGTACAGCTGACTACAGACCATACCTGGATCCAGGAGGCGATCGATGCTGGGGTGCTCCGAGATCAAGACAATATGGATTCCCCCCATGCCCATGTGATCCGGCGTTATCTTGGATCCAGAAAATCGCCTGAACCGGATTTCCGCTTGTGGTTCTTTGAAGGTGAGGATGATGACGACGCTCAGGCTAACCAGGGATTGCAGCTGCAGTCCGGCGACAAATTATTATTGTGCAGCGACGGCCTGACGGATTTGGTCAGTGACGAAACGCTTCGAATTGTGCTCCTGAGGACGCCCGCGAAAGACGTCCCGCAGGCATTGATCAAGATGGTCAATCAGCAGGGCGGTTATGACAACACCACTGTTGTGTTAATGGCTGTGCCAACAGGAAAGATACCTGACTTAAAAAGGAACAGGAAAAAATGGCGGCGAATTAGCTTCCTGGCTGCCCTGATTACCGCGCCTGTATTGATCCTGGCGTTCTGGGTCGGTATACGCTGGCTGCGAGGGGATTTGGATACGACGATAGCCTCTCCGACAGCCGTACTTCAGGCAACCTTGCCAGCTGGGTTATCTGATCCGACAGACACTCCTTCCAAGGGTCCGACAGAAACAGCGACGTTGCGGGTGGACTCCACACAAGAAGTGATGCCTCCTGCATATACACGGACACCCTGGCCGACGAACACCCTGCAGGAGTGACAGCTGCTTGTGGGGCTGGAAAAAGCTATAGTTATATGTTATAAAAAAACAAACCTGAAAAAGTGAGGGACGGATGAAGCCTTTGAAGCCGACGAAAGAACTACCTGAGGGATATTTTAAGCTCAGCCAGCTGGATTTGAATCAGGATCGGGGGATCGCAATGATCCTGACTTTAGCAGGAATCGCGGTGCTGTTTGGGGCTGCCTGGCTGCTGGTGGAATGCCTGGCTTTCCTCAGACCCACTTATCTTTCCTCGGAAAACATTTTGGTGATCACGGGTATGCGTGAATTCTGGCGGGGAATACTGCTGCTGGTTGTCTCTTTTGGATTAATGGTGGTTTTAAATGAGGGCAGCCGCTGGCTGCTGCTGTGGGTGATCACCAGGCATCGTCCTCAGGTAAGTTTTCGAGGCTTCTACACCTATGCTGCTGCCCCCGAATGGTATCTCCCCCGCTGGGTTTATCTTCTCATCCGGATTTTGCCCCTGGTGGTGATCACTATTGGCGGGATCGCTGTCGTTCCATTCGTGCCGCTCAACCTGGTCCCCGGCGTGCTGCTGGTGATCTCCCTCAACATTTCCGCAGGCGTCAGCGATATCGTGATGGTCGTGTGGGTGCTGGGGAAACCAAAGGGCGTTCTTGTCGTGGATGATGGGGATCGCTTGCTTGTTTTTCATCACAACGAACAAATGGTTTAGAGGGATAAGGCAAGTGCTGCCATCAAAGCCCACTCAGTAGCTCCCCGATGGCTATGGTCTGCTGGACATACTTGACCTGAGCGGGAACACCGGGCTTGCGATTGTGATTAATCTGATTGGCTTGGTGATTCTGATTGGGTCTGGGGCCTTATTTTTCTGGCTGCTTCAACTGGTGCGCCCAGCCTTGAGTGTCGATGCTCTACAGCTCTCGCTGAAAACAGTGGACTTGGATGGGTTCCTTTTTTTGCTGCTGAACTTTCTTGGAATCAATCTTTTGGTGATTATTTTACATGAGGCCGTGCATGGACTCTGCTTCTGGCTGTTCACCGGCAGGCGGCCAAAATTTGGTTTCCGGGGTTTCTATGCCTTTGCTGCCGCACCCAATTGGTATCTTCCCAAAGGTCTTTACCTTGTGGTTGGCTTGGCTCCACTGGTGCTCCTGACCATCTTGGGATGGGCTGCTTTGCTCATCACGCCTGTGCCCTGGATTTTGCCAATTCTGCTGTTTGTTATTCTGAATTTTGCTGGTGCAGTTGGGGATATGTACACGGTGATCTGGCTGCTGCGAAAGCGTGAAAGGGTATTCGTTCGTGATTTCGGCAACCGAATGTGTATTTATGGGCTCATAGAAGCGCAGGGTATCATCCAACAAGCAGGGGGTAATGAAAACAAAATCAGTGGTCAAGATTATTTTTAGGATTCGAATCGTCCTGCCCGGTTGCATCTCGAAGTTGGAGTGCTATAATTAACTGCCTGACTTGTGACAGGCTGCAGTTAATGTTAGAATTTCAATCCTGGAGGGATGGCCGAGTGGACTATGGCGCCTGTCTTGAAAACAGGTGTGGGTTTACGCCCACCGTGGGTTCGAATCCCTCTCCCTCCGTTAAAAACATATGGACAACATGATATTGCCCGGGGAGGTGCCAGAGTGGTTGATTGGGGCCGCCTGCTAAGTGGTTGTTGGGTGTTAAGCTCAACCGAGGGTTCGAATCCCTCCCTCCCCGCTGGAAAAGCTCGCGCTGAAGTATGGCGCGAGTTTTTATTACGCTCTTGCAGGTTGAATATGGTCTTCTGGTGAAAACATGAATGATGTTAAATGGGAAAGGGTGGTTTGGTCTCCATTGGTTAACACGCAAAGACGGAGGCACCATGTCGGTTTTAGGCCTGATTGCTGTTGAGACAGCAGCTCATCGCTGAGGCCTGATGCCGTCTATCGGGTTGAGGCTTCTGGTAAATATCAAAGTTGATGTATGTTTCCTCCCTGGATGTTCAAAACAATGGGAAATTTCTGAAAGGTCGGTTTGTCGGCAATACATGGATGCAGTCCTTTTCTCATGACTGAAAAAGGGTGTGTACAGCCCGTTGAAAGGATTAATCATGAATTTGCGTAAAGTACTTGAATTTTAATCAAAAAAATACTATCTTTAAGAATGCTGAATTTTGGCAGCTTTTACTGGCATCGCAGGTTTATGAGTGTCCATTATTGTCTCGTGGGGGCTATTTTCATGAAGTTTATTAATCCTGACTATCAAGAAAGGAACATATGAGCACATCGTCGAAGACTGGTGGTCGGTCAAATGGCAGGAAATCCAAGTCCCCCGTCGCTCGTTTGATCCAGATTGGTAGAAAAAAATCGTATGTGACGACAGAAGATATCCTGGAGTATTTCCCAACAGCTGAAGATGATGTTGAAGACCTGGAGCACGTATTTGCCGCTTTGATCAGTGCTGGCATCCCATATATTGAAAACAATTCTCACAATCAGGATGAGGAAGACGACGACCAGGAGGATGGTGAATCAGCACCTCATAACTCGGTTTCCCAAGTGGAACACGTCCAGACGGATGACCTGGAGAATATTGAGACCAGCGATACGATTGGGATGTATTTTAAGGAGGTGAGCCGGGTTCCTTTGCTGACTGCCAAAGAAGAAGTCGAGCTGGCGCAAAAAATCGAAAGCGGCCGCATGGCGCGCGCTGAGCTGGCGCGGGGAAATGTGAATGGTAGCAGGCGCGAAAAATTGCGCCGCCTGGTGGAGGCTGGTTGGGAAGCGCGGGAACATTTAATCACGGCGAACTCCCGCCTGGTGATCAGTGTGGCAAAACGCTATATGAACCGTGGGGTACCTTTCCTTGACTTGATCCAGGAAGGCAACATTGGTCTGATGCGTGCCACCAAGAAATTCGAATACCGGCGGGGGCTCAAATTCAGCACCTACGCCACCTGGTGGATTCGACAGGCGATCTCCCGGGCGGTGGCAGACCAGGGGCGGACGATCCGGGTGCCTGTGCATATGGGTGACCAGATTAATAAGCTGATGCGCACGCAGCATTCACTGGTACAGCACCTGGACCGAAACCCAACCATTGAGGAGCTGGCTGAAGCCCTGGAGGTGACGCCGGACAAAGTGGAGCACATGCTCAGGGTTGCCCAAAGACCGCTGTCCCTGGAGCTCCCCACGGATGATGAGGGTGATTCCATGCTGGGGGATTTTATCGAAGATGATGAAATCCCGCCGCCCGATGATTCCGCCACATTTAATTTACTCAAAGAACATCTGGTTTTGGTGCTCGAATCCTTACCTTCGCGGGAAGTACGCATTTTACAACTTCGTTTTGGGCTGCTGGACGGTAAATCGTACACGCTGGAGGAAGTTGGACAAAAGATGGGCGTTACCCGGGAGCGGGTGCGCCAGATCCAGGCGCAGGCCCTCTCACGGTTACGACATCCTTCGATCAAACGCAGGCTGCGGGATTACCTTTCCTGAAGGCGTTTTTCCTCACGGGTTTGGTAGACCAGGCTACATCAATCATCTTCGTATTTATTTAACTAGTCAAACCTGACAAAATGCTAGAAAAATCCCACTCAGACAGTTTCAGGGGCCTCTCCTGGGGGGGACTCGGTCTGGGGTTGATTTCCGCCGCCCTCTTGAGCTTTGAGATCAACCTGACGCGCTTATTCTCAGTTTCCCAATTCTATCACTTCGCTTTTTTAGTGGTCAGCATCGCACTGTTGGGTTCTGGCGCCAGCGGGACCTTCTTATCCCTGCGCAAAACAAAGCCCTTACCTCGTAAGCAGGCCAACCTGGCCTGGCTGGCAGGCGGCTCAGGGCTGTCTATGTTTGTGTCTTATCTCCTGGTTAATTTTTTGCCCTTCGATTCATACAGCATATTTGTCGCGCCGGAGCAAATTTTCATCCTCCTGCTCCACTATGTTGCCCTGGCTTCCCCCTTCTTCTTCAACGGCATGATCATTGGCCTGCTGTTAGGTCAGAACCGGTCTTCGACAGGACAGGTCTATGCCGTGAACCTGATTGGTTCCGCCGTGGGATGCATCGTTGCTGTGAGCACGCCCGTCTGGGTCGATGGGGAGGGGGTTGTGGCGCTGAGCGGTGGATTGGCAGCCATCTCCGGGGTCTTCTTTCTGCATAAGTCCCATAGATCGTCCTCCCGGTCAGGAAGGCTGTGGTGGGGGGCTTTATGTTTATCTGTGATCATCGGGTTGTTCTCAGTTTTTGTTTTAGGGCAAAGGATAATGACTGATGACATGCTGCCATTTTTTGACCTGAAAATGTCACCCTATAAAAGCCTCTCGTATGCCCTGCAGCCGCCGGAGGCAGACCTGCTCAGCAGCCGGTGGAATAGCTTTTCAAAAGTGGATGTGGTCGCCAGCCCCAGTTTGCATTCTGTGCCCGGCTTGAGCTACCGCTACAGCGCGCCCCTCCCGTCCATTCGCGGCGTGTTTGTGGATGGGGATAATTTGAACGCCATCTTACCGGATGAGGCTGAAGTCGCGTTTGCCCCATACCTGCCTGCTGCCGTTGCATATTCCCTCGGATCCACTGGCGAGGTGCTGGTCCTGGAAACAAAAGGCGGCCTGGATATTCTGGCGGCGCTGACATTGGGTGCTGAGGAAGTGCATGCCATTGAGAGCAATCCCCTGATCATTCAAGCTGCCCAGGATGTTTATCGGCAGCCAGGAGTCACCCTGGTGAACCGGAGCGGACGCAGCTACCTGGCAGGCGTTCAAAACCAATATGATATTATCCAGATTCCCCTGACGGACAGCTATCATCCCGTGGGGTCGGGAGCTTACGCGCTGGGGGAGGATTACCGATATACTGTGGAATCTTTCTCAAATATGATCGCCGCCCT
>Ga0209121_10000432_pt1 | contig 43588 bp, 39 predicted proteins | sample Cruoilmetagenom3_FD_187292 | JGI IMG/M metagenome (GOLD analysis project Ga0209121, IMG submission 187292) | Oil polluted marine microbial communities from Coal Oil Point, Santa Barbara, California, USA - Sample 3 (SPAdes) (version 2) | ecosystem: Environmental > Aquatic > Marine > Oil seeps ... | reverse complement strand
AAAAAATATGCAAGATTATACAATTATGAAATAGGTAGCATATTAAGGTATGATAAAAGTGATACTTCCATATACGATAAAACTAACTGGGTTAGAAAATCGCAACAATGCAAGGACCGTCCCTGATAAAAAACAAACCTTGACAAAATGGTGATTTTAGATATATTATAAATAATAAGCCATTTTATAAAAGCCTGGCTTCGATGAAATTTTAATATGGCTTAAAAATTAAAATTGGATGAATTTAATATGAAAATGAAAGGAAATATTTTAAATTACTTAATTATTGAAATTCTGTTAATGGGCTTATTTATACCAATTTCAGGTTATTCAAGGTCAATAAATAATTCTAAACAAAAGAAGAGAGAAGCTGTGATTAAAACCAGGGTAGAAAGAGGTGTAAGAAGTGAAACTTATAAAATTAAAACTTACAGAACTATAGATTATTCAGTAAATACGAGGAAAAGTTACAGGAAGAGAGTGCCAGACTACACTAAATCTTTTAAAATTACTTCTGAACAAAAGTTCCATAAGCTGGAAGAAGTGAGATATTATAAGTGGGATGGATATAAAATTCGAGAAACAGAAGAAGAGAAAGGTAGATTAGAAAGACTTTTTAGAGACGTTAAAAAGGTAAAATCGCCAATAGAAAGAGATTATGGTTATAAGAATTATTGGCGCTACTATTTCTGTCGTAGGTATTATATGGGTTATAGAAGATATCCTTATGATTTGTGGTACTGGGATTATCCTTACAGAAGAGTACCTTCATTCTCAGTGTATGAAGAAAGAGAAGAGGAATATAGGCCAGTGAGAAAAAGCAAAGTTTCTGTCTCTTTAAGTTATCACTACATAGATGATTCTCTTTCTGGAATTGGAGCCGAATTTGATTATATCAGGAGCAGGAATATGGGTTTTAGCCTGGGATGGAATACTTATAAAGAGAATCTTGAGAGTGAGAAAAATAGACTAATACAAATGAATGCCTCTTTCCTCTATGAATTTATCCCCTCGCTAACTGGTGAAATTGGCTTTGGGGTTCTTTATTATGAAGATGAATCTGCTCTGGGCCTTAAATTGGGCGTGAGGAGTAAAATCCCTCTAACAAGATATTTTAATCTCTGGATTAAGCCTGATGTGACCTTATTTAGTGATGGAATTTTAATAGGGTTCAATGGTGGTGTAAGTTTTAATGTGGCTTCACATATAAATATTTTCGCCAGTTATAGAAGTTTGATTTCTACTACAGAATCTTTAAGTGGTCCTTCAATTGGCATTAAATTCTAATTTTATACAATAAAACTAATTAGGTTAGAAAACCGCAACAATGCAAGGACCGTCCCTGACTTCCATATATCAGGGAACCGATGCGGACCATGTTTGAGCCTTCTTCAATTGCAACTTTATAGGAATTACTCATACCCATAGAAAGAGTTTCCAGCTCTGAGTTTTTAGTCTCAACATCTTTTAATTGTTCAAAGAGTTCCTTTGTCAATTTAAAGTAAGGTCGCGCTTCTTCTGGATCTCCAAATCTTGGTCCCATTGTCATAAGACCTTTTATCTTTATATGTTTTAGTTCTTCCATTTTGACAAGAGCTTCCTTCAGAATGGAAATATCTGGTGGAAAACCTGTTTTTGATTCTTCTCTTCCACTGTTTATTTCAAGGAAAACTGGAATAATGGATTTTCCTGCCCCTTTAACTCGTTTATCAATCTCTTTTGCCTTCCTAAATGATTCTATTGTCTGTATTACATTAAATATAAAAAGGGCTTTGTTTATCTTATTTTTCTGAAGATGACCAATAAAGTGCCATCTGGCTTTTTTCGCTATATCCCCCAATGACTGATACTTGTCAAAAGCCTCAGGGTAAACATAATTTTCGCCAATATCCTCTGCCCCTGCCTGAATCACCTCCTTCACTTCATCAGGAGTCCTCATCTTAGAGGCAACGACTATTGTCACATAAGGAGGAATAGAATCCCTCAATTTCTTATAATTATCTCCTATCTTTCCCATTATTATCCTTCATATAAGCTCTAACAAAAAAAATCTTATTATTGAACTCTGTTTTTTTTATCTCTCCTTTCTCGATTAGTTCTTTAACAACTGACCAGTCTTCTCCAGCATCTTTAAGAATCTCTTCTATATCTCCCTTCCTCATTGGATGGACTGATATTATATCAAGGATATCTCCTCTCACATCATAAGTAGAGGCAAATTCCCCACCGGCATAACCAATGAGAAGCTCCACATTATCTAACCTTTCATTGAAAATACTGTATGCAATATTTATCTTCTCTTCAGGAGGAGGTTTTACCCAGTTTAGAGTGGGTGGACGAGTAGGGATTGCGATATAAGATTTCAAAGGATGAACTCTTTGAATAAAATCTGCAATCCTTTCCATTTCTTCTTTACTGTCATTAATTCCTTCAATGAACATCGTTTCAGTATTCAATTTCCCCGAATAATTCCTGCTGAACTGAACCATTCCCTCCAGTATTTCAGGAAGTTTGAGTTCAGAGAGAGGTCGATTTATCCTTCTCCATAACTCTTCACTCACTGCGTCAACCTTCAGGGATACCCAATCCGCTTTCTTTAAAGCTTCTCTTACATCAGGAAGAGTTATAAGTGAACTGTTTGTAATAACAGCAATTGGAATCCCCAAATCTTTAAGAAGTTCTATTTCTCTCCCTAAATTTATATCCAATGCCGCTTCGCCATTAGGGACAAAACTAAGATAGTCTATCCTTTCATCTTTATTCTTCAATTCCCTTACTTTCTCTTCAACCTGATCTCGAATCTCTTCGGGTTTATAGAATGCCTGTCTCTTTTTTGTAAACTTTAGAGTTTTACCAACCTGACAATACACACATGAAAAAGTACATATTTTTGACGGCAAGTTATTTATTCCAAGACTCCGCCCCAATCTCCTTGATGGAACTGGACCAAACGGAATCCTATTCTTCATCTTCCTCCAACTTCAGATATTTTTCCCCCCTCTTTCGTAGTTTTTTTATCAATTCACTCTCGTATATTTCACCAGAATAGAATCCCACACTCTTCCCAAGGAAGTCCATTGCTATAACTTCAGTAATAGTGGCTATATTCTTACCAGGAACAAGGGGAATTTTTATGTAGGGAATTGAAACACCAAGAATATTGACTTCGTTTGTCTCCAAACCTGTTCTTGTATAATCCTTACCCTTTTCCCATCTAACTAATTCCAGTTGTAACTCTACTCTCTTATGCATCCTGATGCCCTTAATCCCAAAGAGCACAGCCACATTCAATATTCCAACCCCTCGAATTTCTAAATTATGACGTAAAATATCCTCTTTCTGCATCTCTTCCCCTATCAGCATGTCCTTTTTTCTTTTCACACAAACCACATCATCTGCAATTAGACGATGACCCCTTGTAACTAAATCCAGGGCTGCCTCGCTTTTACCAATTCCACTCTCCCCTGTAATAAGCAAACCTATTCCAAACACATCTACAAGGTCACCGTGAATAAAGATGAACTTCGCCAATCTATCCTCAAGATATGACTGAATAATCTCACTCGTTTTCCAGGAAGGCGCATTGGTCTTCATAAGGGATATCCCCAACTTATCGCAACCTTTAAGAAGAAAATCTGGAGGCTCAAGACCACAACAGACTATTATAGCAGGGGGGTTAAATGAAAGGAGTTTGGTTATCTTTACCTCCCTGGTCTTTTTCTTCATAGAGGATAGAAAACCAATATCTCGATTTCCCAACATCTGGATAGAATTGGCAGGAAAATCTTTATCGTAACCTGCAAATAGGTAACCAGGTCTATTGGGAAACTTTTCGGTTATTTTACGAGAAAGCCCCTTTTCCCCTGCTAACAATTGAACATCTATATATCCTTTGAGAGCCTTAAATAATTCTTTGATGGTTAATTCAGTGTTCAACATAATGATCGGTCACCTGATCTTCAAATTTTCTAATCTGTTTTTTAATCTTAGTGAAAGCTTTAGAGAATGTCTGATAAGCATCTTTCCCTTCCTCTTTAGCGTTAATTTGCTTATTATCAAGAAAAACATTGATTTCGGTATCCCGCCTATCTCCTTCTTCATTAATGATGACCTCAATATGGTTTATCCATTTATCGAATTTTGACAGTTTTTCCATTTTCTTATCTACCCGAATTGCAAAATCTTTGCTTACCTCAAAATGTCTTGTAATTAGCTTATAGTTCATTATTTCTCCTTTCTTTGAATTATATGCTTCCTGAATTCTTCCTTTGTTTGGGGGTGATCTTTGTTATAATGGAGGCCTCTGGATTCTTTTCTCAAAAGGGCAGAGCGTGTTATGAGATAGGCAACTGTGATTAGAGAACGAAGTTCGATGATGTCCCTTGAGAGAGAACTATTCCTGTACAACTCTTCTATCTCTCCCAGATATAGTTCAAAGCGCCTTAACGCTCTATTCAGGAGGTAATCCCTCCTTACAATTCCTACATAATCCCACATTGTCTGTTTTATCTCCTTCTTTGTATGTACTGCAAGGATGCTCTCCTCAATGCTGGATCTTTTTTCCTCTAATGAGATGCACTTTTCCGGGAAAGAGTCCTTAACCATCCAATCCTCAGCAATCCGTGATGCCCTTGTAGAAAAAACTAAAGCCTCAAGTAGAGAATTACTTGCCAATCTATTGGCTCCATGAACCCCTGTAAAGGCAACTTCACCTGCAGCCAGAAGACCTCTTAAATCTGTCCTGCCGTAGAGGTCAGTACAAACCCCTCCACAGATATAGTGGGCTGCAGGAACAACCGGTATAGGTTCTTTCGTCATATCAATTGAGTGCTTTAGACATTCTCTATAGATATTGGGAAACTTTTTCTTAACTTTATCAGAATCTTTATGGGAGATGTCGAGAAGGACATAATCGTCTCCCCTTTCTTTTAAAACTGAATCACAGGCTCTTGCTACGACATCTCGCGGCGCAAGTTCCATTCCTGGGTCTATTCCTTCCATAAATCTATTCCCATCCTTATCCAGCAATATCCCACCCTCACCCCTGACAGCCTCTGAGATGAGAAATTGTCTTTCCTGCACTTTTGGAGTCCAGAGAGTTGTTGGATGAAACTGAAAAAACTCCATATCTTCTATCCTGCACCCTGCATTATATGCCATTGAGATGCCATCTCCCGTTGCAACTGATGGATTAGATGTATGCTGATAAACCTGACCAGCACCACCAGTAGCAAGAAGGGTTACCTTTGCGCAAACCTGAATGACTTCTCCTGTAGAGACATCCAGGGCAAATGCTCCATAGCACGAATCATTTGCAGTAATTAATTCGAAAGCAAGATGATGTTCAAATATTCGGATATTTGGATGATTCTTTATAGACGATATAAGCGCCTTTTCAATTTCCCGACCTGTGAAATCCCCTGCATGAACAATTCTCCTGTGGGAATGTCCCCCCTCTTTCCATAGTTCTAAATTGGAATTCTTATCCCGACTAAACTCTACTCCCCACCCGATTAGATCATCAATTAACAAAGGACCCTCTTTGACCATAATATCAACAGCTTTCTCCCTGCATATGCCAGCCCCTGTGCGAAGAGTATCCTCTATGTGAGAGGAGTAAGAATCTGTTTTACCCAAAACAGAAGCAACCCCACCCTGAGCATAGTTGGTGTTGGCATCTGTTCTTTCTTTTTTAGTTAGAATAAGGACATTACCTATATTAGAAACCCGAAGCGCAAAATTTAGAGCTGATATTCCACTACCGATCATCAAAAAATCAGTTTTTATTCTCCTCGTCTCCATATTTGAGCCCCAAGAGATTGCAATCTTTTCTCAATATTCTCATAGCCCCTGTCTATATGATAAATCCTCCTGATTTCCGTTGTTCCGGAAGCAGCAAGACCAGCGAGAACCAGAGCTGCAGAAGCACGTAGATCTGACGCCATAACCTTGGCACCTGATAGAAAGGGAACACCTTTTACTATAACATAATCGCTCTTTCTCCTGAGATTTGCTCCCATTCTAACAAGTTCTGGAACATGCATAAACCTCCCTTCAAAGACTTTATCTCTCACAAGTGATACCCCATTGGATAAAGAAAGGAGTGATGTAAATTGAGCTTGCATATCAGTGGGAAAGCCAGGATATGGGCCAGTCTCAATATCTGTAGAATTTATTTCTTTATCCATCTTTACTTTAATACCATTCCTCTCTCTGGATATACTAACTCCTATCTCCTCCAATTTCTTGAGGACTGCCTCAAGATGACTTCCTTCTGCGTTTTGGAGAAAAACTTCCCCTTTTGTTATCGCTGCTGCTACAGCAAATGTTCCTGCTTCAATTCTATCTGGAATTACCCTGTACCTGCAACCAGAAAGCTCTTTTACACCTTTAATCTCAATCCTGCGGGTCCCATGCCCTCTGATCTTCGCTCCACATCTATTTAGAAAATTTGCAACATCCATGACTTCCGGTTCCATCGCAGCTCCTTCAATTATGGTATTTCCAGAGGCACGACTTGCAGCCATCATTGTGTTAATCGTTGCCCCTACGGAAGGACCATTGGTCCCTTCAAGGAAAATATAGGAACCTTCCAATTTATCCGCAAATCCTTCAATATATCCGTGAACAACTGAGATATTAGCCCCCAATTCTCGGAGCCCCTTTATATGTAGATCAACCGGCCTCGGTCCTATAGCACAACCTCCGGGCAAAGAGACCCTTGCTCTACCTAACCTTCCAAGAAGAGGTCCCAGAACATAATAACTTGCCCTCATTTGCTTTACGAGTTCATAAGGTGCCTCATATCCAACAGTTCCCCTGGTGTCAACAGATATGACATTTTGGTCGAATGAAACGGAAGCTCCAAGGGTCTCTAAAACCTTTTTCATTGTAAAAATATCTCTAAGGAGAGGAACATTTTCTATTACAAATTCATCCTCGGTAAGGAGTGTAGCTGCAAGGATAGGGAGGATAGAATTTTTTGCGCCCTTGATCTCCACCTCCCCCCCTAATCTATTCCCCCCTTCAATGATGAATTTATCCATTTCCTTTAAGTATCTTTATAAGATCTTTAAGATCATAGGTATTTATTATGGCATTCCGTGGTAGCCATGCCCTTCTTGCAATACCAACACCAAGATACATCCAATCGAACATTCGGAGATTGTGAGCATCGGTATTGATACAAAGTTTAATTCCTCTCCTGTTCGCTTCCTTTGCATTATATTCATTGAGGTCCAATCTATCATAATATGCATTTATTTCAAGTATCTTATCCTCTTCACTGGCTTTTGCCATAACACTTTTGAGGTCAACATCATATCCAACCCTTCTTGAAATCAATCGACCTGTAGGATGGGCAAGAATCTTAAGGAAGGGATTTTCCAGGGCTTTTATCATCCTTTCAGTAACGTTCTTTGTAAAACCAGAATGTATTGCACCAATTACAAAATCAAGAGATTCTAAGATCTTATCATCAAAATCAAGACTTCCATCGGGGAGTATATCACATTCTATTCCCTTTAAAATCGTCAAGTTCTCCAGTTTTTCATTTAAGTAATCGATTTCGTCAGATTGTTTTTTTAATTCATCCTCTTTCATACCATTTGCGTAAGATGCTGCTTTTGAATGATCCGTTATTCCAAGGTAAGAATAGCCAAATTTAATCGCATGAGAAGCAAGCTCTTCAATTGTATTTTCACCATCGGAATATATTGTATGTGTATGAAGATTCCCCTTTATATCATCATACTTCACCAAAAAAGGAAGTTTATTCTCCAGAGCTAATTCAACTTCTCCTCTATCTTCCCGGAGTTCAGGCGCTATAAATTCCATCCCCAGAAGCTTATAAATCTCTTCCTCGGTCTTCCCTGCTATTCTCCTACCATTTTTAAACACGCCATATTCATTAACCTTCAGGCCCTTCTTTTGAGCAAGACCACGGATTCGCACATTATTGTCTTTAGAACCGGTAAAATACATCAGAGCTGCTCCGTAGGATTCAGGAGGCAGGACCCGTAGATCCATCTGTATATCAAGACCTTCAAGAATTACTGAAGTCTTTGTTTCCCCGGATTCAAGGACCTTTTTTACCTCCGGGAATGAAGTAAATAATTCCATCACCTCATTTGGTCTGTTGGATTCGACAAGGACATCAATATCTCCCACTGTTTCCTTCATTCTCCTCACTGAACCCGCAGGAGATACTCTGGTTACTGAATCGATATTTTTTAACTTCTTTACTATTTCATTTACAGTAGGGACAACTTCTCCAAGGAGAAAACGCTTCTCTTTTCCCATCCTTTCTTCATATACTCTTATACCCTCTATAATTTTTTCTGCTTTCTTTTCCCCGAGACCCTCTAATTTTGAAAAAGATCCCTCTTCAATAATTTTTTTAAGGTCATCTAAATTCTCCACTCCTAACTCTTTATGAAGAATATGAAGGGTCTTTGGGCCAAGGTCTCTAATGTTCAGTAGAGATAGAAGAGATTCCGGGATGTCTCTTGTAACCTTTTCATATTTAGACATTTTTCCTGTCTCTAAATATTCTTTTATCTTTTTTGCTATCCCCTCACCAATCCCAAGAATATTAGTAAGAGAGCCTTCTTTATAAATCTTTTCAATGTCTTCGGATAGGTCCTTTATTGTCCGGGCTGCGCGTCTGTACGCTCGTATTTTAAAGTAATCTCCGCCTTTAAGATCAAGAGCGTCAGCAATTTTAGAAAATAGATCAGCAATCTCTAAGTTCTTCATTATTTTTATTATAATTTTCCCCCACAAAAAAGTCAACCGCTAATTTTCTCCTTCCTGAAAGAAAATATCGGAATCCAAAAAATAAGATAAATAGGGATAAGTATCCTAACCTTGACTTTTCCAAACTATAATAATATAAATATTATATATGGAAATTGTAACATTTAATGTAAATGGCCTTCGAGCAATACTCAAAAAGGATTTTATGGGATGGTTCAAGGAGCGGAATTCTGATATACTCTGCCTCCAGGAAATAAAAGTCAATAGAGACCAACTTGAAGGGGAAATCCTCAATCCAGAGGGATATTATACTTACTGGAACTCCGGGGAAAGAAAGGGTTACAGTGGTGTAATAACATTCTCAAAAGAAAAGCCCCTTGAGACTCAATTTGGAATGGGTATCGAAAGATTTGATAAGGAAGGAAGACTAATAAGAACCAAATATAAGGATTTCACCCTTTTCAATGTTTATTTTCCAAACGGGAAAAGCAGTGATGAGAGACTAAAATTCAAACTTGATTATTATGATGCATTTCTTGAACACTGCGAAAGTCTTCATGAAAAAGGTGAAGAGATAATCATAACAGGGGATTTAAACACTGCTCATAAAGAAATAGACCTTGCAAACCCCGAGGCAAACGAAAAGTTTTCTGGATTCCTGCCTATAGAGAGAGAATGGGTTAGTAAATTCATATCCAAAGGGTATATAGACACTTTCAGACATTTTCACCCAGAGCCTGAGGAATACACCTGGTGGACATACAGGTTCAATGCAAGAAAAAGAAATATTGGCTGGAGGTTAGATTACTTCTTTGTAACTGAAGGTTTAATGGAAAGAGTTAAAGATTCCATCATCTTAAAAGAAGTTTATGGCTCCGACCATGCTCCAATTCTCTTAGAGATAGAATAGTCCCTCCCTTGATATCATTTACTTAATATCTCAATAGCCTTCTCAAGCTGTAAGTCTCTCTCTTTCATCAGCATATTTGGTAGATTATCAACCTCGATATCAGGGTGCACACCCTTATTCTCAATGATCTGCTTCCCTTCAATATTTCTAACTTCGTACATAGGAATTACTACCGTTCCTCCATCCATTAATTTTCTACCGCTGCAACTTAAAAGACCACCCCAGGTTGTAGTGCCGATAAGCTTTCCTAAACCAAGTTTACGGAAGTAATAAGGAAACATATCTCCACCAGAGCCTGCGTATTCATTAGTAATACATACTAAATTACCCCTGAATTTCGCAGAGGGATCCATATGTGGTTTTCCATATCTTGGCACAAATACACTAAGCGGAGTTTCTTTTAGATAATCCATAAACATCATAGGAGACCAACCTCCTCCGTTATATCGAACATCAACTATCAAACCCTCTTTGTTTCTTTGTGCAAAAAAGTACTTCCCAAACTCTTCAAGACCCCATACAGCAGTGTTTGGTACGTGAATGTAACCAATCCTTCCATTCGTTGCTATCTTTACTTTTTCCCGGTTGGTCTCAACCCAATTTAGATATCGTAGCTCACGTTCACTACTCAGATTAATAGGCTTTATCTTAATAGTTCTTGAACCCTTAATAGAAGGTTTGGTATTTATGGCTAACCTTATCTGCTTATCAGCCTTGTTTTCAAAGTATTTATAGATATTCTCAGGAAAATGAATTATCTCACCCTCAACAGCAATCAAATATTCACCTTCTTTAACATCTACTCCAGGTTCAGTCAGGGGCGACTTGCGTGATTTCTGCCAACTCTCCCCTTTATATATTTTTTTGAATTTGTAAAAGTGAGATTTTTGATCAGGTTCAAAGTCTGCCCCTAATAAACCAACTGATACGTGTTTTAATTCTGGGAATTTACCTCCCCAGTGGTAATTGTGGGAGTTACCGAGCTCTCTCTGCATCTTGCCAAAGAGATAATTAAGCTCATCCCGATGGGTTATGGAGGGTAAGAATTTACTATAAGTTTGCTTTAACCCTATCCAGTCTACCCCATTTATATCGGGATCGTAATAAAAATCTCTTATAAGTCGCCAGAAATCATTGAATATCTGACCCCAGGCTGATTCTGGATAGAAGGGCGCTATAATATCGTTTAGATTTATTTTGCCCTCACCTTTCTTACATTCTTCAGGCTTGACTTCTATTATACCGAATATAGATTCTGCCTTGTATAGGATATTTTTACCCTCTGATGATAATGAGTAGTTATCAATATCTTTCAAAATTGTGTGTTCTTTCTTTTCTTCTATATCGAACGTCTCTAAATCTGCCTTGGTTCTTTGTATCTCTATGGTTCTTTTGCTCTTAAGATAGAAAATTTTATTATCTGATGCAGAAAGGTTCCAATAGTCACTAGCGGGAATGGGAACGGTAACTATTCTCCTTCCGATATCCTTTAAATCGATTTCTGTTTTCTTGTTCTCACCCTTTTTCTCATCTTTTTTTGATTCCTCTTCTTCTTTTCCAATTTTCTCCTCATCGCTTTCTGGTGCAAAAGGCGATAACGAGTCTTTTTGGAGTGTTATAAGACAGATATTCTGTGTCGATGGATATATTTTTTTCTCGCTAAAATCACAATGTCCAGGACTAAATGTTCTTGATGATATAAAGTAAAGGTATCTTCCATCTGGATCAAAGCAAACTTCATCTTCATCGTATAGATCATCGGTAATTTTATAGCTCTTATTCCTGTCTAATGAATAGAGCCAGATCGATCCATACCAATCCTCATTTTCTTTTATATAAGCAATCCATTTACTATCAGGAGACCAATCATAGTTAAGGATTCTTTCCGTGATTGAAGAATCAACTAATACAGGCTTTTTATCTTCTATATCTACAAAAAAGAGTCTCAATTTTGTATCAGCATATAAAAGTTTTCTGCTATCCGGGGACCAAAGAATGTTATACCGGAAACATTTGCCATCATGGGTTATGCGTTTTTCTTCTCCTGTGGTATCAGTTCGCCTGAGGTAAATTTCGTATTCACCGATTTTATCAGATAAATAAGCAACCCATCTACTGTCCGGTGACCAAACCGGTGAAATTTCTCTTATCCCTGGGGTTTCTGTGATATTTCGAGTAGGACCGTGTTCCCTGGGAACGGTAAATATATCACCCAGAGCCTGGAAAAGAGCACGTTTACCTGTAGGAGATATTTCACCCCCATTTATAAACCCCGATGCCTTTTCATAGGTCTTTCTCATAAACCTCCTATCATCCGGCAACTTAATGCTCATTTGTCTTGACTTATCACCTATTAAATCTCTTATCCATAGCTTACCCCCACACTCATATACAACTTTCGTCCCATATATACTAAAATTTTCGATGTCGAATTCCTTATGCCTGGTAACTTGCTCAATTTTTTTTGATTTTAAATCATAATAATAGAGATTAAGCCTATTATTGAGAGAGCTATCACGGTCAGATAGGAAGTATATTTTATCTCGATACCAGAATGGCTTAATATCTGTTCCTTCCCATTCGGTAACTTTCATGCAAGTATCAAGAGAAAAGTCATAAATCCATACGTCAGGAGCCATGCCACCCTTGTATCCTTTCCAATTCAGCCCGCCTGTTTTCCTATTATAAGCAAATTTCCTTTCATCTTCGGAAAACGAGCCTGCAAATACTCTGGGCAGAGGGATTGGTTCTGGCATACCTCCTTTATAAGAAACTTTGTATAATTGTGGTACTTGCCAGTGGGCTCTCCTTGATATGAACAAAATATGTTTGCCATCTTTTGTCCATCCTATAACCCTATCACCCCCTGGGTAATAGGTTAGTCGAATAGGCAGGCCCCCATTCACTGGCATTGCATATACATCAAAGTTATCATTGTCATATTCTCCACTGAACGCAATAAACTCACCGTCGGGTGAGAATTTTGGATAATTCTCATATCCTTTATCCGTGGTCAATCTCCTTGCAGTGGTATCTTTTATTGATGTTAGCCACAGATCTCCCCCATGCTCAAAGACTATCTCGTTTTTGTAAATATCCGGAGTCTTTAATAAGAGCGTTTCATTAAGTGGAGTAAAACCATTTATAAAGAGGACAATAAATGATACCGTAAGAGTTAAGATATACATACTCTCTCCTTTTTGAAATTAAAAGATTCAAAATCCTTATGAGGAAACTTAATAGTTATAGCTAAAAAGAATGATATAAATTCATCCCAGTCTTTTCCTGTATCCATATATTTAATGATATTAAGATCAATTATATTGTCAAGAGATTTGTAGAACTTCCTTTGGAAAAATTTAAGTTTTCATCTTGCATCCTTAAAAATTGAAAGATATTCCAATCCTTGACTAAGAGGAGAACCTCTTTATAATTAACATATGAAAAAAATTCTATTACTCATCGATGGTTCATCCTTGGCATATCGTTCTTATTTTGCCTTCAAGGATAATCCTCTCATAACTTCCAAAGGGAAACCAACTTCTGCTGTCTTCGGTTTTGCCAGAAGCTTGAAAAAGGTTTTAGAAGAATTAAAGGTTGACTATGCTGCTGTTTGTTTTGACCTGCCGGAACCGACCTTTAGAAAGAAAAAGTTTGCCGAATATAAAGCTCAAAGAAAGAAAATGCCTGATGAACTATCATCACAACTTCCTTGTATTAAGGAATTATGCCAGGCAACTGGATTCCATGTCCTATCCAAGTCAGGGTATGAGGCTGATGATGTAATCGCCACTCTCGTAGAAAAAACCAGGGGGAAGGATATCGACACCGTGGTATTTACTATGGATAAGGATTTGATGCAACTTGTATCTAAAAGTGTTACAATTCTGAATATGCATGGAAAGGGTAAAGAATGGATAGATCCAGAGAAAGTAGAAGAAAAATTTGGGATTCCTCCGGATAAATTGGGAGATTATCTTGCTATCAGAGGTGACAGTTCGGATAATATACCCGGGCTCAAAGGGGTTGGAAAGAAAACTGCAGCACAACTATTAAAGAATTTCATCTCCCTTGAAGATATCTTTTTAAATCTCAATTCAATAAAGAATTCGAAAATCCAGAAAAAACTGGAAGGAAAGAAGGAAGAAGCCCTGAAATGGAGAAAATTGATCAAACTCAAAAAAGATGTTCCTCTTGATCTGGATCTACCCGACCTTAACTACAAAGGAATCGATAAAAATCATCTTAAAAAAATCTTGAAAGAACTTGAGTTCTATTCCCTCATTGAAGAGTGGTTGGAAAAAGAAAAAGGAACTCTGGATTATAATATTGTTAACTCAATAGAAGAAAGAGGAAAGACCTTATGCATCCTTCAAAGAAAGGGAAAAATATACTTATCTTCGGGCAAATCTCTAATGATCGCTGAAGTGGATGAGGCGATTCCACAACTTGGTAAATTCGAAGGAGGTTCCCTCGTTTTAGAGGATGCTAAGAAAGTGGCTCATATTTTAGGCCGCTATCCAGAAGGTGAAGTACTCGACCTGGCTATTATGCATTATCTTCTCTATCCCAATAGAAAAAAACACACACTTGATCGAATCCTTTTAGAACAGGGAATGACTCCGGCAAATGAGGAATCGGCCACAGTTCTAATGAAAAAAGCAGCAAAAAATTCCTGCAAGGCATTGAAAGATAATAATCTCTGGAAACTTTATAAGGAAATCGAACAACCTCTTATCCCTGTTTTATTCCGAATGGAGAAAAACGGAATCCTTTTTGACACAGAACTATTAAAAAGACTTAGAATTTCAATCAATGCGGAAATTGAAGAAGTCAAACAAGATATCTACAAACTTGCTGGTGTGGAATTTAATCTACGCTCACCAAAACAATTAAGCAAGATACTTTTTGAAAGGTTGGGACTGCCTGTGATAAAAACAACAACTACGGGCTTCTCAACCGATGTAGAAGTTCTCAATGTCCTTTGGGATAAACATCCAATTATCTCGGAGATACTTAACTTCAGAGAACTTGATAAATTAAAGAACTCTTATTTAAATCCCCTGATAGAATCAGTTGATAAGAAAACCAATAGAATTCACCCTGAATTTCAGCAAACAGTAGCATCAACCGGAAGAATTACAACAATCAATCCAAATCTTCAAACCTTACCCATTAGAACCGAAAGAGGCAGAAGGATAAGGAAAGCGGTAATTTCTCCACCAGACCATCTTATATTATCCTGCGATTATTCCCAGATTGAACTCCGGATACTCGCACACCTTTCTGGAGATGAGAAATTGTTGGAAGATTTCGAAGAAGGCCTTGATATACACACATCCACCGCCTGCCGAATTTTTGGTCTCGAGTCTGGAGAAATAACACCTGAGAAGAGAAGAAGGGCAAAGGCAATAAACTTTGGCATTGTCTATGGAATAAGCCCTTATGGACTATCAAAACAACTGGGTATTCCTCCTGATGAAGCAAATAAAATAATAGAAAGATACTATAACAATCATCCTGGAGTAGAGGGATGGCAAAAGGAGACAATCGATAATGCAATAGATTCAGGGTTTGTGACAACAATTTTTGGAAGAAAGAGATGGATTCCTGAACTCAACAGTCCGCGCCAAAAGGAATACGGAAAAAGGATCACTATAAATACCCCCATCCAGGGTAGTGCAGCGGACATCATCAAGAAAGCGATGATAAAGACTCAGAGTGAACTTGAAAAGAGGAAACTAAAAACAAAAATGATCCTTCAGATCCATGATGAACTCCTCTTTGAGGTGCCAGAAGAAGAAAAAGAGGAGATAACGGACTTAGTTGTACCAATAATGGAGTCCGCTGGAAATCTCTTGTTGCCTTTAAAAGTAGATTATAATTTCGGAAGAAACTGGGACGAAGCTCATTAGGGAAATAAAAAGAGGGATAAATGGATGCTGTATTGCTGATGGTTATTTCATTTATTGTTTTTTTTGTGGTTTATAAATTCTACGGAACTTTTATCGCCAAGAAAATATATGAATTAAATGATGAAAACCTGACTCCCTCGGTGGAATTCGAAGATGGGATTGACTATGTTCCGACAAGGAAAGAGATTATCTTTGGCCATCACTTCACTTCCATTGCTGGAACAGGTCCTATTGTAGGTCCGGCAATAGCCATTATTTGGGGTTGGGTCCCAGCAATAATCTGGGTAGTTGTTGGAACCCTGGTAATGGGCGGTGTGCACGATTTTGGTTCATTGGTTCTATCAATGAGGAATCAAGGGAGAATTTAGAAATTGATATTGATTCAGTGATAATAAATAAATATTCGGGAGAAAAACTTTTCACTGAAAGGATTAAACATATTTTCTCCCCTTCCGAGATTATCCTATTAGCGGAAAAGAAGAAAGAGATTATAGGTTTGAGTCAGCTTGAATCAATCCAATTAAAATTATACGATATTAGTTGAATTGACAATTAAATTATAGAATCCTTTTCAGAATATATTTTTGCTAAACCAACTGATCCCCATACTTTCTGGATTTCCTCTTCAAGTTTCTTAAGTTTTTTGGATTTGAATAAATGAGATGGAGCATTAGAATCAGATGAACCAAAATTATCGATATAAGAGAGTTTTTTTGAGAGTGCATTTGCAACTTCTCCCTCTTTTTTGGGGTCATGGCATTCAGCAAAAAACCATCCCACTTTCTCACAGTGGGAAATGAGATAATCTATATGCCAATGCGGATTCAGAATTTTCCCTTTTTGAAGATTCTTAATATGCCTCATTAATCTATGCTCACCAAAGAGAGCCGAACCTACATATGCATAGTAACCAGATTCAAAAGATAACCTCCCCAATTTCCCTATCTTTAATTCTTTACAGGATGGTAGATGAAGAATCAATATGTAAATTCCTTTCATTTAGAGAGTTCCCTATATAGCCGGACAACTTCTTCAACTTTGAGAGTTTCAGCTCTCCGATGAAGATCAATAAAAACATCCTCCAAATTATAATCAAAGAGATTGTTTTTAAGAGTTTTTCTTCTGAATCTAAAGATATCCTTGAGAAATTTCTCAAATTCCGGGGTAACTTCAATAAAGGGGTTTTCCTTTAGAGAACCTTTGAGAACCGTTGAAGTTATGCCGGGTTTTGGGAAAAAGGCATTGGGAGGAATATTGAATTCTATGTTAATATCAAAGAGCAACTGAAATATTATTGAGAGAGAGGAGTAGGTTTTTTTACAAGGTTTTGAAATTATGCGTTCTGCCACTTCCTTCTGGACAATAACAAACCACTTTCTAAAATGCTCCCTTTCCTCCTTCAGACGGAGTAGAATCTGAACTGAGACAGAAAAAGGGAGCGCACTAACAACAGCTCTTGGAAGTGATTGATTGACGGACAATTTAAGGAAATCTTCATTGATTACTTTTATTCCTTTACCCCTTAAATATTCACAAAAATCTTTATCGATCTCAACTGTAGTGACTTCATATCCCTTCGCTTGTAAAAATTTCGTTATAATTCCAAGTCCAGGACCGATCTCAAGAATTCTCTTCTCCCCCATTTCATCTACAAGATCAGCAATCTTTCTTGCTATATTCTCATCCAGGAGAAGGGTTTGACCCCGGGATTTTGAAAGGAACTTATCACCTAAAATCCTTTTAATCTCTTTTACGGTCATCTTCTTCAGGTGGGAGCATTCGGAGTTTCTCTATGGAGCGTTCAATATCAAAATCAAAAAGCTCCTGAAAACCTCGTTTGTAATCTCCTTTTGCTTCCCATAGTATGAAACCGTCTGTCTCTGCATCATAAGCTGCTTTCAATTGATTTTTTACATACGCCTTCCCAAGGCGCGTTTGCTTCCAGTCAAAGGCCTGAAGATAAGGAATTATGCAAATATCCTTGTTGGATAATCGATTTCTTGCTTCCTTTATTGATTTATAGACGATAGAATAGGTTCTCCATTCCTTAGTAGAATCAGCCATGAAATCATCTTTGAAATGAGAAGGGTAAAGCATTGGGTAGATAGCATCGACCTTGGTTGCCATTCGCTCAAGGTTTTGTCCTTCTTTCTTTAAAACATACCCCCATAAAGTATAGCCGTAAAGAGTCAAGGACATTTTTTTTCCTTTAGATTTTTTTTCTATAGCCATATCTAAAAAATTTAAGATGTTGGCGAGTTTATTTTTATCATTCTTATAAGGTTTATCACCAGAGGGATAACGGATATAATCAAATTGGATTTCATCAAAACCCATCTTATATGCCTTATCGATTATTCGGAGGTTATAATCTTTTACCTCTTTCAGGGAAGGGTCTACCCAGTATCCTGACCTTCCTTCAAACCATATGTGCCCTTTTGTATCTTTAAGCGCAAATCTTCCAGAATCCTTAAAAGCAAAGTATTTATCCTTGAAAACACATTGCCTTGCTATTAAATATATCCCTTTCTTTTTAGCCTCCCTTACAAAGTCCTTATAAAGAGAAAACATCACTCTTCCATTAACATCCTTTATATCCAGGATAGCGGCGTTTAAGAGTCCAAGATCTACCATTCTGTAAAACTCTTTTAATCTATAACCTGAATGGATAACTCCTGGAGAAAGATATATTCCCTTAATCACAGGAGGACTGTAAGGGGCTGGAGGAATATCAAAAGGGGAGAAAGCAAATATCAAGGAGAACATTTATCCTCCAGTATCCCCCATTTTTACAAATCTAATATCACTATAAGAGATGAATAAATAAGCCTGATTTTAATTTTGGTTCAAACCAGGTGGTCTTCGGAGGCATATTTCTACCTGCATCAGCCACTCTCATTAATTCTTCCATTGAAGTTGGATAGAGGGCAAAAGCTACCTGAAATTCTCCGGAATTTACCAATTTCTCAAGCTCTGATAAACCTCTTATACCGCCAACAAATTCTATTCTCTCAGACTCTTCAGGCTTTTTTATTGAAAGGATCGGATCAAGTAGATTTTCCTGAAGGATAGAAGCATCAATGGAACGGACAGGATCATCTTCATGAAAAGAGCCTTCTTTGGATTTCAGGTGGAACCAATTCCCATCAAAGAACATTCCAAAGTGGTGAGGTCTTCCTGGTTTGTATTGCCCTTCAACCTCCTCTAAAATAAACGAACGAAGAATCTTATCAAAGAATTCATTTTTACTCAAGGTGCCCAAATCCTTTACCACACGATTATAAGCCATTATATTCAACTCTGTATGAGGAAAAATTACCGAAAGGAAATAGTTATATTCCTCTGAGCCTGTGTATCCTGAATTATTTTTTCTTCTTAGATTTCTTACCAGGGAGGCAGCTTTTGATCGATGATGTCCATCAGCTATATAGAGATTCTCAGCGCGTGACATTGTTCTCTGGATTCTATCAATAGTTTCTCCATTGTTTACTCTCCAGACGTTGTGGAGAACATTATCTTCGCTTTTAAACTGATAAAGAGGACTGCTCTCTTTTATCTCATTAAAAATAGCATGCATTTCATCGGTCTTATCATTATCTTGATATGCAAGGAGCACAGGACCTGTTTGAGCATTCAGAGTATTTATATGTTTGGTTCTATCTTCCTCTTTTGCTTTCCTTGTGGCTTCATGTTTTTTTATCTTATTGTTGTCATACTCATCTACTGAAGCAAGGCAAACCAAACCATTCTGAATATGATCGTCCATCTCTTGTGTATATAAATAGAAAGAAGGAGAAGATTCGAAGATAAGATGACCCTGGTTTATTAATCTTTGGAGATTTTCTTTGCTCTTTCCATAAACTGAATCATCGTAGATGTCCACTTCTTCAGGTAAATCGATCTCTGCCTTTACCACATGCAAAAAACTTATGGGGTTATCTCCTGCAAGTTCCCTTGCTTCTTTCCTTGAAAGGACATCGTAAGGGGGAGATTCAATATATTCAACTTCTTCAGCTTTTGGTCTGAGCGCTTTGAATGGCTTTACCTCTGACATCTTTTACCTCCTTTTTATCATTCTTCTAAGTTTCATTGAACGTGCCTATATTTTATATACCTTTTCCAGAAAGTCAACATCCTGTTCTCCTTCTTTTTCTCAGAAAAATTTGCAAAGGTATTGCCAGACTGTTATCTTATATAATAATATTGGAAAACACAGTTTTCTGACTGCAATTCAAGAATGTGGTCTGAGTACCAATTTAATTACTGAAGAAATTTCAGAAGTTTTTGAATAACTAAATCAATTGATTGTGAACCGGGAGTAAAATTTGTCTCTATGGTGAATAAAAGGGTTATGATAACTTTGAAAGGTCAGGTATTTCCCCTTTTTTTCGGAGTTTCTGATACACTGGATGGCAATTTGAACAAACCTCTACATGCATCTTTTCCTTAGTTGATCTGGTCTTTATAATATTTCCACAGGTGCACTGTATAGTTGCTTCTTTATATTCAGGGTGTATATCTTTTTTCATCGTCCCTCCTATGCTGTCATAAGCCTCAAAAATTCCTTATTGTTCTTAGTGCCTCTCATCCTTGAACACAGGAATTCCATTGCCTCTGTATTATCTTCCATTTCACTTAATATCTTCCTTAAAACCCAAACTCTGTTCAAAACCTCAGGAGAATGAAGCAGTTCTTCCTTTCTTGTTCCTGAAACAAGAGCATCTAAAGCTGGAAATATTCTTTGATCTGAGAGATTCCGGTCAAGCACTATTTCCTGATTGCCTGTTCCTTTGAACTCTTCGAATATTACCGAATCCATTCGGGAGCCTGTCTCTATTAATGCAGTTGCAAGTATGGTAAGACTTCCCCCACCTTCAATATTCCTCGCAGCCCCGAAGAATCTTTTTGGGATCCTTAAGGCATTTGAATCAACCCCTCCTGAAAGGGTTCTCCCACTATGTGGGACAACCAGATTATTAGCACGAGCATATCTGGTTATGGAATCAAGAAGTATTACCACATCACGTCCTGATTCTACATACCTCTTTGCCTTCTCAAGAGCAATATTAGCTACTTGTAGATGCCTCTGTGGAGGTTGATCAAACGTAGAAGAAAGAACTTCCCCCTTTACAGATCTATCCATATCGGTTACTTCCTCTGGCCTCTCATCAATAAGAAGAACTATAAGGTAAATATCAGGGTAATTCGTGGTGATAGAGTGAGCTGTCTTTTTCAGCAGTACTGTCTTTCCAGCCTTTGGGGGAGAAACAATCAAACCCCTTTGCCCCTTTCCAATGGGAGCAATAAGGTCTATTATTCTCATTGAGATATCTTCGTCTTCTGTTTCCAAATTTATCTTCTCATTTGGATGGAGTGGTGTAAGTTGCCTGAAGGGGGTCCTTTCCTTTATCTTATCAGGGTGAATAAAGTTAATACTTTCTAATGTTTCCAAAGACTGATATTTCTCAGAATTCTGAGGGGAACTTACCGAACCTATTAGAGTATCTCCTGTTTTTATACCGAATCTCTTTATAATTGAAGGCGCTACATAAATATCATCAGGGCTTGGGGTATAGTCATTCTCTTGCGACCTTAAGAATCCAAAGCCCTCACTGAGAACTTCAATAACCCCTTTGATTAACTCTCTCCCCTCTTTCCTTGCCTTTTCTCTTAAGATAGAAAAAATCAATTCCTCCCTATTCATTCCTGAAAACGGAATTCCTAATCGCCGGGCTATATTTATTAATCCCGATGCCTCTTTTTCTTGGAGTTTTAAGATATACATTTAAATGTATTGTATAATATATAGAAAATTCTTTTTGTCAAGGCCTTAGATTTTTACAAAATAATAGGATTCCTGCATTAACCTTTTGTATATTTATTTTGGTGGAGTTAATTCAGTTCCACAATTTTCACAATACCACGCATCTGGTTTATTCTTATAGCCACAATTTGGACATTTAATTAATCCCTCTTCTTCCCCTTCCTCTGCAGTTTCTTCATTTACTTCACTTAATTCCTTTTCAAGAGATGAAAACCAATCCTCTGTTTCCGATTTTCCTTCCTTTGCAGCCTCTTTTGTTGCTTCTCCTTTCTCTTTCTCAGTTTCAAGTAGTTCTTTTTGGGGTTCCTCAAGCAAATTTTCTGCTTCTCCCTCGCCCTCAAATAAAGTTCCTACCTCCTCTTCTGTAACAGTTTTATCTGGTACAATATCTTCTGTTTCTTCAACTGTTTCTTCACTGCCTGTAAATATTTCTTCTGCTATCTTTTCTTCTTCAGGAACTTGCGGCAGAGGTTCCCCTTCCTTCTTTATTCCTGTTTCTTTCAATAATGCTTTTTCTTCCTTCTCAATTTCTTCTAATTTTTTATTTATCTCTGATTTTTTTTCTTCGATTGTTTCTTTCATCGATTGATATTGTTCATCTGAATATTCCTCTACAGAATGCCTTAATTCGACTTCTTCAAGTTGTTTCGAGAATTCATCCAACCTGGATTCAAGAGGTTCTTTCTTATCCTCGATTTCCTTTAAACTTTGTCTGAGAGATTTAGTTCTATCGGCAAGTTGTTTTGTAAGATTTTCAAACCGTTTTTGGTAGTCATTTTTCACCTTTTCATATACAGATTCTCTAACAGATCCTTTTTTCTCTTCTATCTTCTTTAATTTTTCTTTTATATCTTCTAACTTGAATTTAAGTTCTTGGATATCTTGAGCCATTACTCGCCTCCTATTGAGGTTGATTTATAAAATTAAAGTTTACACTAAATTCGTTCCATCCGTTTCTTATACTGTATTCCGCATCCAGAGCCTTCTCATAACGTCTTTCTAACTTTTCATAAGGTAGTCTTGCTACTGCTGGTTTATATTTATTATCCAGAAAATAGGGATGGAGACCTAAGCGTTTTTTTAAATCCAACCTTTTTATATCCTCGTCAAGGTCTACAGCAGCTCTGATTACAAGAAGACGTCGTAGATCTCTATTAATGTAATAAAAGAGAGGAACATTACTGGATTGCTCAATAAAATAATGAAGAGCTGCCCTGTAGTCACCATCTATTAATGAATTTGTAATTTTAAAAGCTGTATCCTCCCTGTAAAAACCAATATCTTTCGCATCCTCTTCTTTAACTACGGTATCTTTCCCTTCTTTTATAGAAATAATCCTATCAAGCTGTTTCTTTAAAGCTTCTCTATTTGTGCCACAGGAGAAGTGCAGGAGTTGGACTGCTTTCTCCGTTATTGAACAGCCCTTTTTCTTAACAAATCTTTTTATCCAGGTTGGTATATCAGAATCGTACATGACCTTAAAATCTCCAATTAAACTATCTTTAATCTCAGGAATTCTTTTTTTGTTCTTATAGGTAAGAACTACAGTATTCGGTTTAAGGTGTGCAGGGTTTTTGATAACTTCCTTAATCTTTTTAAAGTAATTTTCAGGAAAGGAATCGACCTCATAGACTATTATTAGTTTAGCACCAAATAATGTTTTCATACTCAGGTTAGATAGAGCATCCTCTGCATCATCCTTGAAAAAGACCTCGACCCTGTCCGGTTCAAAATCAGATTTTACGCCTTCTATCACTTCTTTCATATCATAATCATCACCTGAAATCTGCAGGAGATTGAAGGTTTTACTATTATAGACTGATAAAAACTCTTTAATATCTTTTTTAATTTTCATTTGATAATTATAACATTATTTACTTTTAAGTCAAGGTTCAGAAAATTTCTGAGAGGAAAATCACAACTTAGAATCGCTTTCGACTATACCTTGACAAAATTGGAGATGGGACTCATAAATAAAGAAAGTCTAAAAAGATTAAAAGAGGAGATGCATGGAGAATAAAAAATAAAAAGGAGGAATAATGGTTTTAGGAGTTATATGTACTGTCTTTGGAGCAGGAATTTGGCTAATCAATCTCTATGGCAACGGTTTTCACTGGGGTAGAGATTGGCCTTTTTTGCTTCTGGTCTTCGGTGTCTATAAAATCTGGGATTATACCAGTAGAACCAGAAAAAAAGAAAATGAGGATCTTAAGACTATATTAAAGAAGGTGGAAAGCGGAAAGATGGATGCAAAGGAAGCTTATGAGAAAATGGAGGAGAAATGAACTCCGAAAAAGAGAGGATACTCAAGATGCTCGAAGAAGGAAAAATCAACGCTGAGGAGGCTTACCATCTTTTAACGGGAATTGATAGAAAGAAAACAAAAAAGAAAGCAAGATCGCTCAGGATAAAGGTCGAGAGTAAAGGGGAAGAGAATGTAAACATTAAGATACCTCTTGGTCTTACAAGGAAATTGATTAACATAGGGGGAAAATTAGTTTCAAGATTTTCTCCTCGAACCCAGAAAAAATTGGAAAAATTTGATATAGATATTGATGAAATCCTTCAATCTATCGATGAAGAACTCGATCTGGGAGCAGAACCTCTTAAACTTGTAGATATAGAAGAAGGCAATGATAAGATAAAGATATGGATTGAATGAATTTTATTTATCTTAGCGATCTTACAAGTTTTAAGAGTTTGTCTCTTACAGGTTCGCGGAAAGATCCCTTATTTTTGCTTTCTATAATTCTTTAGTCTCCATAAGAAAATATAATTTCAACTTGACAGAGCTCAAATTTTGTATATATTACCTAAAGTGGTGAGATAGCTCAGTCGGTAGAGCACGGGACTGAAAATCCCGGTGTCGGCGGTTCAATTCCGTCTCTCACCACTTTTTAAAAGGCTATAATGAATAGAATTTCTTTATTCATTTTATTATTATTACTATTTACAAATTGCAAGGAAGGAAAAAATGCCCTCCGAGAGACAGATAAGATCGTGAAAGACTATTCCACGAATCTCATAGAAGCTCCGAAAAAGACCAAAATAATATTAGAGATAGCATCAATACGTCAAGCGTTAGAAATTTATCAAATAGAGAACGAAAAATTCCCTGAGAGTCTATCTGATTTACCCATCAAAATCAAAGACACCAGTGAATATAAATATAACCCAGAAACAGGAAAAGTAACAAGTCATCATTACCCAAATCTTTAATAAAAAATCTGTTCTTAGAGTGAACAAAATTCACCTCCACTCAAAAAGAGATTTTTCTGGGTGCTTTGAGAATCGAATCTTGACTCTAATATTTTTTTCGTTAGAATGTAAAAAATGGAGGTGTTATGGAAAAATTATCAATAACGAAAGTCGGTAGATGCGGGCAGGAAGATAAGGGAGACTGCATTGTAGAGGTCTATCCCTGTGACCGCCTTGAAATTGTAATTCATTCAGTTGTTGAGAAATTCTTTAAGGAAGAGATCGAAAAGACTATAAGGGATGTTCTTAAAAAGAATGGGATTCAAAATGCAAAAATATCTTTTAAAGACAAAGGTGCACTCGACTGGGTCATAAGGGCAAGGCTGAATTGTGCTTTAGGAAGGGCAAAATGAAAGATAAACCGAGGATAACAAGACTGTATATCCCTGGTAATAATCCATCTATAATGCAGAATATTGCAATTTTTGGAGCTGATACAGTGATCCTTGACCTTGAGGATGCAGTGCCGCCATCAAATAAGGATGCTGCAAGAATACTGGTAAAATACGCACTAAATAATGTTGACTTCGGATATACAGAAAAGGGGGTCCGTATTAACTCATTAATTTCTCCTTACGGTAAAGAAGACCTCAAGATGGCGGTTGAGAATGGGGCTGAGATTATTTTTCTCCCAAAGGTAGAAGATTCGTTAGACATTAAAGAGGTAGTAGATTATATTGGAGATAGAGAGATATGGCTCGCTCCCATATTAGAGAGTGCGAAAGGTATCCTGAATGCATCAAGGATTGCCAATGCCTCCAAAAGAATTGCTATGGTGTGTTTTGGTGCTGAAGACTTTACAAGAGACATTGGTGTAGAAAGAACAAAGGAAGGGATGGAGCTTCTCCTTGCAAGACAAACAATTGTGCTTGCTGCAAAATCTGCTGGAATCCAGGCAAGTGATACAGTATTTTCAGATATTAACGATATGGAAGGTTTAATAAACGAAACCACATTTGTGAAATCTCTTGGATTTGATGGAAAAGGTGCTATCCACCCTTTACAGATAGAGCCTATTCATAGGGTTTTTATGCCCTCTTCTACCGAGATAGAGTATGCAAAAAAAGTTGTGGAAGCTATTAAAGAAGCTCGAAGAAAAGGTTCTGGCGTTATTGCCCTGGGTAGAAAGATGATAGATAAACCTGTTGTAGAAAGAGCAAAGAGAGTATTAAAACTTGCAGAAATGGCAGGTCTAATAGATAAATCATGGAGGGAAAATGGGGATAATTAATAAGGTAGGTAGAGAGATTCCCGAAGAGTTAAATGGGAAAAAACTTACGCCTTTTCAAGGGGCTTTTGACTATATGCCTGAGGGTAGAATTATAGGGAGAAAAATTCCTGCACCCAGGAGGCCTCGTGAAGAAAAATTACTAAAATCAATAAAGGAAGCAATTGAAAAATGTGGAATAAGAGATGGCGCACACGTTTCCTTCCATCACCATTTAAGGAATGGGGATTATGTTGTTAACAAGGTTATGGAAGAGATTGCCAATATGGGGATAAAAGATGTTGTATTATACCCAACAGCTCTATTCCCTGTCCATGAGCCTCTGATTGAGATGGTCAAAAAAGGGGTAATTCGGAGGATTGAAGGGAGTATGAATGGACCTATAGGGAATGCTTGCTCCCATGGAAAGATACCCGAGATATGTATTCTTCGTTCCCATGGAGGGAGGGTAAGGGCTGTAAAGGCTGGAGATATACATATTGACTGTGCCTTTATTTCAGCTTCTGCCGCAGATAGATATGGAAACGCAACTGGAAAATTCGGTAAATCAAGGTTTGGTCCTATTAGCTATTCTCTCGTTGATTCACAATACGCAGATAAAGTTGTCGTTGTCACTGACAATCTTGTTCCCTATCCCTGCCACCCATTCACCATTGAATCCACAAATGTTGATTATATAGTGGAAATAGACTCAATTGGAGAGTCTGAAAAAATAGTATCAGGAACAACAAGGATTACAAGGTCTCCAACAAGACTAAAGATTGCTGAATATGCCGTGAGCTTTCTTGATGAGGCAGGTTTTATCAAGGATGGATTCTCATTCCAGACAGGTGCCGGTGGAATCTCTCTTGCTGCCACAAAGTTTCTTGGCGATATAATGAGGAAAAAGGGAATAAAGGCAAGTTTTGTATTCGGAGGAGTAACAAAACTGATTGTTGATCTCTTAAAAGACGGGTTTATTAATGTCCTCTTCGATGGACAGCTTTTTGATGCTGCTGCTTGTGACTCTCTTCTCAATGATCCCAATCATATTGAAATCTCTTTGGAGCTTGCCTATGATATTCATTCAAAAGGATGTATTGCAAATATGGTAGATGCTGTATTCCTTGGAGCAACGGAGGTTGATCTTGATTTTAATGTAAATGTGAATACCCATTCGGATGGTCTTTTGCTCCATGGCATTGGTGGGCATCAGGATGCAGCCGCTGCTTCCAGCATAACAATTATTACGGTTCCAGCATTCAGAAATAGAATCCCCATTCTTAAAGAAAGGGTAACAACTGTCTCTACCCCTGGTGAAACAGTTGATATAGTTATAACAGAGATGGGAATCGCAATTAATCCAAGAAGGCCTGACCTCGTAGAAATAATGAAAAATAGCAAACTTCCTATAATGGATATAAGAGACCTTTATAAGAGAATTATAAAAATCACAGGGAAACCCGCAGAACCACGATTTAAAGATAATGTTGTTGCTCTTATTGAGTACAGGGATGGGACCGTATTAGATACAGTGAGAGAGGTTGAAGATTGAGCTCTATGCTTAAGATACTTACAATAAATCCAGGTTCTACATCTACAAAAGTCGCCTTTTTTAAAGATAATGAAAAAGTCTATGAAAAAGCATTCTCCCATTCCGCAGAAGAGCTGAGTATTTTTCAAAAGATTGTAGAACAGGCAGAGTTCAGATGGAGTATTGTGGAGAGTTTTCTCAATGAGATAAAAAAGGTTCCTGATGCGGTTGTTGGAAGGGGTGGTGTCCTGAGACCCATGGAGGGAGGAGTCTGGAGAGTAAATGAGAAAATGGTGAAGGACATATACAATGGAAAAGTCCAGGCAGAGCATGCCTCAAATCTTGGTGCAATACTTGCAAAAAAGGGAGGAGAGAAATTCAACGCACCGGCCTTTATCGTTGACCCTGTTTCTACTGATGAACTTGATGATATTGCAAGAATAACAGGGTTTCCAGAAATAGAAAGGAATAGTAAGACCCACGCTCTCAATGTGAAGGCACAGGCAAGAAGGTTTGCTAAAGAGATAGGTAAACCTTTGGAAGAATTAAATCTTATAGTAGTACACATCGGGGGAGGGATCACAGCTAATCTTGTAAAAGGGGGGAAAATAAGAGATATCCTTGACACAAGGACAGATGGTCCTATTTCTCCAGAGTCAGCAGGTTCTGTTGATATTCCCCAATTGATAGATATTGCATTCAGTGGAAAGTATAGCAAGGATGAATTGAAGAAATTCTGGTATGGGAGAGGAGGGCTTGTTGCACAACTCGGGACAAATTCGATTGAAGACATTCTTGAGAGGATAAGCATGGGAGATAGTAAGGCTGAGTTTTATACAAGGGCAATGGTATACACAATATCAAAATCTATTGGTGCGTTGGCAGCGGTGGGGAAAAGAATCAATGCAATTATCCTCACTGGTGGTGTTTCCCATTCAAAAATGATAACAGATGAGATTAAAGAATATGTTGAATCCATCGCCCCTGTTATTATATATCCAGGCTCTATCGAAATGGAGGCAATGGCAGAATCTGCACTACTGGCATTAAAAGGAAAGGTAGAAATAAAAGAGTATCAATAGTTCATTTGAAGTAAATGAGTTCATAGCAGATTTTTATAAGGAGAGATATAAAGTGGGAAGAGTAAAATGTTGAATACTAAAAAAAACTTAACTATATGGGCTGGAGGAACAATCCTATTTTTATTAGCTTTAATATGGGGTTTATCCGGCTGGAATAGGATAGAAAAGATAGGAGTAAGGGAAAGCGAAAGCAAAGAAAATAGGAAGAAGCAAGCTACCCAAACGGTTGGGTCTAATCTTACCAATAAAGTTCCAAAGTTGGTGGTAAAAGAGGGGGTTCATCGTGATTTCGGTTCTGTTAGAGAAGGAACTAACCCTCACGTTTTTTTTACATTAATCAACATTGGTAATTCCGAAGCTCATATTTCTATAAACGATCTTTCTAAAGGTGGATGCACAGCTGTATCCCTTATACCCGAACTTGCACCGGGAGATTCAGCTCGGCTTGAGCTTATCTTCGAAACTCTCGGTTACGGAGGTCGTTCACCTAATAGGCGTATTCAGATACACTACAACAATCCTGATCTTAGCCCTCTGGAGCTCAGCGTAAGTGCCAGGATACTTCCTGTAGAACCTTATCAGGCCCCTATAGGTGAGCTATGGTATAATTTTTTTGTCCTGATTGATGTGCGGTCTCCGGAGGCTTTTGCTAAGGAGCACATTGTCGGTTCTATTAATGTGCCTCTAAAAGAACTAATTGATTGGACTTCCAATCTCCCAAAGTATCTATCGATTTATCTTATTTCAGAAGAAGGTAAGGAAAGCGATGCAGCAGCGCAAATGCTGAGGAAAAAAGGCTTTTCGGAGTGTGTAAGCGTGGTTGGTGGTCTAAAGGAGTGGAGGCGGAGGTATAGCAAGAAGGAATTCCTCATTTCTGGATACAGGTAGATCTGTCAAAATGACATCCAATCGTAACGTCCAGAAAGAACAAAAAATATATATTCTTATTCGCATTTCCGCATTCCTTGTGTTATTATTTCAATTTAGCCTTCCTTCTGAAGCTGCTGACAGTCTTGAAATTCTTTTTTTCTACGAGAGCGGTTGTCCTCATTGCGCACGAATTAATGATTTCTTAAATAAACGGATCAATCCAAATTATCCTGTGGTGGTTAGGAAATATGATATCTATAAGCCAGAAAACGTTGATTTGTTATTTCGGTTAGCAGATGTTTACAATGCTAAAGGTGTTACCCCAACGGTTTTTGTAGGCGATACTTTTATACAAGAGGATAATCGGAAGGCTTTGAATAAACTTGAAGAAGTTATTCGATCAGCCCTCAGGGTCCAGGCTCCTTCTCCTCTAAGTCTTCTTCGGGAAGAGAAAGAAGGGATAAAAAAGCGGTTAACCTTGCCAGCTGTAATTGGAGCTGCAGCAGTGGATGCTATCAACCCCTGCGCTTGCGCAGTCCTCACTCTTCTTTTGGGCACTATATTGTTGAGTTCCAGAAGAAGGAATCGGGTCTTAGGCGCTGGATTTGCTTTCACGAGCTCCACTTTCATCTCTTATCTTCTGATGGGTTTTGGACTCTTCTCAGCCATTCAGATGGTGGGAATACAACATTATGTTTACATTGGTGTCGCTCTAATAGCCATCCTTGTCGGTCTGGGGAATATGAAGGACTATTTATGGTACGGTAAATGGTTCAAAATGGAAGTCCCGGAGTCCTGGCGTCCTAAGTTAAAACAAATCACTTCCGGTGTAAGCTCTATACCCGGAGCTTTTAGCATTGGGTTCTTGGTCAGCTTGTTCCTCTTACCGTGCACATCAGGTCCTTATATAGTAATCATAGGTATGCTTAGCGACTCTTCAACGAGAATGCAAGCGGTTTGGCTTTTACTCCTGTATAACCTGATATTTATACTTCCTTTTGTAATCATCACTTTAGTTGTCGGGTTTGGATTCGCTTCTACCGGTAGAGTGGAGGCGTGGCGAAAGAAGAGATTGGAGAAATTACATCTTGCTACAGGCCTTGTCATGTTTGCTTTAGGGATTACTATGATCACATTGGTTATAGTTGGGACTATTTAAGACTTACCTGACGCTTTAGTAACTGTATTTTAAAGCTAATTTTTCAATTCTATAAAGGGGAAATTCTTTTTGCGTATATCCTAATAAAATTCCTCCCCTTGACAATTCAAATAGTTAATGGAAGTTATAGAGATAAATTAAAGAAGAAGGATAAAATGAAAAATAAAAAACTAAGGGTTGCATTAATCTATCCAAATAGATATGCAAAATATAATTTAAGAGACTCGCCTCTAATCCGATTACCCCCTCTCAATCTTTTAACAATTGCGGGGCTCACACCCCGGGAGTATTATATAGAAATAGTGGATGAAAGATATGAGAAAATTGATTTCACAAGGGACTATGACCTTGTGGGTATAACAGCCTTAACCTGTAATGCCTCTCGAGCATACGAGATTGCCCGAAGATTCCATGAAAATGGAGCAAAAACTGTCCTTGGTGGTATTCATCCCACCATAATGCCTGATGAAGCAAAGAAATATGCCGATTCAGTTGTAATTGGTGAAGCAGAAACTTCCTGGCAAATCTTACTTAGGGATATACAGGAAGGCAATCTCAGACCCTTTTATAACGAAGGATTGGCCGATTTGAAGGAAACTCCAGTACCTCGCTGGGACCTACTTCCCAATCATACAAATTATCTTGGTTTCGTCCAGACAAGCAGGGGTTGTCCAAACAACTGCAGTTTTTGTATAGTTCCTCGTCTTTCAGGCAGAAAGGTCCGAACGAAACCCATAGGAAAGGTAATTGACGAAATCAAAAAAATTGGGAAACGAATGGTCGTTTTTGTCGACGATAACATCCTTGCAAAAAAATATTATGCAAAAGAATTGTTCAAGGCTTTAAGACCTCTAAAAATCAGATGGGGAAGTGAAGCATCTATTAATTTATTGGAAGATCCAGAACTCATTGAACTCTCTTCTCAAAGTGGAGCTCGTGCGTTCTATATAGGCATCGAGACAATAAGGAAAAAGGGTCTTAACTGTCTTAATAAAACCTTTAACAAAATCTATGATTTCAAAAACGTGATCAAAAGACTCCATAGACATGGAATAGCTGTGATAGGGTCTCTTATGTTTGGAACCGATGAAGATGATCCCGAAGTATTCGTTGAGACATTGGATTTTCTGGATAATGTCGGGATAGATGGTGCTACATTTTCTATCCTTACTCCAATGCCAGGAACCTATCTATTTGAACAATTCAAAAAAGAAGGTAGAATATTTACCTTTGATTGGTCGAAATACGATGCTCTTCATACAGTTTATAAGCCAAAGAGGATGAGTGTTGAAGACCTCCAGAAGGGTCTTAAGAAAACCTATAAAAAGTTTTACTCTTTCAGTAGAGTCATTAGACGCTCTTTACGAAGCATTAAGATTTCTCCCTTCCTCTCTTATTTTAATTTTGCCCTTATGAAATATGGAAAAGGTGGACTAACCCCAGAATAGCATCTACACTTTCCTTATAATTTGCCATAATATTCCAGAACTTCTCTAATCGAGTAAGGTTTTGCATCATTTATCGAAAAACCGATTTTATGAATGGAAGCTTTTAGTTCATCCAACGATGGTGCTTCAATCTCAAGAAAAGTTGGAATCCCGGGGTAACTATCTATTTCAAAACGAATGTTATTTAGAACGTACGAAGACCTGTATTTATCTAATTTATGGGTCACAGATAAACCCAGCCCATTCAATGCCTTTTTCATTAAAGCAAAACTCTCCACCCCGAATTCATATTCTTCCATAACTCTTGCCTTTTCTTCGCTTACACCCTTTTTAAACGTTAAATTAACCTTACTTTCTTTCTTCCTCAGCCTTAAAACCTTCTTCTCCTTTCCCAACCTTCCATCATCAAAATCGAAATAAACACTCAGGATCTCACCGTCGAAAACCTTTTTCGCTCCAAGTTCTTTGAGCCTCCCTATTACCCCCTCCTTATCTATCTCTAAAATCTTAACTTCTATCTCCAAAAAGGGACGGTCCTTGCATTGTTGCGCATTGTGTTTTTCAGGTGCAGAACTATGCAGTGTTTTCAAAATTTTATCGATGTCTTCCCATATTGAATTCGCAAAACTTGTTTTATCAAGCTCATTCAAATATCGAGAAACTACGCTTTTATCTCGTTTTATAGTATTTGCTATCTCATAATTGTATAATCCAGCGTATTTCTTTAAAAGATAAGTTAAAACCTTACGGATTCTAACTTTATCTTTTAGATGGGACTCTATTCCTGTTATTTTATTTAAGCCGTAATAAGATAAAGTTACATCTATTATTTCTCCTTCTGGAAATTCAGGGCATCTACGCCAATCTCCTTTCCGTCTTCCTTTTCTTTTTTTCTGGGTTTTCCTTTCATTTAAATGTGCCTCTACCCTTTCAACGAACTCTGGTTTGCTGTAGAAATACCCTATCTCTCCAGCTGTTATAGGCAAAGATTTCTCCTTTAGACCTTCTAAAGTAAAGGTTAAAAATGCATTCTTGCTTTTAAATTGAGAAAGAATGCTCTCCTTCTTAAGCCAGGGATACTGATTGGATTTCTTTACATACTCTCTATAACTCGTCCATGGGTAATCACCTAAATTTTGGATTATTCCTGCTCTTAAGGCTTGAAGATGAATATAGCGAGTTACTTCTAAGAGATATGCATCTTTATCTACAATTATTGATTTGAATCTTCCCTGAAATAATGGGCCATTCCGATCATACTTCTTATTAAAATATACAACATAACTTGTGTTCAATGATTTCATCATCCTGGAGAGTGTATCTTTAGGAGTATGGATTAATAGATGAATATGGTTTGGCATTAAGGCAAAGGCCAAAATATCTACTCCATATTCTTTAGAATACTTTTTTACCCTCTTTAAATAGTAATTGAAATCCTTTGGGGTATGGAAAATTTCTATACCATTGATTCCTCGATTGATAACATGATAATAAGCACCTGCATAAGTTAATCGCCTTACTCTGCTCATATTTTTAAACTACCAGAGATTGCAACTTTGCAAGGACCGTCCCTAAATTATTCTGTATTCATTAATTTTATTAAATAGGGTTTTATAGGAGATGTTCAGAAGGCGGGCGGCTTCAGCTTTATTACCTCCTGTCTGTTCTAACGCTTCTTTTATGATTCTGATTTCAGTCTCGATTCTAGCTTTTTCTCCCATTTTACGCAGATCAAAATTTCCAATGCTTTCGCCCTCCTCCTTTCTACTCTGGAAAATTATGTCATCTTCTGTGATAGTATCTTTATTGCATAAGATTAGAGCCCGCTTTATCACATTCTCTAGTTCTCTAACATTTCCCTTCCATTCATACTCCTTTATTTTAAGTAAACCTCTTTTTGTTATTCCTTTAACTTTATTTGGGACACTTTTTCCATATAGATCAATAAAGTAATCTACAAGGGGTTTAATATCTCCCTTTCTCTCTCTTAAAGGTGGTAGATAAATTGGGAATACATTCAATCGGTAATATAGATCTTCCCTGAACTCACCTTCATCGACCATCTTCTTTAAATCCTTGTTTGTAGCACAGATGACCCGAGCATCCACACTTATTTTTTCCCTCCCCCCTACTTTTTCAAAAGTCTTCTCCTCAATCACCCGCAAGATTTTCGACTGCAGGAGAAAAGGCATATCACTAATCTCATCGAGAAAAAGTGAGCCACTGTCAGCCTGAGATATTTTGCCTATTCTCTTCAAGACCCCTGTGGCAGTTCCCTTCTCAATTCCAAATAACTCGCTTTCAAGAAGACTTTCTGGAATTGCAGCAGAATTTAGAACAACAAAGGGTTTATCTTTTCTGGGACTCCATCTATGAATTGCCCTTGCAAAAAGTTCTTTACCAGTGCCACTTTCTCCATAAAGTAAGACAGTAAGATCCGTTGCCACAACTTTCTTTACAAGAGCTATTGCCTCTTTTAGAGGAAGTGAATTCCCTACAATCTTTTTCTCCACAGTGTAAGACCTTTCCTCTATTGCCTTATTTATTCTGTTTATTAGATGATCTGGATCAAAGGGCTTCTGGATAAAATCCCAGGCTCCTTTCTTTATTGCACTAACTGCGGTTTCGATGTCTCCATAGGCTGTTATAATAATTACAGGGAAATCTGGTGCATATTCCAAAATTTTTGTCAGGAGTTGTAAACCATCCATTTCTGGAAGTTTTAAATCAAAGACGCCAACCGAAAAGACATCACGATTGAACGCTTGAATAGACTCCTCGGCAGACCCGTAGGATTCAATCAAAAAACCTTTCTTCTTGAGATTTAACTCAAGCATCTTCCTGAAATTCTCATTATCCTCTACGATAAGGACTTTATGCATTGAATCCTCCTGGCAGATTTATAAGGACTTCGGTTCCCTTACCCGGACTACTCTTCACTTCAATGTCTCCATTATGAGCCTCAATGATCCTCTTGGTAAGAACCATACCTATCCCTATTCCTCCGTCCTTTTTTGTAAAAAATAAATCAAACATTGAAGATAAAGTCTCTTCATCCATTCCCTTTCCTGTATCTTTTATCATGATATTTATGCTTTCTCCTTTTGATTCAACTGATATGCTCACCTCCCCCCCATCCCGACAGGCATCAATACTATTATCCAATGTATTGTATAAAGCCTCAGAGGCAAGCTCCTCATCTACCTCTACTGAAATCTCCTCAGGGATCTGGGTCTCAATTTTAACACCCTTATTATCAATCCTCTGGGTGACTCCAAGGATGAGTTCCTTAATATTTACGAGTTTTCTCTCTAATTCAAGTGGACTGGAGAGGAAAAGTAGATGAGTGGAAAAACGATTTAAATGGGTTGCTTCATCTAATAATCTCTCCTTCACTTCTTCATCCTCAACTAATTTCCCAAATCCAAGTATTGCTCCTGCAGAATTCCTGATTTCATGAAGAACCTGCGTTACATTTTCTCCAAGCCTGGAAAGAAAAAGTCTCTGTTTTACTTCCCTTTCCCGCTCTCTGAGATTCTTTAGTTTTTCCTGGTAATCTTTTGCCATCTCCTTTATCGTCGACATCGTATATTCTATCTCTGTCCCTTTCTCACCAGCAATCTCTTCAACTGTTTTGAATGGGAATGAAAATGTTCTGAATATGTAAATACCAAGACCGATAAAAATGGGGTATATCAAGAATCTTAAGATAATTGAAATGCGAAAGAGATTCCTGAGACCTTTCAGGTATTTTTCCGAAGCTCCAAGGAGTATAAACTCATTATTGATAGGAAATAAACCGTACCTGTATCCCCAGAATCTGGTTGTATCGGTAAATACCTCTGGGGTAACCCCGGCTTTCATATCTGATGAACGAATGAGGTTACCCTTGGAATCAAATAACTCAACCAAACTCAGAGAATAACGAACCAGGATAGGATAAAACTCCTCAAAATTCAGCCTTCCTCCACTCTCTCCACTAACCTTTCTTTGAATATCCGAAGCAGCCTGGGATAAGCGATAATCAATTTCTTCAAACAAAGCCTTTCTTATACCTTTTGAATAAGATGTAGTTGTGATATCAATGGATAGAAATAGTAAAAATAGAAGAAAAAAACTGATTGATAATTCACGCATTCAGTCTGGTTATGTCCCCTCCCCCCATGAATCCAGATATTTCATCTGTTCATCTGTTAATTCATCGATTTCAATTCCCATTGTTTCCAGCTTTACACGGGCAATATCCCTGTCTATTTCCTTTGGTAGGGTATAAACCTGCTTCTCTAAACCGCGAGCGTTTTGCTTGAGATAAACTGCTGCATAAGCCTGATTTGCAAAACTCATATCCATCACCATTGCCGGATGGCCTTCCGCACAGGAAAGATTAACCAATCTTCCACCTCCAAGGAGATTGATTTTTCTTCCGTCGGAGAGTTTAAACTGAGTTAAATTTTCCCGAACTTCCTTCTTTTCAACGCTCATCTCTTCAAGGTCTTCCAATTTAATCTCCACATTGAAATGCCCTGAATTACCTATGATTACATTATCCTTCATCTTCTGAATTTCTTTCCCTGTAATAACCCATTTGTCTCCAGTAACGGAAATGAAGATATCACCAATTTTTGCTGCCTGGCTAATCGGCATTACTTGAAAACCCTCCATTGCAGCTTCTAGTGCCTTGATTGGATCTGCCTCGGCTACGATTACCTTTGCACCCATCCCTTTTGCTCTCTTTGCCACACCCCTACCGCACCAACCATATCCAACAACAACAAAATTACTACCTGCAATCAGGGCATTAGTGGAACGCAATATCCCATCAATGGTTGATTGGCCAGTTCCATAACGATTGTCAAAAAGATATTTAGTCATTGAATCATTAACTGCAATAACCGGGTATCCGAGGAGACCCCTTCTTGCCATTGAACGAAGCCTGATCACTCCTGTTGTTGTCTCCTCTGTCCCACCAATAACTTTGTCAATCTCAGATTTATATCCTTTGTGAAGAGTTGAGAGGAGATCTGCACCATCATCCATTGTAATGTCGTGTCCGTGTTCTAAGGTCTTTCTTATATGGTGATAGTAACTTTCCTTATCTTCTCCATGTGCGGCGAATACGGGGATACCGAATTCTTTTACCAAAGCTGCAGCTACATCATCCTGGGTGGAAAGAGGATTTGAAGCGCATAGAGCAACATCTGCTCCTGCGGCTTTAAGCGATATCATAAGATTTGCAGTTTCAGTTGTTACATGCAAACAGGCGGATATAGAGGTTCCTTTGAGAGCCTTCTCCTCCTTGAATTTCTTTCTAATACTTCCAAGAACTGGCATAAAACCAGAAGCCCAATTAATCCTTCTTAGACCTTTATCAGCGAGTGATATATCTTTTATTTCGTATTCCATCATTGAATCTCTCCTTTTAAGGTGTCTACCATATCTACATCCTCCCATCTAAAACTCTTATCTTCTCTTCCAAAATGTCCATAACAGGCTGTGGCAAGATACTGAGGACGAAGGAGATCAAGATGTTCAATGATTTTTCTCGGGCGAAAATCAAATATTTTTCTAACCCCTTTCAAGAATTGATCATCTGGAACCACGCCGGTGCCGAATGAATCAATATATATAGAAACAGGCTCTTCTATACCAATTGCATAAGCAATCTGAATTTCAACTTTTTCTGCAAGGGAAGCAGCAACAATATTCTTTGCGACATATCTTGCCATATAGGCTCCTGACCGATCTACTTTTGTTGGATCTTTACCAGAAAAACAACCTCCTCCATGTCTACCAAGACCACCGTAGGTATCCACCATAATCTTTCTCCCTGTTAAACCTGTGTCTGCCTGGGGACCCCCTATAACAAATCTACCGGTTGGATTAACGAGATATTTAGTATTATCGTCTAAAAGATGATCTGGTATGTTTGGTTTTATAACCTCTTCAATGATATACTCTTTAAGTTTTGAACTCTCCACCTGAGGATCGTGTTGAGCCGCTATGAGAACGGTGTCGACCCTTCTTGGAACTCCATCAATATATTCAACCGATACCTGCGATTTGCCATCGGGACGGAGAAAATGATCATCCTGTGACTTTCTCCTATTCGCCAGGCTCATAACTAACCGATGTGCCAGCATTATCGGAAGAGGCATCAATTCCTTCGTCTCCTTAGTGGCATATCCAAACATCATACCCTGATCCCCTGCTCCTCCTTTATTCACTCCAAGGGCGATGTCAGGGGATTGTTCCTGAATCACCGTTATGACTCCGCAGTCCTCATAAGTAAAATGATATTCGGATTTTGTATATCCAATATTTCTTAATAGGTTTCTGACAAGTTTTGGAACATCAACATAAATGGAAGTATTCATCTCCCCGGAAACCATAATTATGCCCCTTGTTGTAAGGGTTTCTATCGCAGTTCTTACTCTTTCAGGCTCAGGGTCTTTTTCATATAACTTATCCAGAACTGCATCGGACACTTGATCACAGATTTTATCCGGATGTCCTTCGGTTACTGATTCACTTGTAATTATCCTTTTCACTTATCCTCCTTTGAGATGAGATTATAGCATTACAACCAATGATAAAAGACCCTTCTGCATTTTTGATTTTAGCTCTATTACCAATGATGGAATTAAAAAGTCTTGAATTTGAAACTTCCACTTCACTTCCTATAATGGAATTCGTAACAATGGAATCTTTAACAACGGAATTTTCTCCAATTGAAACATAAGGACCAATCTCGGAGTCTTTTATTTCAGCCGAATTAGCAATATAAGAAGGGCTTTTTATCCAATCTTTATTCATTTTGTCTTCTAAGTAGTTCTTTAAGAGAGCAGCGTTTGTTTCAAGGAGGTTCTTTTTAGTTCCGCAATCGAACCAACCTTTAACAGGGATTACTTTTAGAGTAATATTTTCTTTTTCTATCATCAATCTGAGACCATCGGTTAATTGGTGCTCTCCACCAGTCTTAATATCCTCCTCCACAAGGTAATTAAGATATGGATACAAACTCCCCCATTTTTTAATATAATAAAGGCCAAGAATGGCAAGATTTGAAGGAGGGTGAGTTGGCTTTTCAACCATATCTACAACTTTTCCATCTTCGATCTTGACAACTCCAAATCTTCTTGGATCTTCCACTTCCCTGACTGCAATAAGGTTATCTTCTCCCGATTGGATTCTTTCCCAATCCGCATCAAAAATGGTATCTCCAAGATAGATAAGAATATCTTCATCCAAGGATATCTCTTTCCCACCTGTCCAAATTGCATGGCCCAATCCTCTTGCCTCTTTCTGAACTACCCATCTTATTAGTAATTTCGGATAGAGCCTCTCTACCCACTCCCTGATTTCATTCCCTTTGTACCCTATAACCATAATGATTTCTGATGCAGAAAGAAAGGAGATAGATTTAAAAATCCATCCAAGAACAGTGTTACCTGCACAAGGAAGGAGAGGTTTTGGTATTCCATAAGTTAGGGGTCTGAGACGGGTTCCGCATCCTGCAATGGGTATAATTACTTTCACTCAGCAAGTCTCCTTTTCAACTCCTGAATTCTTTTGATTGGCAGCGGATCAATTTTGTAATTTTCTGCAAGGTATATAGAAAGATAGTCACCTTTCTGGATAAGAGAAAAAAGTTTTGCAAGTTCAGAATCGCCCTCAGAGTATACATTCATAATCTCTCCTGAAAAGCCCTCAATCAATTCAGAAGTAATTTCGATGCGTCTTTTTATCCTGTCATCTTCATCTCTATCCCTGAGGATAAATATAAAGCTTCTTTTTAGAATTTCTTGTGGATTTTCCCAGCCTACTATTTCGTTATGATCGAGTTCTGAGAAAAAAGCCCAGTGCGCAAGGGATTTTGCATTCTCATTTATCTGAGTGCTCCATCTCCTTGCTACTGCACGGAAATCATAAATTGAGTAGATAAATGGAAGCTTTTCCTTCAACTTCCCACTTACCTCCTCTGCCCATACTTTTGCAGTCTCTTTATTCTCAGAAAGAACCTGAACGGTTTCCTCAATATCCTCTTTCTGGGTCTTCATTATTCCCGACCTATTTAGAATTTCCAACACGGGAAAGAAGAGGAACGCAAGGGCAGCCCTTGGTGGATATCCTTTAGGAACGGATAAAAGTGGAAGATTCTCTTTCTTAGCTTGGTCCGCGATAACACCATCACTGCTTACACAGAGTATCTTAGATCTATCTTTTGCCTGGCTAAGTAGCGACAAAGACTCTTCTGTATTACCGGAGTAACTGACAATTATCGTAAGAGTCTTTTTACCCACAAATCTTGGCAAGTCATAATCTCTGACCAATGAAAAGGGTAGTCTTGAATGTTTAGCTGAGAGTGTTACGAGCAACTCTCCTCCTATAGAAGAGCCTCCCATTCCAGCAATGCAAACGCTATTTACGCCTGCATATTTAATATTAGATGATGAACCAAGTTCTATAGCCTCTTTTATATGCTCTGGCAAGTCATCTATAATTTCTATCATTTTCAACCTCCACCAGTATATTTTTGAGTGAAGGGAATCTTTTAAGCAATTCCTTTTTAAGGAATCCCCTCACATTATTTGCTGATTCCTTTTTTTCTACCTTTTCCAACAATTTCTTAGATTCCTTCAGACTCAAACCCCTGATTACATTTTTTACCTGTGGAATAAAGGTTGGCGGCAGAGATAATTCATCTACTTCTAACCCTATAAGGACTGGCATAGCCACAAGATCGCAAGCCATCTCACCACACACGCCAACCCATTTATTGTTATGGTGTGCCCCCTTTACGGTCATTTTCATAAGGGAAATAACAGAAGGGTCAAGGTGATCGAAGAGGGCTGATACTCTTTTATTCCCTCGATCAACTGCCAGTGTATACTGGGTTAGATCATTCGTTCCTATGGAAAGGAAATCAACCTCTTTTGAAAAATGATCAGCAAGAAGTGAAACGGATGGAATCTCTACCATCGCTCCAATCTCAATATTTTCGTCAAAAGGATACCCTTCCTTCCTCAATTCTTCCTTTACATCTTCCACTATTTTTCTGACTTCTATAATCTCTTCTACCTGAGAAACCATAGGAATAAGCAATCTCACATTGCCTTTTGCTGAGGCTCGTAGCATCGCTCGGAGTTGAATCCTGAATATCTCTCTGGCTCCAAGGGTAAAACGGACACCCCTCCATCCAAGGAAGGGATTTGCCTCTTTCTCTTTTGTTTTGAAAACCTTATCTCCCCCAAGGTCAAGGGTCCTCATTATAACATAGTCGGGTGAACAAACATCTGCTATTTCTGAATAAAAACGAAATTGCTTCTCTTCATCTGGTATTTCTTCGGAAGTTAGATAGAGGAATTCTGTCCTTAATAAGCCCACACCCTTTGCTCCATATTTTTTAATAGAAGAAAGTTCTATTGGTAATTCAATGTTTGCTGAGATATCAATAGAATATCCGTCAATAGTGGTTGCAGGAAGGTCCTTTTTCTTAAGAAATTCCTGTTGAATTGCGGCCGCTTCTCTTTCCTTCTGTTCAAATCTTCTTTTAGTGTCCTCATCGGGTTTGATAACAATTATACCACTAATACCATCAACGATAACCTCATCCTCTACCTCAATTTCCTCCTGAACACCATTAGTTCCCACAATAGTTGGAATATTTAATGCTTCGGTTAAGATAGCAATATGCGATGTTCTCCCTCCTCTCTCAGTAATTATACCTCTAACCTTATTTCTACTCATCTGTATTATCTCTGATGAAGTTAGAGTCTTTGCAACTACAATGTTATCTGAACCAGGTAATTCCATATCTATCTCTTTGTTATGAATGTTTTTTAGCAATCTATCCACGACATCCTTGACATCAAGATAGCGTTCTTTTATATAACTATCTTCTATATCCTTAAAATTTATTTTCAGAGACTTTAAAAAATTAATTATAGCTTTCTCTGCTGATTCCTTCTTGTTTTTTATCCTTTTCTCAACACTGTTCAGGAATAGTGGATCCTGGAGAAAGAGTATCTGAACGTCTATCAATTTTGTACTTTCTTTGTTGCCTAATCTCTTCAGATCGGATTTAAGAGCTCTCAATTGTCCTAAAGACTTCCTCCTTGTCTTTTCGAATAAAGAGAATTCTTCCTGGACATTTCCCTTTCTTCTTGAACTGAAAAAGGAAATATCCTCTGCCGAATACAAAAAGGCTTTACCTATAGCAATGGATGGAGAAACGGGAATTCCCCTGATTATCCTATTCTTCATCAAACTTCCTTTTTTCAATTAATTTAACTATTGACTCAACTGCTTTTTTTTCGTCTTTCCCTTCAGCTTTAACTGTAATTTCGTCTCCCTCTTCAGAGGCAAGCATTAAGATACCCATAATGCTTTTAGCATTCACTCCTATATCGTTCTTCTCCAAGCCAACTTTAGAATCAAACTGGGAGGCCAGTTTTACAATCATTGAAGCTGGTCTGGCATGAATACCTAAAGAATTCATTATCTTTACTTTCTTCTTGTACATTTAACTAACATAAATGCATAAGGAGTGTATTGACAGTATCCCGGAGATCTTTCCTGCTAACTACCAGATCTATGAGTCCATGTTCTAAGAGAAATTCAGCACGTTGGAAACCTTCTGGCAGTTCCTTCTTTATAGTTTGCTTTATAACCCTTGGACCTGCAAACCCAATAAGAGCTCCAGGTTCAGCGATTATTATATCTCCAAGAGAGGCATAAGAGGCAAGAACTCCAGCAGTAGTTGGGTGTGTAAGGATTGATATAAAAGGAGTTTCCAATTTGTTAAGAGCAGTCGCAGTCTTTGCCATTTGCATCAAGGAAAGTATTCCCTCATGCATCCTTGCACCTCCTGATGCACTAACTATCACAAGGGGTAGATTTAAATCACTCGCTCGATAGATCGCTCTCTTTACCTTTTCTCCAACAACCGATCCCATAGATCCTCCAATAAAGGAAAAATCCATTATGCATATCTCAATATCCCTACCATATATTTTTGCCTGCCCAGATATTATACATTCATTTAATGAGGTTTTAGTCATTGCTTCCTTTAATTTCTTTTTGTAATTTTTAAAATTTAGAGGATCAAGGGTTCTCAGATTATCGTCCTCCTCCTCAAATGTTCCTTCATCAAGCAATATTTTCTTATAAAGAGAGGAATTTATCTGAAAATGGTAGTTGCATTTGGGACAAACCATCAGGTTCTTCTCTATTTCTTTCCTGTAAAGGATTTCTCCACAGGAATCACATTTAACCCAGACTCCATCTGGAATTTCCCTTTTCTTGCTCTCTTTTTCTATCCCCTTTCTCTTCTGAAACCACTTCATTTTTTCTCCAATATTGAAATATTCATTGCCGGAGGTCGGGCTCGAACCGACACGGAGAAAACCTCCACCGGATTTTAAGTCCGATGCGTCTACCAATTCCGCCACTCCGGCTCACCTATTTAATTTTACCTTATAAAAGGGATATGTCAAGTCCTACGTTCTTGCTTAGATTCCTTTCAAAAAAATCTATTTTTGTTACTCTGACTCTCCAAGTTTCTCCTTAATGCTATGGTTAATCCTTTTTAACTCTTTTTTCATATCCTTCACATCTGGAGCATC
>Ga0209121_10000430_pt1 | contig 43708 bp, 39 predicted proteins | sample Cruoilmetagenom3_FD_187292 | JGI IMG/M metagenome (GOLD analysis project Ga0209121, IMG submission 187292) | Oil polluted marine microbial communities from Coal Oil Point, Santa Barbara, California, USA - Sample 3 (SPAdes) (version 2) | ecosystem: Environmental > Aquatic > Marine > Oil seeps ... | reverse complement strand
GGTGAGCGACTATTCTGGTTAGAGGGGATTAGTGATGAGTATTTAGAAAAAATTTATGCGGCATCGTCTTGCCTAATTGCTGCCAGCGAAGGAGAAGGCTTTGGTTTGCCGCTAATAGAATCAGCTCAGTATAAACTTCCCATTATCGCCAGAGATATTCCGGTTTTTCATGAGGTGGCTGGTGATTATGCGCATTACTTCTCTGGCACCTCTTCACAAGCCTTAGTCTCAGCGATCAAGCAATGGCTTTCTCTGCAATCTAAGGGGCTAGCCCCACAATCAGAAAATATATCATGGCTCACATGGGAGCAGTCTTCAAAATTACTAATAGAGAAAATTATTAATTAATAGCCAAGAAAGTTGGCCTCACAATCCTAGAGCCCGCATTAGTATATGCCCAACAAATATCTTACAGAAGTAAAAAATCCTAACTCTTTATCTAGTCTGCTCATGATTATTGTTGGAGTAGGTCTATTTTTGTATTCAACATTCACACCTAGCTTTATTAGTGGCCACTCTAGTTACTGGCTCGCCGAAAATGAGGACATAACTCAGTACATTTCCGGCTTTAATGCGTACTTCTCTTCTCCATGGCATTGGCCGCTACTCTATTTCGACAACTTCAACTATCCCGAAGGCACCAGGGCAACTTTCGTCGATATTATTCCCATTTATTCATTAGTTTTGAAATTATTTGTTCCTGCAAGCTTATTTCCATTCAATCCTTTTGGCTTATGGGTTGCATTGTGCTTTTTTCTGCAAGGTGTTTCGGCCTGGTGGATTGCTCGCGAGTTAAAATCGAACTCTTGGGTTATTCTCTTCTTTTTGGCGATTTCGTTTACATTGTATCCTGCTTTAATGGCTCGCTTAGGACATATTTCATTGATGTCCCATTGGATACTTCTCTTTTCATTTGCACTGTACCTAAAAAGTAACACCGCAAAAAATATTCAATTTAAATCATACATAGCTCTTTTATTTTTAGCCTTTTATATAAATATATATTTATTTGCCATGAGCTATGCAATTTATACTGTTACCATATTTCATTTGCGCCATTTAAACGGCCCTGCAAACCAGTTAAAATTCATTATTACGCCTTTGGTTGTAGTGGTTTTTAGTCTATTTGCAACGATTTTGCCGTTGCCCGACTCCTCAATCTCAAAAGAATGGGGGTTCGGGTATTATTCTATGAATATTTTGTCTCCAATAATAGGAGGGGACATAATAAGAATTCAAAGCGAAGTAATGCCAGGGCAGTACGAAGGGTTTAATTATTTAGGATTGGGGGTATTAACATTATTTGTCTGGGCTTTAATATTAAACTACAAGCATAGTTTAAACTCTTTTAAACATCATCGAGCACTCACATTGTTGGCGTTATTATTCTCATTTTACGCTATATCTAATCAAATTTATTGGGGTAAAGTTCATATAGCATATTTGTCTTACCCAAATATCTTGGATGGAATTACTTCTCAATTTAGAGCATCTGGTAGATTTTTTTGGGCGGTAGGGTACGCAATGATTGTCTTCAGTGTAATTATTGTATATCGGCATACTAAGAAGTCTATCGCAGTCGTATTTATCTTCTTACTCGCATTACTTCAAATAGTCGACTTAGGCGAGAGAATATCGATACTCAAGAAGACTTCGAATAGAGCCGCTTCATCAGTTTTAGATCATCAGGCTCTAACGAATTTACTTCATAAAAAAACTTCAACTATTTATTTCTATCCAAAATTTAGGTGCGCGAAAAACTCTTCACCCCATGACACACTTTTGCCAATAATGAAGTATACGTCAGAAAATAAATTAGCATTGAATACAGGTTATATTGCGAGGTATCAACCCCCATGCGACGATATTCGGTCGGAAATCGAACGTGCTAACTTTAAAACTGCCGCGTTTATTTTTGCGCAGAAAGATTTTACTAGCACTGAGGTAATTAGAGGTTATTTCCCTCATGATATACACCCACGATGCCTACCATTAGGTAATCTATTTTTATGTATACCAGATTAATCGAAATTATAGAGTGCTGAGCCACAATTTACTTTCAGGGCTATTATAATATTCATTTATCTTGATAGATCCCTAAACCATTCTTTAAATATAAAGCTATATTCTTAAATTATGACAGACAGTTCAACTTCACACCCAACACTGCTGAGTATCGTGGCTCCTTTCTACAATGAACAGGACAATGTTGCCCAGTTTTTTGAGCGTATCTACGCTCTCGTCGACCAAAAAAATCCAAAGTATATAATCGAGCTTATCGCCGTTAATGATGGCAGTAGCGACGCAACTCTTCCCACGCTAATAGAGATGAGCGACAGATATCCTCGGGTATGCGTAATAGATTTGTCTAGAAACTTTGGGAAGGAAGCTGCTCTTTCTGCAGGTCTGAACCATGTCAACGGGCAAATTGTTGTTACCATTGATACAGATTTACAACACCCTCCCGAAAAGATTCTCGAAATGATTCGCCTGTGGGAAGATGGTTATGAAGTAATACTAGCCAAGAGATCAAGTAGGGATACTGATCATTTTATCCAGCGAAGTTCTGCAAATGCATTTTATCGATTGCACAATATAATTTCAGACATTGAAATCCCAGCAGATGTTGGAGATTTTAGGATGATGGATATTTCTGTTGTCACAGAGCTTAATAGGCTTCAAGAAAGTCGACGCTTTATGAAAGGCTTATTTGCCTGGGTTGGTTTTAAAACAATTACCATCGAATATGAGGTTGAACCTCGACTCTCTGGGAAGTCTAGCTTTAATACTTGGCAACTGTGGAATTTTGCATTGGAAGGAATTACCAGTTTTAGCAGTGCGCCGTTAAGAGTATGGAGCTACATTGGCGCTCTGATTTCCGGGTTTTCGTTTACTTACGCCATATATCTTATAATCAAAACACTGATGTATGGGAGTGACGCACCTGGTTTTGCATCAATAATGGTCACGGTTTTATTTATCGGTGGGGTGCAACTTATAGGAATCGGGGTTCTTGGTGAGTATATAGGGAGAACCTATAACGAAGTAAAAAACCGGCCTGTCTATATAGTAAGAAGGTTATACCGATCAAATGATTAAGACACCCCTTATTATTGATAAAAACAAGCCATTGATTATTTTCGCAGCAGTAGGCGTTATAAATACGCTTATCCATTCAACAGCAGTGATTTCATTTGTTGAGCTGCTAGCAATAAACCCCGTGCTCGCAAATACGTTTGCTTTTTTTATATCAAACATTCTTTCATATTTCATGAACTCCAATTGGACATTTAGAGTAGCTCCAAATTTATCCGGATATCTAAAGTTTCTAATTGCCTCTACCGGCAGCCTCTTTTTCGCAATCACTTTTTCGGCATTTGCTGAGTATATGGGGTGGCACTATTTGATTGGGCTATTTTTAGTCATTGTTATTTCGCCACTCTTAACATTCCTTGTTTATAAAACATGGGTTTTTTCAGGAAAACAAAAATGAATCAAATAGAAATATATTCCATGAAAACACCTTATTCGCTATTTATATGCGATGCGTAGAAATATCTTCACTAGAGGTATAGTCGGTTCCGGCGTACGAAGAATTAAAAGATGGGGTGGGGTGGGGTGGACACGGCGTCGCTTAAATGGCCCTTACACCAAATTTGACTATAGCTCTGAAGTAAACCTCCGATATTTATTCTAAATTCCAAAGGCTGAAAATATTTTCATGATACTTAAAGATAAAACTTACTCTATTCTAATATCATTGTTCTTAGGACTTATTCTAATTAAGTCCCTTCTACTGTATTTTTTTCAGTCACCTTGGATATTCTCAGATGAGCAGTCATATTTCGGAATGGCTGAGAAGGTTATACAGGGTGATTTCAAAAAAATAACCAATTCCCATCAACCAGGGTATTCACTAGTGGTCGCTTTGGCTATGCTAATGCCAACGATATCACTTTCCTACAAAATGATACTTTTTATTAATACAATAATTTCTTCAAGTGTAATATTTCTTGCGTATACTTTATTCAGGAATATTTTCAAAGAAAACAGAAAGAAATCTATATTTTTATCTCTTCTAGTATCTCTACTACCCCAGTTTCTTCTTTATAACTATGTAATTATGAGCGAGACCCTTAATACAGTAGTCGTTTATGGGATATTTTCGCTATTGTTACTGCTCTCCAAGGTGGAGTTCAAGCATAGAGCTGGACTATGGGCATTGCTGGGGATTGCTGTAGGGTTTTCTCCAATTATTCGATCTCAAAATATACTTTTATTTATTTTGTTTCTGGCATTCGCGTTATTTAATATTTTTATGGCGGATAGAAAAATAGGCCCCGCGGTAAAAAATTATATTATTTCGATTCTTTTAGCAGTCACGACGTATGTGATATTTAAATATATAGTCTTCCCTAACACCGGTTCATATTCTACCCAAAAGTCTGACTATCTATTAAGTATCGTACACTCTTTTAGTAGCGCGTCATCATTTATTGATTTGTCTCATATATTTCTAAGCGAAATAAGCTATTTTTTTGTCGCTACTCTTTTCATTCCAACGTTTCTAGCAATCGTCTATTTAATGCAGAAGGAGGAAATGCAAAACTATAAAAACGTAATTGGGTTTTTTCTGGTTTTTCTCAGTGCTAATGTCGCAGTAACAACTTTGCACGCTAACTCAGTGCTTTATAACTTGGATATCAAAACAACCTATTCAAGATATTTAGATTTTATTACGCCTATATTCTTTACTTTCGGGCTAATAGGAATCAATAACTTCTCTAGCCTAGCCAGGAATAGTAATAAAAATATTTATTACATAGGTGGAATAATATTAGTTACCACTACACTTTTATTTATTGTCGAAAACAACATATTTCCCAATACGTTCGCAATATATGTGTATCAGTATCTTGGCGAATGGACTAGCAAAATTCTTCTGTTGGTACTAATTTCGATATTCACTATTGCTCTTTCCCGCAATAAGACAAAATGGGTGATGGTGGGTATTAGTGCCTGCTTATTACTAACTACTGCTCCTACAATAAGCAGGCAAATTAAGTTTTCGACCGACACATTTAATCTTTACGCGCCGATGGGCTACTGGTTCGATAAAAATAAAATTCGCGATGCAACAATTATAATCGATGAAGAATTATTGGATAACAACAATCAGTCGAAAGACAGTCCTTATTCAAAGAGCAGTCGTATGGATTATACTACTTTCTATTCTCTTTTATTTTGGACAAGTTTCTATAATGATATTCACTCGGCGGCGCCCGATCTAGATGAAAATCAATATATCGTTACTGATACATTGTTACCTAGAAGTGCTCTTGCTTTTTCCGGAAATTTCGTTCTTTATGACAAACACCCCCAACTTTCGTTTAGACTTTCACCACATATGCTATACCGTTTCGGACGCGGGCTAAACCTACCAGAACAAGACTGGATATGGATGAACGGGAATGGCAAGTATTCCATAGATAAAATTCCCATATATGATATACACGAACTTTCTATAGTTATCCAACTGAAAGGTTTTTATCCTAGAGATCTCGACAAAGAAGTTGAAGTGTTTGTTAATGAACGTTCAATAGGTACTCTTAAAAATAGGGATAATGAGTTTAATTTCTCCTTACAGTCAGATGAAAGATTCTCTGTTGATTCCATTACTATCCTATCTAAAACATGGGATCCAGAAACACAAAAATATGCAGCGGCAGGAAAAGGTTTGGGCCTGGACTTAAAATCTATCAATTTGATCTATGTAGATCAGTTAGAAGAGATATAAATGGCGAATCACCATCTAGCCAGGTGATCAATATTACCAGCTCTAAGCTCTATCTTTACATTCTTATCCATCACCTTTACCGTGACATTAATTTTATTAGAGAATATTTCGGAGACCTCACTATTGAAACTTATCATACAAATCCCATGCTACAACGAGGCAGAAACGCTAGCTATCGCACTTTCCTCACTACCTCGAGAAGTGCCTGGTTTTACCGAAGTAGAATGGTTAATTATTAACGATGGTTGTACAGATGACACCGTTAAGGTCGCCAAAGAATGCGGCGTTGACCATGTAGTAAATTTTAATCACAACCAAGGATTAGCAAAAGGATTTATGGCGGGCATTCAGGAGTGCCTTAAACAAGGCGCCGACGTTATTGTAAATACGGATGCGGACAATCAGTATGAAGCTGCAGATATCCCTAAACTCACGCAGCCCATATTAGAGAACAAAGCCGAATATGTGATTGGTGCTCGCCCTATCAGCCAAACAGATCATTTTTCTCCAACCAAAAAGTTTCTGCAGAAACTTGGATCCTGGGTAGTTCGGAAGGCAAGTGGTACGGATATCCCCGATGCACCTAGTGGATTCCGTGCCATGAGCAAAGAGTGCGCTCAGCAGCTGAATGTTTATAACAACTACACCTACACTTTAGAAACCATTATTCAGGCCGGCCAAAAAAATATTGCGACAACATCTGTACCGATTCGTACAAATGAAGATTTACGCCCTTCCAAGCTTGTGTCTAGCATTCCTAATTATGTAAAAAAATCTGTTGTAACTATTTTCAGAATTTTCGTAGTTTATAAACCTTTTCGATTTTTCATGTCAATTGCCGCAGTCTTGTTTAGTCTCGGGTTTTTATTGGGGCTAAGGTTTCTTTATTTTTATTTTACAGGGGATGGGGAGGGCCATACACAATCCCTCATATTGGCGGGTGTTTTATTAGGGATGGGATTTCAAACTGGGCTTATTGCCTTTGTGGCGGATTTACTGGCCGTAAATCGAGAGTTGCTTGAAAAGACTCGTTACGGTATTAATTTCAATCATCCCGCATGCTCAGATATTAGTACGACAAGGGACAAAGGTAGCTCAAAATGAAAATCGCCGGTGGCATCAAGGAAAATGGTATTACAGTAGGCAATGCCTATGATAAATACGGATCAAAAAATCCTATCGTGCGCTGGATTATGAGTGGGTTTGATGATTCTTTAAGCACGCTAGTAAATAAAGCTGCCCCATCCTCGATTCACGAAATCGGATGCGGAGAAGGATACTGGGTAGTGAAGTGGAAAGAGCAGAGTATCGATGCTCGGGGTAGTGACTTTTCGTCACAAGTTATTTATCTAGCGCGTGAAAACGCGGTTGCGCACGGCTTGTCACCATCCATTTTCACCCAACGCAGCATTTACAACATTACGCCGGACAACGATAGTGCAGACTTGGTAGTGTGTTGTGAAGTCTTGGAGCACCTCGAATCTCCTGAAGAAGCATTAGCGGTATTACAAGGGGTTGTGGAAGAGTATTTGATTCTAAGTGTTCCTAGAGAACCTATTTGGTGCGCTTTAAATTTAATGAGAGGAAAATATTTATCCAGCCTAGGTAATACCCCCGGCCATATTCAACATTGGTCAAGTAAGGCATTTATAGAGTTAGTTTCTCAATATTTTGACATTGTAGAGATAAAAACCCCCTTTCCATGGACAATGATACTTTGTAAAAGAAAAGAAAGATCGCAAATATAACTGTATAACCTTGGTAGAAGTTACGTCTTCGATACATTGCGCATGACCTAGCTCAGCTGGAGTTACAGCCTTAGAATCGTATTTACTTCTATCAGAGCAGATGGTCTCTATGAATACACGTATTAAGTCCCTACTGCATATAGTGGGTGGTACTCTAGCATTCGCCGGTATCGTGTATGTCATAATTAAATTATATGCATATAGTGGCCAGATTGATTTCTCAAGCTTTGACCATAGCACTTGGTTAGTAGCCGTTTTTTTTGCATTTTTATACGGTGCTTCCAACATTATGTTGGCGTTAGCATGGAAAAATCTACTTATTTATTTTGGTAATTCTATCCACTGGCGCAGTGCGATTCGAATATACGGTCAAACACAACTCGCAAAATATGTGCCTGGTAATATAATGCACTTAGCTAGTAGGCAGACAATGGGGATGGCTTCGGGAATTCGTGCTTTGCCTTTGGCAAAGTCTTCAGCTTGGGAGCTCGGTCTTATCGCATTAACTGCTGTTTTTTTTGGGGTTCTAGTTCTTCCCCAGTTTTATTCGGCAGTATCTCAGGGAATTGCGGTACTTGGGTTTCTTTTCACATTAATAGTAGTTCAGTTGTTTATTGTTCAAGTTTTCGGTTCGTTAATTGCTAAAGCGGTCGTCTGGTATACTCTGTTTCTACTTTCCTCTGGTTTATTATTCGCGGTATTGCTTAATCTCCTCACCCCAGAAAGTAACCTGATACATCAACCTATTCTCGTAGTATGTGGAGCGTTTGTTCTAGCTTGGCTGGCTGGGTTTATTACTCCAGGTGCCCCTGCAGGCATTGGTATTCGAGAAGCTGTCCTAACTCTATTGTTAAAGGGCCTTACATCTGAATCTGAATTATTATTATGCATTATGCTTTCAAGAATGATTACCGTTACCGGCGACCTCATTTTTTTTGTATACGCTTCCGTGCTCTCACTAAATAAACAAGGGAACGCTTGAAGCAATGCCTCCGCGCTGTTAAATTGGAATCCATTTTACCTCCAGTTTTGTATTTTCTTTCTTTTTAAATTAAGGTGTTTTTTAGTGTCAAACAAAGCAGTTATTACCGGTATCACTGGCCAGGACGGCGCCTACCTCTCCGAACTTCTTTTGCAAAAAGGCTATACCGTTTACGGCACTTATCGCCGTACTGCCTCTACGAACTTTTGGCGTATTGCCGAATTGGGCATTCAAAACCACCCCAGTCTGCATCTTGTCGAATATGATCTTACTGATCTGGGTTCCAGTATTCGTTTGCTAGAAATGGCTCAGCCTGATGAGGTTTATAACCTTGCGGCACAGAGTTTTGTGGGTGTTTCATTCGACCAACCCCATACCACTACCCAAATTACCGGTGTCGGTGCACTAAATTTGCTTGAGGCCATTCGAATTGTTAACCCGAAGATTCGTTTTTACCAGGCATCTACTTCAGAGATGTTTGGTAAGGTGCAGGAAATTCCTCAGAAGGAAAGTACTCCATTTTATCCTCGCAGCCCTTATGGTGTTGCAAAACTTTATGCGCACTGGATGACCATCAATTATCGCGAGTCTTACGATATCTTCGGCGCTAGTGGTATTTTATTCAATCACGAATCACCTTTTCGCGGCCTTGAATTCGTAACCCGTAAGATTACCGATAGTATTGCCAAAATAAAATTAGGCCAATTGGATTGCTTAGAACTCGGTAATATGGATGCCAAACGGGACTGGGGTTTTGCAAAGGATTATGTCGATGGCATGTATCGGATGCTTCAAGCTGATAAGCCCGATACCTATGTGCTTGCCACCAACCGGACTGAAACGGTGCGTGACTTCGTAAGCATGTCATGCAAAGCAGCTGATATCCAGATTGAGTGGAAAGGACAGACTGAAGATGAGGTGGCAATCGATCTCAGTTCCGGTAAGGAAATCGTCCGAGTTAACCCAAAGTTTTACCGGCCTGCAGAAGTTGAACTGCTTATTGGAAACCCCGAAAAAGCGAAATTAGAGTTAGGCTGGGAGCCATCCACAACACTGGAACAGCTCTGCGCGATGATGCTTGAAGCAGATATACAAAGAAATCAAAAGGGTTATTCCTTCTAGCATGATAATTCTAATAAGCGGGATAAATGGGTTTACCGGGCGCTATGTTAAATCTGCTTTAGAGAAAGTGGGCCATGAAGTAATTGGGCTTGCTAGCGATATTACCGACTACACTACTCTCACGTCAGAAATTGCGCAGGTAAAACCGGATGCAGTGATACATTTAGCTGCTTTGGCATTTGTTGGCCATGGAAGCGCCAACTCTTTTTATGAAGTTAATCTTATTGGCACGCGTAACCTGCTTGAAGCACTATCAATAAACGCACCGAATGTTAAGAGTATTCTTTTGGCAAGCAGCGCTAATATCTACGGTAATCGTTCCGAAGGCGCTTTAAGTGAAAATGCGATACCCGCCCCTGCAAACGATTATGCGGTGAGTAAGCTTGCTATGGAGAATATGGCAGAGCTATGGAAGGAGAAACTACCTGTTTTTATTGTTAGGCCATTCAACTATACCGGCGTTGGGCAAGATAAAAAATTCCTCATTCCTAAAATTGTTTCTCACTTTTTGGAAAAGAAACCCTTAATTGAGTTAGGTAATCTGGATGTTTGGCGGGAGTTTAATGATGTTCGTTTTGTTGCTGAATGTTACCAACGATTAATAGAGCTTGATCCCCCCAAGGGTCCTATCAATATCTGTACTGGCCACACCTATTCGTTACGTGAGGTTATTGGACATTGTCAGGATATTACTGGCCACAATATTAAAATTTCGGTTAATCCAGATTTTGTACGAGCCAACGAGGTACGTACTCTTAAAGGCGATAATGAAAAGCTTAAGGGCTTATTTGCTGATATTCCTAGTTACTCACTAGATACCACGCTCCGATGGATGCTTGGACGTGAGCCCCTCTAGGCATTATGAAAATAGGTGTTGATGCCAGATTACTTTCCCGCCCCCTAACGGGTATTGGTCGCTACACCCTTGAGATGTGTCGCGCACTCTGTAAACACAGCGAGATATCTCTTTTCCTCTACAGCCCGGCTCCGATTCCTGTAGATGTATTACGTGGTTTAGAGGCCGCAAGAATACGAGTGGGGTCATGGGACAATAGCGTTCTCAGGCAGATTTGGGGAATTTCCATATTACCCAATTTAGCAAAACAAGACTCCGTAGAAATATTCTGGGGCCCGTCCCATCGCTTACCACACTTCCTTCCTTCTACCGCCATTAAGGTCGTCACCATACATGACTTAGTTTGGAAATATGCAGGCGATACCATGCAACCCCTTTCTCGTATCAGAGAACGTTATCAAATGCCCCATGCTGTAAAGATGGCTGACCTTGTGCTCGCTGATTCAGACGCAACCAAAATCAGTATTATCGATACATTTTGTATTGATGCAAATAAGCTAAGTGTGGTGCATTTAGGTGTTACCGATATTAATACCGACCCGCTACAGAACTTATTAGAGCCACTTGGGATTAAGCAGCCTTATTTTCTCTTTGTTGGCACCCTGGAACCAAGGAAAAACCTGGCTAGGCTCCTGACTGCCTTTTCTCAACTTCCATCACATCTAAAAGAAGGTATTGATCTTGTTATTGCTGGTGGAGCGGGCTGGGGGAATATTGATATAGAAAACAAAGTTAAGGAGCTGGGTTTAGATTCTCATGTTCGTTTGCTCGGTTATGTTGATGACCAGACACTCAATACTCTGTATAAATATGCAGAATTTCTGGTCATGCCCTCTCTTTACGAGGGCTTCGGTCTTCCTCTTATAGAAGCAATGGCACACGGCGTTCCCGTATTAACATCTAATAATTCTTCAATGCCAGAGGTGGCCGGTGAGGCTGGATTTTTAGTTGATCCATTAGATGTCGGTTCAATAAGCCATGGGCTTTCAGAAATGATTAACAATAAAACCTTGCGCGCTGAGCTTGCCTCTAAAGCCAAACCTACTGCAGAGAACTTTAATTGGGATAAATCTGCGCAACAATTTATTACTGCATTAGAACAACTGCTAAGACCTTAACCTTGTTTTTCCAAAAATTATTTTTAGTTTACTGACTATGTTTAAATAAGTGGGATTTAAAAGATAAACGCCCACGAACCAGGTTAAATAGAATGCGCCTACAAACGCCCACTTTCAGTTTGATTTTAAAATCCATCATTTTTTATCTGTTTTTCGGTCTCGTTACCATCCTCTACACCCTTCCATGCATCACCCTGGCGCCCTTTCTCTCTCTCGAGAAGAAACATGCCCTTATCGCCGTTTGGGGCAAGATGTTTCTGTGGTTGATTGATGTCATTTGCGGTGTGAAGTACAACATCACAGGGCTTGATCAAGTGAGTGACAAGCCTGCTGTGGTCATGAGTAAACACCAGAGTGATTGGGAAACCTTTGCATTTTTGACCCTGTTTAATCCCCAGTCCACGGTGGCGAAGAAGGAGTTATTATCCATTCCGTTTTTTGGCTGGTGTCTAAAAATTAAAGACCCAGTGGTTATTGACCGTTCCAAAAAAGCTAACGCCCTGAAACAGTTACTCGCACAAGGTAAAGAGAATCTGGAAAAGGGGTGTTGGGTGATGATTTTCCCGGAGGGGACGCGTGTGGCGCCTGGTGAGGCCTCTGAGTACTCGTCTGGTGGTGCTTTGCTTGCTCAGAAGGCGGGAGTATCGGTGATACCTATTGCGCATAACGCCGGGGAGTTTTGCCCCCCTCGCGGCTACCTTAAATACCCAGGCACCATTCAGGTGGTTATAGGGCCGGAAATCAGCACGAAAGGTAAAAAAACCAAGGTTGTTATGAATGAGGCAGAAAGCTGGATTCGTTCTACCATGGCGGAAATTAGTCCGGAAAATGAAGCTTTACCGGAAAGTTATCCCTCTTCTACAGAAGAGGGATAAGCGGCTAGTGTATTTATATATCGAGGTTTGACACGTTTAGCGCGTTGGTTTCGATAAACGCCCGCCGTGGTTCCACATGATCACCCATTAGAGTGGTGAATATTTGATCAGCTGCAATGGCATCCTCTACTGTTACTTTAAGCATACGACGGGTTTCTGGGTCCATGGTGGTATCCCAAAGCTGTTCGGGGTTCATTTCACCGAGACCCTTATAGCGGGAAATAGCCTGGCCGCGTTTGGCTTCAGCCATCAGCCAGTCCAGAGCTTCTTTAAAGTGCACAACTGCTAAACTGCGCTCTCCCCGCTTGATATAGGCCCCCTCTTCCAATAAACCACTAAGGGTGTTGGCTAACTCACCAATAGATTTGTATTCCTGGGAGCGGAAAAAGTCGAGGCTTAGGCGGTAGTCATGGGGCACACCGTGAGCAAGCACTTTAATATCGGGTAAATATAAAGAACGCTCTTCATCTCTACCTACTGTCACCGTATAACGCTCTGAAGGGTCAGCGCGCTTTTCCAGTTCATTTTGAAGCTGCTCTGCCCAGGTGCTAACTTTCTCTTGTGAGGACAAATCTTCCTCACCGAGCACGGGCAGGTCTATCATAGACTCTAGGGCGAGAACGGGGTAAACGCGGGATAAACGCTGATTGATGGCGATAACACTTTGATAGCTCTTCACGAAGCTTTCAAGCGCCGTACCGGCGATAGCAGGCGCACTTTCATTCACATACAAACCTGCATTTTCCAGCGCGACTTCCGTTAGGTAGTTCTGCAGGGCTTCTTCGTCTTTAAGGTATTGTTCTTGTTTGCCCTTTTTAACCTTATAAAGTGGCGGCTGTGCAATATACACGTAGCCATTTTCTATTATCTCAGGCAACTGGCGAAAGAAAAAAGTGAGTAACAAAGTGCGGATGTGAGAACCATCCACATCGGCATCGGTCATAATAATGATGCTGTGATAACGCAGCTTTTCGAGATTAAACTCATCCCGCCCAATGCCACAACCGAGGGCCTTAATCAGAGTACCCACTTCTTGAGAAGATATCATTTTATCGAAGCGGGCTTTTTCTACATTTAAGATTTTACCTTTGAGTGGCAAAATTGCCTGGGTTTTACGGTCACGCCCTTGTTTAGCTGAACCGCCCGCAGAATCACCCTCCACGATATAAAGTTCGGAAAGCGCTGGATCTTTCTCCTGGCAGTCGGCGAGTTTTCCCGGCAAACCTGCAATATCCAAAGCACCCTTTCGGCGAGTCATTTCCCTGGCGCGCTTTGCGGCATCACGGGCACGTGCTGCGTCAATGACTTTTCCCACTATTGCTTTGGCTTGCTGAGGATTTTCCAGCAAGTAATCATTAAGATGCTCACCCATTGATTGTTCAACTGCCGGTTTTACTTCTGAAGACACCAACTTGTCTTTTGTTTGTGAGGAAAACTTAGGATCAGGCACTTTTACAGAGATGATGGCAGTTAAACCTTCTCTCGCATCGTCCCCGGTTGTAGCAACCTTTTCCTTTTTGGCGAGGCCTTCTTTTTCAATGTAGGTGTTTAGTGTGCGTGTAAGGGCGGCGCGAAAGCCCGCTACGTGTGTTCCACCGTCTTTTTGCGGAATATTATTGGTATAACAAAAGACGCTCTCTTGATAGGAGTCGTTCCACTGCATGGCAACTTCAACGGAAATTCCGTCATCGCGGCTGGCGTTGAAATAAATCACCTCGTTCAATGGTGCTTTATTTTGATTTAGGTATTCAACAAAATAGCCCAGGCCGCCTTCATACTCGAAGATATCTTCTTGACCGCTACGCTCGTCTTTTAAGACGATACGCACACCAGAGTTGAGAAAAGACAACTCTCTCAACCGTTTCGCGAGGATATCGTAACTAAAGTGAATGTTGCTGAAGGTCTCTTCGCTGGCAAAAAAGTGACACTCTGTTCCGGTGGTAGTGCTCTCACCAACAACAGACAAGGGTGCTTGTGGAACCCCGTGTTTATATTCCTGTTCCCACAGCTTGCCATCGCGGCGAATAGACAGCTTTAGCGTTGCAGATAAGGCATTTACGACCGATACACCAACACCGTGTAAGCCCCCAGAAACCTTATAGGAAGAGTCATCAAATTTACCGCCGGCATGAAGCACGGTCATAATAACTTCTGCTGCCGATATACCTTCTTCATGAATATCGACTGGAATACCCCGACCGTTATCAGAAACGCTGATAGACTCGTCAGGGTGGATCACCACAAGAACCTCAGAGCAGTGGCCTGCCAATGCCTCATCGATGGAGTTATCGACAAGCTCAAAAACCATATGGTGCAGGCCTGTGCCGTCATCGGTATCACCAATATACATCCCTGGTCGCTTACGAACCGCATCCAAACCTTTTAACACCTTAATGCTGGACGAGTCGTAATCTTTGTTATCGGTCATAAAGCCCTTACTCCAATCATTCAATTAAGCAGGTATGATGCTGCCCTGTTCCACGTGGAACATTTTATAGCTATCTTTTGCGAGGAAAGTTTTCGGTGCGTTAAACTCTGTGCCAGTAACAAACACCTGACTATTGCAGAAATCCAAAGTCTCAAACAGCAACTGGCGATTGGCCCCGTCTAGCTCTGCGCTAATGTCATCAACCAGGACAATGCTCGGCAGTCTTTCCTCATTTTTTAATTTCGAAAACGTAACAATTTGCGCGAGCGTTAAAGCGCAGACAAGAAGCTTCTTTTGCCCTCTGGACAAGCATTCACTCGCAAGCTTAGTCCCTACCTTAAGCTGCATGTCAGCACGGTTTGGTGAGCTGTGAGTATACCCTAACTTAAGGTCTCTTTCGACGTTAGCCCTAAGCACGTCGGCCAGCTCAAGATGCGCTGGCCAACCTCGATAAAGCGTAATACCGATATCAACTCCAGGTAACAATTTCTCAGTCAAGGGGGAAAGGTTCACCATATAAGCCTCGAATACGTAGCGTCGTAACGCATCAAGCTGTTCAGCGTGGAAAACAAGCTCCTCATCCCATATGGATAACTCTGAGGAGTTAAACCTGACGCTTTGTTTGAGCAAGGCATTCCTTTGCTTTAATAATCTCTGCACTGATACCCAGGTGTCATTAAACTGATGTTCCACGTGAAACGCTAACCAATCAATAAACTGACGCCGCCCCTTACTAGGGCCATCAATTAGACTAAAGCTTTCTTGGGAGATAATTCGAACGGGAAGGATACGAGCCAGCTCGGAGGCTGTTTTGAGAGTTCTCTGGTTTAAACGAATAAGGGTGTTTGATTCGCGATCTTTTGATATTCCAACTCTGTTCTCGCCGCCACACCAATCGACGTAATCAGCAAGCACGCGACATTCATTTTTTTCGTCGGTAATCAGTTTTTTTACATTATTTGTGCGGAACGAACGGGCTAGACCCAGTAGGTAAATAGCCTCTAGAAAACTGCTTTTTCCACTGCCATTCGGCCCACTAAGAAGTGTGAAACGTGGATGTGGCTGAATTTCAGCTTGTTGGATGCAGCGGACATTCTCTATGCGTAGCTGGGAAATGCACATCTACATCTTCATAGGCATAACAATATAGATCGCTTCTTCAGAGTCTGGGCTTTTGATAATAGAGGTGTGATTACCATCAGCAATACTAAAATGCACGTCTTCACTTTTCATAACATTCAGTACATCTAATAGGTAGTTTACGTTAAAACCCAACTCCATCTCTTCACCGGCATAATCGATAAACACCTGTTCTTGTGCCGCTTCCTGCTCGGGGTTATTGGTGTTAATAAGCATGCTATTAGGTGACAAAAAAATGCGAACGCCTCGGTATTTCTCGTTAGAAAGGATAGCAGCTCTTTGCAAAGCAAGTCTTAGCTCTTCTCGGTTCGCGACAAACCTCGCCTTCCCTTCAGCAGGGATAACCCGCTCATAATCAGGATAACGGCCATCAACCAATTTTGAGGTAAAACATATATCATCCGTATGGACTCGAATATGGTTACTGCTAATGTGTACGGCAACTTCATCTGTGCCATCAGAAAAAATTCGTGCTATTTCCATCACGCCTTTTCTGGGAATAATTACTTGGCTAGGGGTTTCAACGGACAGGCCTATATTCGCTGATGAGAGAGCTAATCTGTGGCCATCAGTGGTTACCACAACTAAACGCCCATCTTGGATTTCCATCAACATGCCATTCAAATAGTAGCGAACATCCTGAACAGCCATTGCGAAAGCGGTTTTATCCAACAGTCGGCATAAGGTATTGCGGGCTATATTAAAATTTACTAAGCCCACTTTTTCTTCTACATTGGGAAATTCGTTGGCTGGCAAAGTCGTCAAGTTAAAACGACTGCGTCCACTCTTTATAGTAAATTTACCCTCATTAAGAGACGCATTAATATCAACGCCACTCGGAAGCGATTTACATATATCACAAAACTTTTTGGCAGGGACGGTAATCTCTCCTTCTTCAAAATCACCTTCCAGCGTGATGCGTGCTATAACCTCAAGCTCGCTATCACTACACGTAAAGGATAGCTCCCCCTTGTCTAAAACAAGCAACACATTACCCAAAATCGCGTGGGTCTGCTTACGCTCAACCACACCCGATACAAATTGCAGCGGTTTAAGCAGGGTATCCCTGTTTACCGTAAATCTCATCCTCGATTCCCCAATCTGGCTTACCCTGAGCAAGTGAAGTTTCCACCTAATCAACCCAGCTAATTAACATCTTTTATAATATTCGAGACTGTTTCGAAGCTAAAAAGTCGACGAATACAGCCTTATGTTGTTAATATTCTTAATAAATTAACGTAATCTTCATCCATATCTGCATCAGATTCTCGCAACTCTTTCACCTTCTTGCAGGCATGCAAAACAGTTGTATGATCTCGCCCCCCAAAAGCCTCTCCGATTTCAGGAAGACTATGGTTAGTAATCTCTTTGGATAAACACATCCCCACCTGCCTTGGCCGTGTTACCGTTCTAGTTCGCCTCTTTGAAAGCAAGTCTGCCTTTTTGATCTTGTAATATTCCGCAACCGTTTTTTGAATATTTTCAATGCTCACCATACGCTCTTGCAATGCCAGCAAATCCCGTAGTGATTCTTTTGCAAACTCAGTGGTTATTTTTTCACCAGTAAATTGTGCATTGGCAATGACCCTCTTAAGAGCCCCTTCCAGTTCCCGAACATTCGAACGAATCCGTTGAGCAATAAAAAAAGCTGCATTATGTGGCAAGTCAACCTTTGCCTCTTCCGCCTTTTTCATCAAAATGGCCACCCTCGTTTCAAGCTCTGGAGGTTCTATAGCGACCGTTAACCCCCAACCAAAGCGAGACTTGAGCCTCTCCTCTAACCCATTGATTTCTTTAGGGTATTTATCACAAGTGAGAATCATTTGATGATCCCCTTCGAGTAAGGCATTAAAAGTATGGAAGAACTCTTCCTGAGAACGCTCTTTACCGGCAAAAAACTGAATATCATCGATCAGCAATGCATCTACCGAGCGATAGAAACGCTTAAACTCATTGATGGCGTTGATCTGTAGGGCTTTTACCATATCCGCTACAAATTTCTCTGAATGCAGATACACCACCTTTGCGTTGGGGTTCTGTTGAAGAATTTGATTCCCCACCGCCAACATCAAGTGGGTTTTCCCCAAGCCGACGCCACCGTATATAAACAAGGGGTTATAAACGGAACCAGGGTTGTCTGCAATTTGCGTAGCGGCCGCTTTAGCCAGTTGGTTTGATTTACCAACGACATAGTTATCAAAGGTAAAAGTCGGGTTGATATTGGATTCGTAACGTAGTGAACCCTCTGGGTCAGAAGAAGGGTATTGCCGTTTTTTACTTGGTCTTTTTTCTAAAGGGCTTGCTTTAGGTTCTTTTACGTTTGAGCTGGAGGTTTGTACCGCTTGTACAGGGGCTTTTTTACTACCCACCTTTACTTTTACCTGCACTACATTTTGATCTATCTCCCCAGCAAGTTCTGAAATACGAACCAAGAATTTGTCATCAACCCAATCTTTAACAAAACGGTTGGGGGCGAGCAAATGTAACTCATTACCGCTTAATTCAGCCTGTAAGGGTCTTACCCAAGTATTGAATTGGGAGGCGGGTAGTTCATCCTGCAAATGGTCTAGACACCTTCGCCACAGAGTTTCTGGCACGCAATGATCCTTCAATAGTAGTGGATACAAGAGCAGGGATTTTATACTTCTTGGCCATGTGCCGCCACTCTTATCAATAGTTCCACGAGGTCTTTTAAACGCCGAAGCACTGTATAAGCTGTGGACAAATAGATACAAAAATGTGGACTAAACGCGATTTAAAAAAACGTCTAAAGTTATTCATTTTCTATTCACAAAAATTTAGTCATTTATCCTAAGCCTTACACACCCCAAATTCACAATATATCTGATTGTTTTATAAGGATTTACTAAAAGATGTTCATAGAAAAGTGTCTTACTAATAACTATAAATAAGTATATATATACATAATTTAATTAATACTTAGATATAAACTAACTTTTCAGGGGCTTTTGATATGAAATATAATTAACAACACCAACATGCAGCTTACAATTGACCTATCGTTTAGCTTCGAGTAGAATTTCCGCCCTTTGGTGTCACTTAGATAATTTGGTTTAAATCATGAAAAGAACTTTCCAGCCCAGCAGAATTAAACGCGCACGTACTCACGGTTTTCGCGCTCGTATGGCAACTAAAAATGGTCGCTCTGTGTTAAGCCGCCGTCGAGCCAAAGGACGTAAGTCTTTAACCGTTTAAGTTAAAATTCTGCGCCTGGCTTGTGTCTAATTTGAGCACATATCGTTTTTCCCCTAGGCAACGAATTTTATCGAAACACGATTACCAAAAGGTTTTTAACCAAGCCGAGTTTCGTAGCGGTAACAAGCGTTTGTTATTGCTAGCAAGACAGACAGAACTCGAAAGTGGACGTTTAGGCTTAGTTATACCTAAAAAACACCTGCGTAGAGCAGTTGACCGTAATCTTGTAAAACGTATTGCACGCAATACGTTCCGTTTACGGCAGTCTGACTTTGTTGGCTTTGATATCGTCGTTTTAGTAAAAGGGAAGTTCAATCTCGAAAACCTCAGGGCGCAAGCGACTGAAGATTTTGACGTTCTCTGGTATAAGCTTGCTGAAAAAATAAAGCAGGCGAAACTTGAACAAATAAATTAGGACCTCTGCGCTGGAGTTAAAAAACTCCTTATTGCTAAAGGTCTTGAATAGATTTTGAGTAGTTATTGACCAACCCCCCAGGCTTCTGGATTTAATATGCTGAAATATCCAGTTATATTGCTGATTCGAGGCTATCAGTATTTTATCAGCCCTCTCCTGGGTAGCCGTTGTCGTTTTTATCCAAGCTGTTCAAGCTATGCCATTGAAGCACTTGAAGTTCATGGTGTTTTAAAAGGCTCCTATCTTTCCCTGCGAAGACTATTAAAATGTCACCCATTTCATGAGGGCGGTGTAGACTTGGTTCCCTCTTGCCACTCTCATCAACACGCATCAGAAGAAAAATAACTCCATGGATATTAAAAGAATTGCTCTGATAGTCGCTTTAGCCGGTATTGCCTACGCTATTGTTATTCAATGGAATGCTGATTATGGCCAAAACGGCAGCCGCGTTAGTCCTCAACCCAAAGTGGCTCAAGATTCCAGCATCCCCCCACTTCCAGACGAACCACTCGCTCAAACAACGCAAGCTATTAGAGCAAGTGCTTCAAGCCAAGTGGATGTTGATAATGATGTCCCAGCTGTTGAAGTAGAAGTTGACGAGGCGCTACCCGAACAAGAAAGCCCCGTCTCCGACTACAAATACATCCGCGTCAAAACGGATAACCTTGATGTACTGATAAACCCGATTGGCGGGGATGTTGAATCCACTACCTTGTTAAAGCACCTCATACACCTTAACAATCCTGATAATCATTTTGTCTTGTTGGAAAAAAACAACCTGCGCACTTATGTTGCACAGAGTGGTTTGATTGGCAAAGACGGCATAGATAACAAAGCCGGTGGACGTCCATTATTCCATAGCGCCCAGCCCTCTTATGTTCTTGAGGAAGGTAAAGATAGTCTTGATGTCAGCTTGTTCTACGACGTAAACAATGTGCGATTTCAAAAGATTTTTCACTTTACCCGTAGCTCTTACCGCGTCGATGTGGAATATCTTGTTACTAATCAAAGCGATAAAACCTGGCAGGGTAATTTATTTGCCCAGATAAAACGGGACCGAAGCGAACTAACAGAAGATGAAGGGGTTCCTCTGGGAGTAAAACCCTTTCTTGGTGCCGCTTATTGGACGCCTGATAAGCCTTATGTTAAATACGATTTTAATGATTTTCACGAGGCACCGATCAAGCAGATTATCAATGGAGGCTGGGTTGCTTTTCTGCAACACTATTTTGTAAATGCTTGGGTTGCTCCAAAAGAAAGCGCCAATACTTATTCGACTCGAGTCAATAGTCGAGGTGAATACATTATCGGTTTCACCTCACCTGCAATGGTTATTCAGCCTGGACAGCAGCAAAGTACCACCATAACGCTATATTCCGGCCCTAAAGATCAGGATGTATTGCAAGAGCTTTCACCTGGACTTGACCTAACGGTGGATTACGGTTGGTTATGGTTTGTTGGTCAGCCAATATTCCAGTTTATGTCTTTTATCCATACTTTTGTGGGTAACTGGGGCTGGTCAATCATTATTCTTACCTTTTGTATCAAACTGCTTTTTTACCCGCTTTCTGCCGCCAGCTTTCGTTCCATGGCGAACATGCGACGTGTGCAACCTGAAATGGCGCGCCTAAAAGAGCTGCATGGCGATGATCGCCAGGCAATGTCACAGGGAATGATGGAGTTATACCGTAAAGAAAAAGTGAACCCTCTTGGCGGGTGTTTACCTATTCTTATACAAATGCCGGTATTTATATCCCTCTACTGGGTGATTATGGAAAGCGTGGAAGTCCGTCATGCACCGTTTATGTTGTGGATAAAAGATATGTCGGTGATGGATCCCTACTTTGCCTTACCGCTTATTATGGGCGTTACCATGTATATTCAGCAAAGCTTGAACCCGACCCCTCCCGATCCTATGCAAGCCAAGGTAATGAAAATGATGCCTATTGGCTTTACTTTTATGTTTATGTGGTTCCCCTCCGGTTTGGTGCTTTATTGGGTGGTTAACAATACCCTGTCCATCATTCAGCAGTATGTAATCACGAAAAAAATTGAAAAGGCTGCCGCTTCGAAAAGTTAAGCGCAATGAATTCGTCGGGAAGTAACTTTTCATCGGACACCATCGCTGCCATCGCCACAGCACCCGGAAAAGGTGGTGTGGGTGTGGTAAGAGTGTCCGGGCCGAATACTGAACTCATTGCTAAAGCCGTCCTACCTAAACCTGCCCAGGTTTTGAATCACCCCCGCTACGCCCAGTTTTCCAGTTTTAACGATGCCTCAAAAAAACCTATTGATGAAGGGCTTGCCATTTATTTCCCCGGCCCTAATTCGTTCACCGGTGAAAATGTCCTAGAGCTTCAGGGCCATGGTGGCCCTATCATTCTTAATCTTCTATTAGAGCGGGTTCTGAATTTAGGTGCCCGTCTAGCGAAGCCCGGTGAGTTCAGTGAGCGGGCCTTTCTTAATGACAAAATCGATCTTGCTCAGGCTGAGGCGATTGCTGATCTTATTGATGCGGCATCGGAACAGGCCGCGCGGTGCGCGGTGCGTTCTCTGCAAGGGGTTTTTTCACAGCGTATATCAGCTTTTGTGGAAAAACTCATCAAACTGCGTTGCTTTGTCGAAGCAGCGATAGACTTTCCCGAGGAAGAAATTGATTTTCTAAAACAGGAAAGTGTCCAACGCGACCTTCAACATCTGACTCAGGAACTGGATGAAATAGTAACCCAGGCAAACCAGGGCAGCTTGCTTAAGGAAGGCATGGAAGTGGTGATTGCTGGGCGGCCCAATGCCGGTAAATCTAGCCTATTAAATGCTCTGGCAGGCCGTGACAGTGCCATTGTCACAGAAATAGCCGGTACCACACGAGACATCCTTCGAGAGCATATACATATCGATGGCATGCCGTTGCATCTTATCGACACGGCCGGTTTGAGAAAAAGTGAAGACTTAGTGGAACAGGAAGGGATTCGCAGGGCCTGGGCTGAAATAGAAAAGGCTGATCGTATCCTTTTAGTGGTTGATGGCAGTTGTACCAACGAGAGAGACCCAGAAAAACTGTGGCCACAGTTTTCACAACAACTACCAAACACGAAAAATATCACTCTTGTGGTAAACAAAGTGGATCTGCTCAATGAAGTAGATAGTGCTCAAAACCAAGAAATAAAATGCCCGATTATTTACCTTTCCGCAAAACAGGGGACGGGTATTCTTGAATTAAAAACCCACCTCAAAGAACTGATGGGTTATTCCTCCGGCGGGGAGGGTGGCTTTATCGCACGCCAGAGGCATCTAGAAGCCCTAAAGCGTGCACAAACGTCCCTTGTTAAGGGTATCGAGCAGCTTACCCGCTATAACGCAGGGGAGTTGCTTGCGGAAGAACTACGCTATACCCAAGAAGCAATATCAGAAATAACCGGCGAATTTCGCAGTGACGACTTACTTGGTGAAATATTCTCCAGCTTTTGTATCGGTAAATAAGCCCCCTACCTCAAGCCATATCCTTTCTTTTTTAAAAATTCCCTCCCTGATTATTGTCTAATAAGTCAAAGACGCTCTGAATAAACCACAAATTTATCAAAAAAATGCCTGTGTATAAGTGAAATACGCCTGTGCATGGCCCTTTGATAAGTCTGCAAAAATAAAAAACTAAAAAAGTTATTATAGTTTCAATCACTGCTTATTCTATCTAAACGAGCAACTTTACACACAACTTATCAAGGCTGTATTAGATTGATCAATAAGGTTTTATTTAACTTATCCACAGAAAACATGGTCACTAATAACAATATATAATAAAATATATATATATTAATAATATTAATTAGTAATAGTATTAAAAACGCCGTTACAAGATTTATAACAATAAGTATTACCAATTGGCTCAAGAGTTCTTATACTCAGCGCCCTTTATTCTTAGAGTTGATCCTGGAAAATATTTTTGAAATACCCTGATAAATTTGATGTGATTGTTGTAGGTGGGGGCCATGCAGGCACTGAAGCCGCATTGGCAGCAGCCCGAATGGGCTCCTCCACACTTTTGCTTACCCACAATATTGAAACCTTGGGCCAAATGTCCTGCAATCCCGCGATTGGGGGCATAGGAAAAAGCCACCTGGTTAAAGAGGTGGATGCCTTGGGTGGCGCAATGGCGATCGCCACAGACCAGGCTGGCATTCAATTTCGGGTACTCAACTCACGCAAAGGCCCAGCAGTAAGGGCTACGCGCGCGCAAGCAGATCGGGTTTTATACAAACAAGCAATCCGTTCGATCCTTGAGAATCAACAGGGCTTATCCATTTTTCAACAAGCCGTGGATGACCTGATTGTTGAAAATGACCGTGTAAGTGGTGTGGTTACCCAGGCAGGTATTCGGTTTTTAGCACCGAGTGTTGTTATTACAACGGGGACCTTCCTTGGCGGCGTTATCCACATCGGTTTACAAAATCACTCTGGAGGGCGTGCTGGCGACCCCCCCTCCATTCGACTGGCCCAGCGCTTACGTGAATTGCCCTTTGATGTCGGGCGATTAAAAACCGGTACCCCCCCACGAATCGATGCCAAAAGTGTTGATTTCGAGCGGATGCAGGCGCAACCGGGAGATGAACCGCGTCCGCATATGTCTTACCTGGGGCATCGAGATCAACATCCACAGCAGGTTTCGTGTTATATCACCCATACCAACGAGAAAACCCACGCCATTATTCGCGATGGGCTTGATCGCTCACCCATGTATTCCGGTGTGATTGAAGGAGTTGGGCCGCGTTACTGCCCTTCCATCGAAGATAAAATCATGCGCTTTGCCGACAAAAACAGCCACCAGATTTTTATTGAACCGGAAGGTCTGCAAACCCACGAGCTTTATCCCAACGGCATTTCAACCAGCCTACCCTTCGATGTGCAGCTGAAAGTGGTACAAAGCATCCAAGGCATGGAAAACGCATTCATTACGCGCCCCGGTTATGCCATCGAATACGATTATCTCAATCCCCAAGATCTAAAGCTCAGCATGGAAACCAAGTTTATCAGCGGCTTATTCCTGGCTGGGCAAATAAACGGTACAACCGGTTACGAAGAAGCTGCAGCACAAGGTATTCTATCTGGTTTAAACGCTTCCCTGCTCGCTCAAGGCCAGGATGCTTGGTATCCACGCCGGGATGAAGCGTATATCGGCGTTCTGATGGATGACCTCATAACCATGGGCACAGAAGAACCCTATCGCATGTTTACCAGCCGGGCAGAATTTCGTTTATTGCTTCGAGAAGATAACGCCGACCTGCGTTTAACGGAAAAGGGCCGAGAGCTGGGCTTGGTGGACGATAAGCGATGGCAACATTTTTGCGAAAAACGCGAAGCCATTGAGCGCCAAGTGCAATATCTAAAAGATACCTGGGTACAACCTGATACTAACGAAGCAAAGAATCTGGAATCAACGTTGGGGCAGCCTTTACGTCACGAATACAGCTTGTATGAACTAATTAAACGCCCCGAAATAAATTATTCCATTTTGAATGATTTACTCACCTTGCCAGCCAATGACCAAGCGGTTGAAGAGCAGGTGGAAACCCAAATCAAATACGAAGGTTATATCTCTCGCCAGCAGGATGAAGTGGAAAAACTACGTAAACATGAAAATACTGTTTTACCCGAGGCTTTGGATTATCAGGGTGTGAAAGGCCTGTCTAACGAGGTAAAACAAAAACTTTCTACCATTCGTCCGCAAACCATTGGTCAGGCGACGCGGATTTCGGGTGTCACCCCGGCGGCTATTTCTCTTTTGCTTATCCACTTAAAGAAGAAAAATCAGCTAAGCCGGGTGCCTGCCTGATGTCCTGTGAGTCCCTACTACGTGCTGGTATCGAACAACTTCAACTAACACTGAGCGAAGAGCAAATACTGGCCTTGCTTACTTATCACCAACTCTTACAAGATTGGAACAAAGCGTATAACCTCACTGCAATACGCGATCCTGAGCAAATGGTGATTCGCCACCTAGTGGATAGTTTATCCGTTGTTTCCCATATACGAGAAAGCGATGTGGTCGATCTTGGAACTGGCGCAGGCTTGCCCGGAATCGTATTGGCGATTGTTTATCCCGATAAAAATTACCTACTGCTCGATAGCAATGGAAAAAAAACCCGTTTTATCAATCAGGTCAGAATTGAACTTGAGTTGGCTAATGTAAAGGTTGCAAAGTCCAGGGCTGAAACATACCATCCGCAACAAGCCTACCCCGCTGTCACCAGCCGGGCATTTGCAACATTGGCGGATAGCGTTTCTCTGCTGAACGAACTTCTAGCCGTAGGGGGGAAGTTTTATGCCATGAAAGGCAAGCTTCCCGATCAGGAAGTGGAACAGCTCCCAACGACGTATAACCTTGAAAAAATACAACCAATCACCGTTCCCTTTCTGGATGAGGAAAGGCACCTAGTGATCATCAAACGCCTGGCTTAACCTTGGCCTCACTTACGAGCCCCCCACAACTTTTACCATGACGAAAATAATTGCTGTAACAAATCAAAAAGGGGGAGTGGGTAAAACCACTACTAGTGTAAATCTTGCCGCATCATTGGCTGCATGTAAGAAAAAAACCCTGTTAATTGATATGGACCCCCAGGGCAACGCCACCATGGGTTGTGGTATTGAGAAAAATGAGCAAGAAAACACCATTTACGATGTACTGGTGAGTGATACGCCCATCGAAAGCGTGATTACTCCCAGCCAATATGACAAGTGCTTACAAGTTATTGCCAGCAACGATGACCTAACGGCCGCAGAGATTGAACTGGTGAGCCTTCCCCATCGGGAATACCGCTTAAAGCAGAAAATTGCCACTATTGCCGATGCCTATGATTACATTATCATCGACTGCCCTCCTGCGTTAAGCATGTTAACGGTGAATGCACTCACCGCCGCCGATTCTGTGTTAATACCCGTTCAGTGTGAATACTATGCGCTGGAAGGCCTTAGTTCCCTGGTGCGGACCATCCATAAAATTAAACATGCCGTTAACTCTCATCTGGAAATCGAAGGTATATTGCGCACCATGTACGATCCTCGTAATAGCCTTACTCGAGATGTCACTAATCAGCTAATTGAACACTTTGGCGATCGTGTATATCAAACCACTATTCCACGAAACGTCCGTTTAGCCGAAGCGCCTAGTCACGGCGTACCGGCGTTGCACTATGACAAAAAGTCCAAGGGGGCTACCGCCTACCTGGCGTTGGCAGGTGAATTAATGCGCCTAGAGAAAAAGAAAAAATTAGCGAAAGCGTAAGCGTTTGTTAAACAATGCTGGCTAAAACACACTCTCAAGGACTGAAATAAAAAGGATCTCATCATGGCAGCCAAAAAACGCGGTTTAGGTAAAGGATTGGATGCGCTGCTGGGCAGTACCAGCACGACCCTTGATAGTGATTCAAATGAAAAGGAAATTCTCCAGCAAATTCCTATTGATCTATTGCAAAGGGGTAAGTACCAGCCTCGCCAGGATATGCACAGCGAGGCTCTGGAAGAATTAGCACAATCCATTCGCAAACAAGGTGTGATGCAACCCATCGTGGTGCGCCCAATATCCAAGAATAAATACGAAATAATTGCAGGTGAGCGGCGTTGGCGAGCCACCCAGATTGCAGGGCTCGACACCATTCCAGCAGTAGTAAAAGATGTGCCCGATGATGCGGCCATTGCCATGTCGCTGATTGAGAATATCCAACGGGAAAACCTCAACCCCATCGAAGAAGCGGGCGCCCTGCACAGGCTACAGAAGGAATTTGAACTCACGCAGCAACAGGTAGCAGACTCCGTTGGCAAGTCACGCACCACCATAACGAACCTTCTACGATTAATGAGTTTATCTGAATCCGTTAAACGCATGTTGGAACACGGTGACCTGGAAATGGGCCACGCACGCGCTCTGCTCAGTCTAAGCGGCGATAAACAAGTGACTGCGGCGCGACAAGTTGTAGCAAAATCATTATCGGTTCGACAAGCTGAGTCGTTGGTGAGAAAACTACTTGCTGAAAATGAAAATCCAGCGATAGCATCAAGAATTGATCCGGATATTAAAGCCCTGGAAGAGAGTGTCGCTGAAAAACTGGGTGCCAAGGTTTTGGTTCAGGCTAATGCAAAAGGTAAAGGCAAGTTAACCATTCACTATAACAACCTCGATGAACTAGACGGTATCCTCGCTCATATCCACTAGGTTTATGGGTTATCCCTTTAGTTACATAACATTGAGAATCTGCTCTTGTGTCCCGTATAGAACCACTTTATAATTCCCGCCCGCTGCAGGTTTGTAATTTTTGTTGCTTGGTTACGTGGGGTTGGTTTTTGTGAAAGTGATTAATCAAAAACAGCGTGACGAGGCAAAAAAGATTGTAGCGTTGCAGTTTTGTGTAGCAGCTTTGCTCAGTTTTATCGCATTTTTTCTAAACAGCGACGGTTTAGCCCTTTCTGTTTCAGTCGGTGCGGGAATTAGTTTTTTAGCAAATGCATACTTTACTGCGAAGGTTTTCAGGTACTCAGGCGCTCGCCTCTCTCAGGAGATCGCGAAGTCCTTTTACTCTGCTGAAGCCGGGAAGTTTGCCATTATCGTGGTTTGTTTTGCGATCGCTTTTAAATGGTTAGATGTTTTGAAAGAACCCCGTAATGCTGGGGCTCTGTTGTTGGCTTTTTTTGTCGTACAGGCTGCAGCATGGTTTATGCCTCTATTTGGTAATAAATTGCTCGCTGACAAAAAACGTAATAAATAAAAAGTTTAGGAAACTCAATGTCCGCTGAAACTACCGGTAGTGCTTCAAGCGCATATATTAAACATCACCTGACCAATCTAACCTATGGTCAGCACCCTGATGGCACCTGGGGTTTTGCTCATAGCGGCGCTGAAGCGGCCGAAATGGGTTTTTGGGCGTTAAATGTTGATAGTCTTGGATGGTCAATCGGTCTAGGCGTGATTTTTTTGCTCTTGTTTAAATCAGTTGCGTCAAAAGCGACCGCTGGCGTACCAACAGGCATGCAAAATTTTGTTGAAATGATTGTGGACTTTATCGATAGCACTGTTAAAGATTCATTCCACAAAGTGAACCCTTTGATTGCTCCACTTGCCCTGACCATCTTTGTCTGGGTGTTTTTAATGAACTTTATGGATTTAATACCGGTAGATTTTATTCCTCAGATTTTTCATCTGCTTGGTGTTGAATACATGAAAGTCGTGCCCTCTACCGATCCCAATATCACCATGGGTATGTCGCTTTCCGTATTTGTTCTTATTCTATTTTATAGCGTAAAAGAAAAAGGTGCGGGTGGCTTCTTTAATGAATTAGCCCGAAACCCTTTTGAGCACCCTGCTTTTATCCCTTTTAACCTTTTTCTTGAAATATTAAACTTAGTGACCAAACCAATTTCGCTTGGATTACGACTTTTCGGAAACATGTATGCGGGCGAGATGATTTTTATCTTGATCGCTTTGTTGCCAGCCTGGATACAATGGTCACTGTCTGTACCCTGGGCGATATTTCACATACTGGTAATTACCTTGCAAGCGTTCATCTTCATGGTACTTACAATTGTTTACCTCGCAATGGCTCATGAAAGTCATTAAGAGACACTAAGTTCTACTTTAACCAAAAAACCTAAACTGGGAGATAAAATGGAAACTGCAAGCGCATTAGTAGTAATTGCCGCCGCTCTAATTATTGGACTGGGTGCCCTTGGTACCGCAATTGGCTTTGGCCTATTGGGTGGTCGTTTGCTGGAAGGTTCAGCACGTCAGCCAGAAATGGCTCCTATGCTACAAGGTAAAATGTTCCTGATGGCTGGTCTTCTTGATGCGGTACCTATGATCGGTGTTGGTATCGGAATGTACATGATCTTCGTATTGGCCGCTTAAGCGTAAGCCTTTTTATCCTTAGGAAAATTAACTTGAGGTGCCAGCGTGAATATTAATGCAACGCTAATTGGCCAAGCTATCTCATTCACCATCTTTGTATGGTTCTGCATGAAGTATGTTTGGCCACCGTTAACTGCTGCGATGCAAGAGCGTCAACAGCAGATGAGTGAAGGCCTGCAAAATGCTGAAAAAGCACAAGCAGAGCTTGATTTGGCAAAAGCTGAAGTTGAGAACCAACTTAAAGAAGCCAAGCAGCAGTCAGCGTCTTTGATTGACCAAGCGAATAAGCGCGGCAATCAAATTGTTGAAGAAGCAAAGGACATAGCCATTAAAGAAGGTGAGCGTCTTAAGCAAGCTGCACAAGCAGATATCGAACAGGAAGTTAACAGTGCGAAAGAAGCTTTACGTCAACAGGTAGCAGTACTTGCTATCGCTGGCGCTGAGAAAATTCTCGCAAGCAGTGTTGACCAAAATGCTCACAGCGAAATGTTAAACAATTTGGCAGCAGAGCTTTAGCAGGTACCGTAAATGGCCGAAATAACGACGATTGCACGACCTTACGCTAAAGCGGCTTTTCAATTTGCGCTTGAGCAAAAGGCCCTCGATCAGTGGTCAACAATGCTTAGTTTTGTTGCCGCAGTGACAAATGATGCACAGATGCGACTGGTACTACAAAGCCCCAGTATGACATCCGAGCAAAAAGCAGAAGCAATCATTTCTATTGTTGCAGAAAAGCTGGATGCACAAGGTAAGAATTTTATTTTCCTACTAGCGGAAAATGGTCGCCTTGAGCTATTACCTGTAATTTCTGAATTGTTTGAGCTTTTAAAAGCAGAGCAGGAAAAAACAATAGAAGTAACAGTGACCACTGCTTATAACTTGGTTTCAGATGAGGCAGATAAACTTGCCCAGTCTCTGAAAGCACGTTTGGGTCGAGAGATTCAAATTAGTAGTGAAATGGATAAATCCTTGATCGGCGGTCTAGTTATTCGTGCCGGTGATATGGTTATAGATGGCTCAGTACGCGGCAAACTCGCTAAGCTGGGCGAAAGTTTGAATTCATAGAATTTTGCTGGGAACAGCGAGGGAAAGAGAATGCAGCAACTCAACCCATCTGAAATAAGTGAGCTGATCAAAGATCGTATTAGCTCCTTGGACGTCAGTTCAGAAGCCCGAAATGAAGGCACCATCGTCAGTGTATCTGATGGTATTATCCGTATTCATGGTCTTGCCGATGTAATGTACGGTGAGATGATTGAATTTGAAGGTGGCGTTTATGGCATGGCGCTTAACCTTGAAAGAGATTCCGTGGGCGCTGTTGTTCTGGGTGATTACCTGAATATTGCAGAAGGCCAGAAAGCCAAATGTACCGGGCGTATTCTTGAAGTACCGGTTGGTCGCGGTCTACTGGGTCGTGTTGTTGACCCCCTGGGCAACCCTATTGATGGTAAAGGGCCTATCTCTTCGGATGGCACCTCTCCTATTGAAAAAGTAGCCCCAGGTGTTATTGAACGCCAATCAGTAGATCAGCCAGTGCAAACGGGTCTTAAGTCCATCGATGCGATGGTACCTGTTGGACGTGGACAGCGTGAATTGATTATCGGCGATCGCCAGATCGGAAAATCAGCTGTAGCGATTGATGCCATTATCAACCAGAAAGGTACAGGCATTACATGTGTCTACGTTGCGATCGGTCAGAAACAATCTTCTATCGCTAACGTTGTAGCCAAACTCGAAGAGCATGGCGCTCTGGAGCACACCATCATTGTTGCAGCATCAGCTTCTGATCCTGCAGCATTACAGTACATTGCACCTTTTTCCGGCTGCACCATGGGTGAATACTTCCGTGATCGTGGTGAAGATGCACTGATCGTTTATGATGATCTTACTAAGCAAGCATGGGCTTATCGTCAAATTTCACTACTGTTGCGTCGACCACCTGGACGTGAAGCTTATCCTGGAGACGTGTTCTATCTACACTCTCGTTTGTTAGAACGTTCAGCGCGTGTAAACGTTGAGTATGTAGAAAAGTTCACCAACGGTGAAGTGAAAGGTAAAACAGGTTCATTAACAGCGCTACCTATCATTGAAACCCAAGGTGGTGATGTATCTGCGTTCGTACCTACCAACGTAATTTCTATTACTGATGGTCAGATCTTTCTCGAAACTGATTTGTTTAACGCCGGTATCCGCCCTGCGATTAACGCTGGTTTATCTGTGTCGCGTGTAGGCGGCTCAGCACAAACTAAGGTGATTAAAAAACTCGGTGGTGGTGTGCGTCTTGCCTTGGCTCAATACCGTGAACTGGCAGCATTTGCCCAGTTCGCCTCTGACCTTGATGAAGCAACTCGTAAACAGCTTGAGCATGGTACAGCGGTTACAGAGCTGATGAAGCAAAAGCAATACTCTCCACTTTCTGTCGCTGAAATGGGTATCTCTCTTTATGCCGCGAACGAAGGCTATTTGGAAGGTGTTGAAGTTGCCAAAATTGGAGATTTCGAAGCGGCGTTACACGCTTACATGAACGCAGAGCATAAAGCGTTGATGGATAAAGTGAATGAAACTGGCGATTACAATAAAGAAATTGCCGGTGAGTTTAAGTCTGCTTTGGAAAGCTTTAAATCTACTCAAACTTGGTAAATGCAGAAGCTCTGCCGGATAAGTCTGGCAGAGCTTTTCATGCTTTTTCAGGTTTTAGGTAGTTTGATTTTTAGATAAATTTTTACTTTTCGGTAATATTATGGCCGGTGCTAAAGAAGTCAAAAGTCAGATAGCCAGTATCAAAAGTACTCAGAAGATTACGAGTGCGATGGAAATGGTTGCTGCGAGTAAAATGCGACGTGCTCAAGATCGTATGGAAGCTTCTAAACCTTACGCAACACGTATTCGCCAGGTTGTTGCTCATTTGGCAAACTCAAATTCTGAGTACGACCACCCTTATATGGCCGAACGTGAAGTGAATCGCGTTGGTTATATTGTTGTTTCAACCGACCGTGGTCTCTGTGGTGGTTTGAATATTAACCTATTCAAAAAAACCCTTGAAAGTGCTGCGCAGTGGGATCAAAACGGCGTGGGTGCTGATTTCTGTTTGATCGGTTCAAAAGCGCAATCTTTCTTTCGTAGTGTTGGCGGTAATGTGCTTGCCAGTGTTACCAATCTGGGCGAAGAGCCAAGTATCGATGACTTGATTGGTTCTATTAAGGTGATGCTGGACGCTTATGACGAAAAGAAGATAGATCGTCTTTATGTCGTCTACAACGAATTTGAAAACTCTATGACGCAAACTCCCAGCGTACATCAGCTACTGCCGCTTAAAGCGGAAGAAGAGACAAGCCGTGAGCATCACTGGGATTATATCTACGAGCCAGAAGCAAAGCCCGTTCTAGATGCCCTGCTGGTTCGCTTTATTGAAAGCCAGGTGTACCAGTCTGTTGTGGAAAATGGTTCATGTGAGCAAGCAGCACGCCGTGTCGCAATGAAAAATGCGACTGACAATGCGGGTGATATAATTGATGACTTGGAGCTGGTTTATAACAAAGCCCGTCAAGCAGCAATTACCCAGGAATTATCCGAAATAGTAAGCGGCGCAGCAGCCGTTTAAAACAAATTCTTATTTTAGGGCTGCGAGCCTAGCTAATTATTTTAAGGGGAAGCGACAATGAGTAGCGGACGTATCGTACAGATTATCGGCGCGGTAATTGACGTAGAATTCGATCGAAATTCTGTACCGAAAGTATATGACGCATTGAATGTGCATGATGTTGAGACCGTATTAGAAGTTCAACAGCAGATGGGTGATGGTGTTGTCCGTACAATTGCCATGGGCTCTACGGAAGGTTTGAAACGTGGTCTGGATGTAAGCAATACAGACGAACCGATTCAAGTGCCTGTAGGAGTTGAAACTCTCGGTCGTATTATGGACGTACTGGGTAACCCTATTGATGAAAAAGGGCCTATTGGTGAAAAAGAACGTTTATCTATTCATCGAAAAGCACCTGGTTTTTCTGATCAAGCAGCGAACAATGATTTGCTTGAAACAGGTATAAAGGTTATCGATCTGGTTTGCCCTTTTGCTAAGGGCGGCAAGGTTGGACTTTTCGGTGGAGCGGGCGTTGGTAAAACCGTAAATATGATGGAGTTAATTCGTAACATCGCCATCGAGCATAGTGGTTTTTCTGTATTTGCCGGTGTTGGTGAGCGTACTCGTGAAGGAAATGATTTCTACCACGAGATGACTGATTCAAACGTTATCGACAAAGTGTCACTCGTTTACGGTCAGATGAATGAGCCTCCTGGAAATAGACTGCGTGTAGCATTAACCGGTTTAACCATGGCAGAAAAATTCCGTGATGAAGGTCGTGACGTACTGTTTTTTGTTGATAACATCTATCGCTATACACTGGCGGGAACAGAAGTATCCGCACTCCTTGGTCGTATGCCTTCAGCGGTGGGTTACCAGCCAACTTTGGCTGAGGAAATGGGTGTTCTTCAAGAGCGTATTACTTCAACCAAAACAGGCTCTATTACTTCTATCCAAGCCGTATATGTACCTGCAGATGACTTGACGGATCCTTCTCCTGCGACGACCTTTGCTCACTTGGATGCAACTGTTGTACTGTCTCGTAAGATTGCTGAACTGGGTATCTACCCAGCGATTGATCCACTGGATTCAACTTCACGTCAGCTTGACCCCTTGGTTGTTGGTGAGGAGCATTATAATGTTGCGCGCGGTGTTCAATCCGTATTGCAACGTTACAAAGAGCTTAAAGATATCATCGCCATCTTGGGTATGGATGAACTCTCTGAGACAGATAAAAATACTGTATTTCGCGCACGTAAAATCGAACGTTTCTTATCACAGCCTTTCTTCGTAGCCGAAGTTTTTACAGGTTCTCCTGGTAAGTACGTTTCTCTGAAAGATACCATCCAGGGTTTCCAGGGCATTCTTGCTGGTGATTACGATGATCTGCCAGAGCAAGCTTTCTACATGGTTGGTTCTATCGACGAAGTGCTTGAAAAAGCTAAAAGCATGTAATTCATTCTGAGAGGAGATCCAGGCAATGGCCTTGATTAAATGCAATATCGTTAGTGCTCAGAATGAAATCTTTTCTGGCAATATCGAAATGTTAGTAGCGACGGGTGCTTTGGGTGATGTGGGTGTTGCCCACGGCCATGCCCCTTTACTAACACAGCTTGCGCCTGGCCCTGTTCGTATTATTAGCGAAGGTGGGGAAGAGGAAGTTTACTTCCTATCCGGCGGAATGCTTGAAGTGCAGCCCGATGTGATAACGGTATTATCTGATACGGCAGTACGAGCAGAAGATCTTGATGAAGCAGCTGCTCTTGAAGCGCAAGAAAAAGCCCGTCATGAACTCAGCGATCAGCAATCTGAGATTGACTATGGCTCAGCAACCGCGCAACTTGCGGAAGCTGCAGCAAGACTGCGTACACTACAAGCTATTCGGAAAAAAATGGGTAGCTAACAGGTGTTCATTGCATTGACATACTACTAGAATAAAAAGGGCAGTTTTTACTGCCCTTTTTTTTCGTTTTCATTTTGGAGGGATTCAATGGCACTAGAAGTGATTATTCTCGCAGCAGGTAAAGGCACACGGATGAAATCTGCCAAACCCAAGGTTCTGCACGAATTGGCAGGCCAATCCCTTGTGGCACGGGTGGTGGAAACAGCACAAAAACTTGCACCAGATAATATTCACTTGGTGTACGGTCATGGCGGTGAGCAGATCATCAATGCCTTTAAAGACCAGCCTGTAAACCCTGTTGAGCAAGTGGAACAAAAGGGTACGGGCCACGCCGTTGCCCAAGTATTGCCCCATATTGATTCTGATAACAAGGTGCTTATTCTCTACGGGGATGTACCTCTTATCGAAACTGAAACCCTTCAACGGCTTATAGATAAAGCATCCAGTGGTTTTTCTTTATTAACGGTAGGCCTCCCCAACCCTCAGGGCTATGGACGTATCGTTAGAGACACAGACAATAATGTTAAAGCGATTGTCGAACACAAGGACGCATCCGAAGAACAGCTGATGATAAGCGAAGTGAATACCGGTGTAATGTGCGTAAGAGGCGATTTTCTTAAGCGTTGGTTACCGGAACTTTCATCTGATAACAGTCAAGGTGAATACTATCTCACCGATATAGTTGCCATGGCAGAAAGTGAAGAAGTTTGTATTCAAACTGAACAGCCGGCAGAAACCTTCGAGGTGGAAGGCATCAATGATCGTTTGCAGTTATCCCGACTTGAAAGAATCCATCAGCGTAAGCAAGCGCAATACTTAATGGCGAACGGTATTACTTTGATGGACCCAGCGCGCTTTGATTTGCGCGGCACCCTAAATACGGGCACCGATATTGTCATTGACATCAATACGGTGATTGAAGGCGATGTAACTCTTGGTTCAAACGTTAAAATAGGGCCGAATTGTGTTATTCGTAATGCAAGCATTGGCGATGGCGTGGAAATCCTTGCCAACTCACTCATTGAAGAAAGCGCGGTAGAAAATGATTGTATTATCGGCCCCTACGCTCGATTAAGACCCGGAACCCAGCTAAAGTCAAAAGCCAAAGTGGGTAACTTTGTGGAAATTAAAAAAAGCACGGTTGGCATGGGCAGCAAAATTAATCACCTGAGCTATATTGGTGATACCAGCGTGGGAGAAAATGCCAATATCGGCGCTGGTACTATTACCTGCAATTATGATGGTGTTAATAAATTTCAAACAGAAATCGGTGATGGCGCATTTATTGGCTCCAACAGCTCGCTGATCGCACCCGTTAAAATCGGAAATAATGCGACGACTGGAGCGGGTTCAGCTATAAATAAAGATATCCCTGGTGAAAACCTTGGCATAGCGCGTGCTAAGCAGCGAAATATAGATACTTGGCAGCGACCCATTAAAAAACCGTGATTTTCATTTTTAAAGGATAGATTTTTATGTGTGGCATTGTTGGTGCAATTGCAGAGCGACCGGTTTCTCCCATCTTGTTGGAAGGTTTGCACAGGCTCGAATACAGGGGGTATGACTCGGCAGGTATAGCCACCATTAACGAAGCCGCTGCATGTGTTACACGCTGTCGGGCCATGGGGAAAGTCGTAGAGTTAGAAAAAAAACTCCAGGCTAAGCCCCTCAGCGGTCATGTTGGTATCGCCCACACCCGTTGGGCTACCCACGGTGTGCCCAGTGAAAACAACGCCCACCCACATATTTCTGGTGAACACCTCGCTATTGTTCACAATGGCATTATTGAAAACTACGAAAGTCTGCGGGAAGAGCTCCAAGCAAGTGGTTATGCTTTTACTTCTGAAACCGACACTGAAGTGATTGTCCATCTTATTGCTCAGGAGTTCGATCAATGTCAGAGCTTACTCTTGGCAGTAAAAAACTCTGTCAGCCGCCTCGAAGGTGCTTATGCTCTGGGAGTGATTCATAGCAGTGAACCCCACAAATTAATAACCGCGCGGGAAGGTAGCCCCTTAGTGATTGGTTTAGGAATCGGTGAAAATTTTATTGCCTCTGACCAATTGGCACTTTTCCCCGTTACCAATCGTTTTCAATTTCTTGAAGAAGGCGATATCGCGGTTATTGAAAAAGACGCCATCGAAATTTTTGACCGTAACAACGTAAGAGTGCAGCGAGATATCCATGAATTTGACAGTGCTCATGAGGGCGCCGAAAAAGGTGAATATCGGCACTTTATGCTCAAGGAAATTTACGAACAGTCTCGCGCCATTCAGGCCACACTGGATGGACGTGTTGAAACGACTGAGATTTCATCAGAAATTTTCCCAGCAACCAGTAAAGAAATTTTTGCAAAAATTCGTAATGTACAAATTGTCGCGTGCGGCACCAGCTACCACGCCGGTTGTGTTGCCCGTTATTGGTTTGAGCAACTCACCGATTTGCCCTGCCATATTGAAGTGGCCAGTGAATTTCGATATCGAAAAAAGAACGTTCAGCCCGATACCTTGTTTGTGACCGTATCTCAGTCTGGAGAAACCGCCGACACCCTCGCCGCTTTGCGTTCAGCCAAACAGCTGGGATATTTGGCTAGTGTTGCTATTTGCAACGTACCAGGCAGCTCACTGGTTAGAGAGTCTGATTTTTGCCTGATGACCCACGCTGGGCCAGAAATCGGCGTCGCTTCTACAAAAGCATTTACCACTCAGCTTTGTGCATTTCTTTTACTGGTACTTTGTTTAGGAAAAACACGCGGCAAGCTTGCCGAAGATGAAGAAAAAATTATTGCAGAATTGCGCCGTTTGCCTTCCATCATTGAACAAACATTAAAAATGGATCAAGCGATAGAAGAACTGGCAGAACGTTTTCGTGAAAAACATCACGCACTATTTTTAGGGCGTGGTACTCAATACCCCATCGCTCTTGAAGGCGCATTAAAGTTAAAAGAAATATCGTATATTCATGCGGAAGCCTATCCCGCCGGTGAGCTAAAACATGGCCCGCTGGCACTGGTAGATAACGACATGCCTATTATTGCCGTCGCACCAAATAATGATTTGCACGAAAAATTAAAATCCAACCTGGAAGAAGTAAAAGCCCGTGGTGGTGAGCTTTATATTTTTGCGGATAAAAATTCAGGCTTAGTGGCGGGAGAAGGACAAATCGTGATGGAAGTGCCACACGTTAGTGATTTATTGGCACCTATCGTTTATACCATTCCTTTGCAGCTATTGTCCTATCATGTGGCCTTAATCAAAGGAACCGATGTGGATCAACCCCGTAATTTGGCAAAATCTGTTACGGTTGAATAGATCATTCTATTTATCAGAAAAAGGGGTGTCTCCACCCCTTCTCTATCTTCTACCAACCTAACATCGCTTTAATTTGTTCCTGAAATAAAGTCCAGATCATCACTACAATCACCGCCGCAGGGCTGATTAATCGTACCGTGATGGTCCATAAAGCATACACACCATAGCTCGCCATATTTAACTCTTTTTCTACCGTGGTGCGTTTCATTGTCCAGCCAGCAAAAATAGCCACCAGCAAACCGCCGAGAGGCAGCATAATATTTGCGGTGAGGTAGTCTAAGGAATCAAAGAAATTTTTGCCCATTAAAAAGCTCACATCGCTGCCTACATTAAATGAAACAACTGTGCCCAAGCCTAAAGACCAAGTGATAACACCCAACAGCAGTGCTGCCTTATTTCGATTCATAAGCCCTTTTTCAACAACCCAGGCTACCAGTGGCTCAATCAGAGAAATGGAAGAACTCCACGCTGCAAAGGTTACCAATAGAAAAAACAGCGAACCAAAAATCATTCCGCCAGGCATTTGACCAAATGCGATGGGCAGGGTGACAAAAAGCAAACCGGGGCCCGCACCGGGTTCCATATTATTGGCGAACACAATGGGGAAAATAGCTAAACCAGCCACCAATGCCACTAAAGTGTCCATGCCCGCAACAATCAAAACCGTTGAACCGATGGATGCCTTTTTCGGCATATAAGCACCGTAAACCATAATGGCACCCATACCGAGGCTCAAAGTAAAAAAAGCATGGCCAAGGGCTATGAGAATACTTTCGGAACTGAGCTTGCTGAAATCGAAATCAAAGAGAAATTTTGCACCCTGTTCGAAGGCACCAGAAGTCACGCTATACCCGAGAAGAATGGCCAATAATACGAAAAGAGCGGGCATCAGGATGCGGATGGCCGCCTCTAAGCCGCGATTGACCCCGCGTGCCACAACGACCATGGTCATCACCATAAATAAGGTATGCAGGGCGGTTAGCATTATCGGGTCGGCCAACAGGCCATCAAAGGCGTTCTGCACCGTTGCTGCATCGGCACTTTCGAATTGCCCAGAGCCTAGTCGAAAAATGTAGATAATGGCCCAGCCAGCAATCACACTGTAATAGGATAAAATCAGCAAACCTGCAATGGCGCCCATCCAGCCGACATACTTCCAAAATGGCGAAGCCTGTGCCTCAAGAGCCAAAGCACGCATGGCGTTAATAGGGCTGTTGCGCCCACGGCGCCCAATAAGCACCTCCCCCATCATAATGGGGATGCCGACAATGGCGATACATAACAAATAGACCAGCACAAAGGCGCCACCACCGTTTTCACCCGCGATATAAGGGAACTTCCAGATATTCCCCAGCCCGACGGCTGAGCCCGTAGCGGCGAGTATAAAAATCCAACGACTGCCCCAAACCCCATGAATAGATTGCTTTTCTGCTGCCATGTATTCCTATACCTCGTGTATTAACTTCCTGACGACTCGATTTTGGAAAGTATAAAGCCAAGTGTGAACATATTCCCGCTACTTTAAACAAAAAGCCACTTTTGCGTGTTACTGAATATCCCTTAGGGGCTATAATTCTCCGCTATGGCAAAAAACACGAAAAGTTCTGGCTCCACTGGTAATGCAACGGTCGCGGCCAATAAAAAAGCCCGGCACGAATACTTTATAGAAGACACCTTTGAAGCGGGTCTGGCGCTGCAGGGCTGGGAAGTGAAAAGCCTTCGCGAAGGCAAATTGAATCTTACGGAAAGTTACGTATTGCTCAAAAATGGCGAAGCCTGGCTACTGGGGGCAACGATTGCGCCTCTCAATACCGCATCTACCCATATTACCCCCGACCCCACCCGTACCCGAAAGCTCTTGCTCAATAAGCGAGAGCTGAGCAAAATTGTCGGCGAAGTCGCCAAGCAGGGCGCTACGTGCATCCCCCTCAAAATATACTGGAAACGGGGCTTGGCAAAGTGCGAAATTGGTTTGGGCAAGGGTAAAAAATTGCACGATAAGCGCGATACCGAGAAAAAACGCGACTGGGATCGTCAAAAACATCGCATTATGAAAAACCGCTAAAACCACTTTTATCGACAAAACAGAAAGGCGCACCTTGAAACCCTCGCCTTGCAGCCCCATAATGAATAGTACACGGGGGTGACATTGGCTTCGACGCTGGTGACGAAACTTCGGGTGCATGTCGAGAGAGGCAACGACTCTCGTAAATCAAATGATGCAACTAAAGTAATCGCAAATAACGATACTTACGCACTAGCCGCTTAGTCGGTTAACCGCTGATTCAATTTGCTTGTGGGATGTTATCAGCGGGCTTAGCACACAAGATCGCAGCAAAGTTTGCCTGATACGGCGCTGTTAAAACTTCATCAGGACCGCCTTCCACACCCTGTTTATCGGGTCGTTTAAGGTTAAATTAATAGATAAAACTAAGCATGTAGATCCTTAAGCAGAGTGCTGACGGACGCGGGTTCGATCCCCGCCGCCTCCACCAACTTGTAAAAGCCCTAATGAGCTCTCACCAGCCATTAGGGCTTTTTTTTGCCCGAATTTTACTATCAAGCAACGGGCCTCATAATCCAGCACATCTTTGCGTCTATACCTAACCTGAGCTGACCACCCAACTTCACATAAATTGGCCCAATACCCTCTGACCGCCACCTTTCAAGCCTCGCTTCGCTTACCTGCAAGTGATTACAATGCTCTCTTTGTGTCATAAATAATTGATATTCAATCATATTAATTCTCCAGTATATTTTAGTTGAGAAAGTCCCAATTTGGGACTATTATTAACCTTATGAGAATCATCGCCTTATCAACACTTAAAGCTTTCTGGGAAGAGCACCCTGAGTATGTTGACGCTAAAGAGCCAACCCTGGCCTGGTATCGCCATGCTTTAGTTGCCGATTGGCGTGCACCTACTGATGTTAAGCAAGACTTCAGAAGCGCCAGTATCCTTAAAGATGGGCGTGTGGTTTTCAATATTGCGGGGAATAAGTATCGACTGGTGGTGTGGATTAACTATGCCTATCGCGTGGTGTACATTCGGTTTATCGGAACCCATGCGCAATACGACAAGATTGATGTACAAACTATTTAATTGCCCCTAGGTAGAAACAAGAGGAAACACTATGGACATCAAACCAATTAAAACTGATGCCGACTATCGAGCGGCATTAAAAGAAATTGAAAGCCTAATGATTGCTGGCCCTGACACACCAGAAGGTGAAAAGCTTGATGTGATGGTCACGCTTATCGAGGCCTATGAAGCGAAGCATTTTCCAATGGAATTGCCTGATCCTGTTGAAGCGATCAAATTCGAAATGGAGCGCAAAGGTCTAACGGTAAAAGACCTCGAACCTATGATTGGTAAGAGTAATCGTGTGTATGAGATTCTCAACCGCAAGCGCTCGCTGACATTGAAAATGATCTGGAAGCTCCATGATGGCCTGGGTATTCCGGCAGAGTCCTTGATCAAGCCACCGCAAGCACATGCTTTATAGCGCAAAGCCTCAAAGCATTATTCCGCCTCAGTATTTAAAAGCCCTTGAGAAACTAAATCGATTGCTATCGAGCGAACCAAACCAGCGTCCCACCCTTCCACCAATACAGGGTTCATCAAGAACCAAAAAGAACCAGATAAACCAATCAGAACAACGGTTTATCGGGTTTTTTATTGCCTATACATTCATGGTTTTACCCTTTAATTAATCAATACCCTGATAAAGATATTTCTGAAACCCAATAAACGTCTCTCTGATAACCGTCGGTGAGCCTAAGACCGCAGTCGCATCACTGATGGTGTTGTACTTTAATTCGATAAGGCTGCGCATTTTATTGGCGCCAAGCTCATGAACACCGTCCTCAACATACTTATCAAGAATGAAGTCAATAAATTCACGTTGCCGATGATCGCTAAAAGTCTCTGTGATGGCAGGCTTGGCTTTTTTCGCCCTATCCAGGCGTGTGCGCGTTTCGATAGCGTATGCAACGAATGCCAACACATCGTAGACATCGCTATCCTTGGCATCAATTAAGTCTTTCATGCTATCGAGTTTTTCACCGTCATAACCCGCCTCGGCCAAATCACTGAGCAGCTTCTCGCGCGTGGTGGGGTCACTCCATATTTCACGCAGCTGGTCTTCGTTGCTAAAGAACTGTGGCAAATCGTCAAACATGCGCTCGATAAACTCTTTGGCCGTAATGGGTTTACCTTCTGAACTCCAGTACATGGCGGCTGAAATATGTTTGATCTGGCGGGCGCGGCCATCTGATAATTTAATCTCTATTTTCTTTTCACAGCTACAAGGTACTTCGCCACAATCTGGGCACGGTTCAGATTCGGGTTTTTCACAAATGCAGGGCTTTTGCTCACACACTTCGCAATTACCGACTTCACCTGTGTCCCCGCCTTGGCCTTCACAGTCGCAGGGGGATTTGCCGCACTCGCGGCACACTTCATTGGGTAGCGGTTCGCCATCCCATTCTGGGTCGGCAAAGTTATGGTGGGCTTTGACAAAGTCGTACACGGTAAAATAATCTTTGCCGTCGTACAGGCGTGTACCACGGCCAATGATCTGCTTAAACTCGATCATATTTTTACATTCGCGCATCAACACAATATTGCGCACGTTGCGGGCATCAACCCCCGTAGATAGCTTGCGTGATGTGGTGAGAATGGTCGGAATGGTTTTTTCATTATCACAAAAAATACCCAGATCCTTTTCACCGGCCTTGCCATCGTTAGCGGTCACGCGCACGCAATAACTGCCGTTCGTCGTCCAGCCTTTTTTAACTGCATACTGGTTAATGTAATCGCGCACCATACCGGCATGTGCTTGGGTGGCACAAAAAACCAGCGTTTTATCAGTGGGGTTAATGCGATCCATCCAATACTGCACGCGCCTTTCTTCACGCTTTGGAATAGTGATAATGCGATTAAAGTCGCCTTCTTTATAGAGCTTACCGGGTTCTGGTTCGCCTTTGATAACCACACCATCGCCGGGCATATACAGATATTCGTCCATAGTGCCCACAATGGGCAGCACCTTAAAGGGCGTTAAAAAACCGTCATTGATGCCTTCTTTTAAGGTATAGCTGTAAACCGGCTCACCAAAATAGCCGTACGTATCGGCATTATCTGTGCGTTTCGGGGTCGCGGTTAGGCCCAACTGCACCGCTGGGGAAAAATAATTGAGAATCTCTCGCCAAGAGCCTTCATCGTTCGCACCACCACGGTGGCACTCATCAATGATAATGAAGTCAAAAAAGTCTTCGGGGTAGTCACCAAAATAGGGCGTATCATTGCCGTCTTCATCTTCACC
>Ga0209121_10000429_pt1 | contig 43814 bp, 37 predicted proteins | sample Cruoilmetagenom3_FD_187292 | JGI IMG/M metagenome (GOLD analysis project Ga0209121, IMG submission 187292) | Oil polluted marine microbial communities from Coal Oil Point, Santa Barbara, California, USA - Sample 3 (SPAdes) (version 2) | ecosystem: Environmental > Aquatic > Marine > Oil seeps ... | reverse complement strand
TCACAATCGACGAAGGCGATGGCGAGCTGCAGATGGCCGTCAGCTGACGCCATCCTTTAACGCAAAACAAAAAAAGGGCGGGGAAATTCCCCGCCCTTTTCTTTGGCTCAAACACTTGTCGAAGCGCTGGAGCTTAGTATCCGCGCACCGAAATGCCGACGAAGAATGACGTTCCATACGGGTTCACCGGATAGGAGAAATTCGTCGGATAGGGTTCTTCATCTGTCAGATTGTTGACACCGGCATAGACCGATATCTGGTCGCTGGCTTCATATGTGACCGACAGATCGTGGATGTAATAATCATCCGCAAACCCTGCGTCGCCCACCTGAGCAGCGGCAGTTTCGATCTCGATACCGGAGAAGGCAGTGCTTTCGACATATTGCAGACCGTAACGGACCGTGATCGGGCCATAGCCGACGCTGAGTGAACCCACACCCGCCCATTGCGGGCGCTGTTCTTCGCGCAGCTCAGGATCGACATTGGTTGGATCAGTCGGGTCGAAGAAGAAGTCCAGGTAATCGACCCAGTTGACCGATGCCCGCGCGCCGATATCGAATGCGCCGATGTCGAAACGATAGGCGATGGTGGCGTCGATACCCGCTGTCTCGATCTTACCGAAGTTCAGCTGTGTCTGCCTCAGAAAGTCGAATCCGAGGAAGGTCGGACTTGTGGAATCGCCGTTGCGTGAGAATTGCCCGCAGAACTGATTGTTGGCGAAATCTGTTGAGTCGTAACAGGAATCAACAATGTCCTGAGCGCCCACCGCGGCAATCGCATCTTCGATTTCGATATTGTAGTAATCTGCCGAAATGACGAGGCCCGGCACGAAACGCGGCGTGACCACGGCGCCGAAGGTGTAGGTTGTGGCGGTCTCTTCGCGCAGGTCCGGGTTACCGCCGGTGGTGCCAGAGAAACGCGCTGTCAGCGGATCAGAATAATCATAAACGCCGCCGGTTGAGTAATCGGTCGCAGCAGCGCCCAATGACTGGAAATCAGCGATACAATTGGTCTGACGCACGGCAGCGTCGGCTGCATCCAGCACGCCGATTTGCGAGGCATCGCAGGGGTCCGATGGACGGAATACCGTGCCTTGTTCCGGATCGAAAAGCTCCGCGATGTTCGGTGCGCGAACAGCCTGTGAGTAGGTACCGCGGAAGCGGATATCCTCCACCGGAGCCCAGATGCCGCTTACACTCCAGGTGAAGGTACTGCCGACCGTCGAATAGTCGGAAAAGCGCGCTGCGCCAGAGACTTCCAGAGTTTCGAAGAACGGCGTGCCCGACAGAATCGGCAAGTTCAGCTCGCCGAAGATTTCTTTGACATCAAACTCACCGCCGGTGTTGAAGCTGCGCGTCTGCGCATCGAACACCAATTGCTGGTTGCCCGATACATCGCCGATGAACTGGCCGGCATTGATGTCCGGCGTGGTTTCTTGCGCGATACCAAGCGTTAGCGGGTCGAAGTTGAACTCGCTGCGCTCTTCACGATATTCCGCGCCTACCGCGAAGCCGACGGGGCCACCGGGCAGCTCAAAGAAGCTGCTGGTGTCGCCCACAAGGCTTGCACTCACGACAAATTGTTCAAGTGCAGCTTCGCTCACGGTGGTCACAGTGATGAAATCGACCGCATCCTGTGTGAGCGATTGTTCGCCCCGGAAGATATTGGCTGGTGCACACTGGCCGTCGCCCGGATTGAAGGTGAAGAAGCCCGGTTCGATCACAGGAAAGAATTGGCTGCCCGGGTGGCGTGCATTCGGATCGAGATCAGACCGGCATACGACATTGCCATTGGGCGTGCCGTTGAGGAACTCGCCTTCGTCCACGGCGTCAAGCGCTGCAAACAGACGGTCGGGCAGGACCGTGTTTTCATTCTCGACTTCGGATTCGAAGCGCCCGAAATTGGCACTCAGCTGCCATCTGAACTCACCACCTGATCCGAATTCGCCGCGCAGTCCGCCGACGAGACGGTATGTTTCGCGCGTCACAAGCTGGCGCGCCAGACCAAGGTCGGTGAAATCGCGGGAAACGCGCAGGCCGCCCGCATCATCAGCATCATCCTGGATCGCGCCTGGAATGTACGGATTGTCGGCGAAGATCAGCAGTGAATCGTAGAAGGTGTTGTAGGGATCTTGCGATTCCGTGTATGAATTCACATACTTGGCATCAACAAACACTTCGACACCGTCTGTCAGTTCATAATTGGCGATCAGATTGGCGTAGATACGCTCATTGCCCGGAATTAGGCTGGCACCGCTCAGACGTTCCGGCGCGCCGTCTCCGCCGAACTGGTTGCTTGAACTGGCGACAATGCCATCTTCAAAGATTTTCACGCCGCCATCGGGAGTGGAGACATAACAGCCACCGCCGCCAAAACCGGTCAGGCCGATGAAGCTTTCCTGACAGTCATTGACGCCGTTGCTGTTGATGTCGGCATCGAAGAAGCCAAAATCGCGGCGGAAGATCAGGCCTGCGCCGGATGAAATCGCGAAGCGCGGATCGGCCTGATAGGCGAGGGCCGGAGCATTCGCCGCCTGATCAATCAAGGCCTGCTCCGCCGCAGTGGGCGTCACGCCGCCGGTGAAGATCGCATCATAGTCAGCGGTGCCGGGCTGCGGAATGCGGAAACCGATTGGGAACGAGAAATTGTCGATGCTGTAGAAGTCGGCAAAGTTCGGTGTCCCATCGGTGATGTCACCGCGCTGGAAGCGCAGCAGCGGGCTGGGGTAGGTGGTGCCGGTGTTGAAGCGGCCATTGTTGGCGAAGAAATCCCGGTCACCCTGCAACAGCTGCTCAACATAGGAATAGCCTGCAGCGATGGTCACATTGCCGCGATTGTCGGGGAAATTGTAGCCAAACGCTCCGTCGATTGACGCGGTTGCGCCATCGCCTTCGCCTGAAATACCTGCCGTCGCATCGAGCAGGAAACCGTCCAGATCATCGCGCAGCACGTAGTTGACGACGCCGGTCACAGCGTCCGCACCATAAACTGCGGAGGCACCACCGGTGAGGACTTCCACGCGCTCGATCAAGCCTGACGGGATCGACGACACATCGACAATCTGGCTACCCGCGACACCCGACACGTGGCGCTGACCATCGACCAGCACCAGCGTGCGGACCGAACCGAGCCCGCGCAGGTTGAGCGTCGCCTGACCGATACCGCCCGCGCCGTTCTGGAGCGAATCGGCGACCGTGCCGGAATTGGAAAGTGCGGGGATTTCGCGCAGCGCCTCAGTCGCATCCACCACACCCGTCTGGCGAATGTCATCAGCGGAAATGGTCGCGATTGGGGAAGGAGCAGCTTCGTTTGCATCGCGCTGGATGCGCGAGCCGGTCACAACGATGGCATTGTCTTCTTCCTGATCGGCAGACTGTCCGTCATCCGCATCCTGAGCGAAGACTGGCGCTGCAAACAGCGCCATGGAGAGGGCGACCGGAGCGCATGCGAGCTTAAGTCTGGTCTGATTATTCATATTCTTTTTCCCCGAGTTTGGAGTGGGTGTCCCAAATTCTGCGGAGAGGTTGCGGCAATTGTAAAAGCGTGACAATCGCAAGTGTTGTCGGAACATGATTTCGCGCAGGTATGTTGCATCGCAACAACAATATGGTCGCGTGTGAAACAATGTGACTGAGGGGCGGCCATTCAGCGAAACTATCGACCAAACGCCTTCCTGCTGAGGTGGTGTGTGAATTTAGTCACAGACTCAACCAAAACGGGTCGTTTGTCGATTCGCGTGGTGCTGTCGTTTTGACAAGGGGCGGTGCCTATTGCACGTAGCCCACCTCCAGTGTTGCGGAATGCGCGGCTTACCCCCGCGCATCACCCGCCTTCGGTGCGACAATCTTCATTGTTGCAATGGGCACGCTGAACGTTTTGTGAATTCGACTATTTTATAGGTGGACGGGACAAACATGAAGAAATTTCACACTAAGGCCCTGACGGGCTTCGCAGTATCCGTTTCGGCGGCTGCACTTCTGGTGGGCGCTCCGGCGTATGCTCAGGATGCTGACGAAGATGCTGAAGAGGAAGTCAGCGTTGATGATGACGGTGCCGAGGGCCAAGAATCGGATGCCACTATCGTTGTTACGGGTTCGCGCCTCAATCGCGCATCGACTTATAACAGCATTTCGCCATTGCAGGTCCTCACGACCGAAGCGCAGCGCGACGTTGGTAATTTTGACGCCGCAGAAATTCTGCAGCGCTCCGAATCGGCTGCGGGTCAGCAGATTGACGCCACCTTCCAGGGCTTCGTGCTCAACAACGGCCCGGGTTCGCAGACGCTGAACCTGCGCGGCCTTGGTGCTGATCGTACACTGCTGCTGGTTAATGGCCGCCGCCTTGCACCGGCTGGTGTTGAAGGCGCGCCGACCAACCCGTCGATCAACCTTCTGCCGACCTCGCTGATCTCGCGCTATGACCTCCTGCTGGACGGCGCATCCTCCGTTTACGGTTCGGACGCTGTTGCCGGCGTGGGTAACATCGTCCTGCGCACCGACATCGACGGTTTCGAACTGTTTGCCAGTGGCAATTACAACGATCAGGGCGGCGGTGACGATTACACCATCTCCGGCGCTTGGGGTACGACCTTCGACAACGGCTTCATCGGTATCGGCGTAGAATATGCGCGTCGTGACGAAGTGCTCAATGGCGATCGTGACTTCCTGCAGGGTTGTAACACCCATTACGAGATCTCCGAAGACGGCCAGATCTTCCGTAACGACGTTGCGACGGATGCCACCACGCGGCAGGACACGAATGGCGCGGTCACCGCGACCATTTCACCCTGTAAGCTTGAGCGTATCACGGGCCGTGTGCAGTTCGCCGGCACCTTTGCCGGTTCACTGTATTACGACACCAACAATTACGGCCTGGCCGATGCCGGTAACTACGGCATCCCGTTCTTCAGCGAAACGACCGACGCGTTCGGCGATCCTGTGGACGCAGATGGTGACGGCGTGCGCGACGTTGACCTGTTCAACCGTACGTTGAACGGTAACGACCTCAACCAGACGTTCATCAGTCCACAGGACCTCTACAACGTGATGGCCTATGGTGAGTACACCTTCGATGGCGACATGAACATCACGCCGTTCTTCGAAGCCAACTACAGCCGTGCTGAAGTTTCCGTGGAGAACAGCGGTGCGCCGCAGTTCTTCCCGTGGGTTCCGTCGAGCAACGCGTTCAACCCGTGTAACTTCGTCAGCAATCCGAACGGCGTCGATTGCGCTGATCGTGAGAACCAGTACCTGGGTGCCCCGTTCAACCCGAATGCAGGCTTCACCCTGCCGGTTCGCCCGATCCCTTCGATCCGCGGTGATCGTAACAATGTGGAATCGGTGCAGGAACAGTATCGCGCTGTTCTCGGCGTTCGCGGCGACTTGCCGTTCATTGGCGACACCTGGACCTTCGAGATTTCGGGCGTGTATTCGCGTTCCGAAGGTTCCGCAGTCCGTAATGGTATCCGTGAAGATCGTCTGGCGCTCGCGCTCGGCATCGATCCGACCGCCGATTTCGACGGTGACGGCGTCTTTGACAACGACGGTGACGGCATTGCCGATGATTATATCTCGCTGACCAGCAGCCCGCTCCTCGCAGGCGGTCCGTGCGACACGGCTTCACTCGCCAACCCGGGTTCGGCTGCGCCTGACTTGCTCAACGGCAATTGTGTTCCGGTAAACCTGTTCGCGCAGAGCCTGTACCTGCCGGGTCCGATTGGCGATTTTGCCAGCCAGGCCGAGCGTGACTTCCTGTTTGGTCAGCGTACCTTTGACACTGTCTATGAGCAGACCCTGCTCTCAGCCTATGTCACTGGTGAATTGTTCGAGCTTCCCGCTGGCCCGCTGGCCATCGTGATCGGTGGTGAATACCGCAAGGACTCGCTCGATTCGCAGCCTGATTTCGTGGCGTCGAATGGCCTGTTCTGGGGCTTCTTTGCCGACCAGGGTGCGCAGGGCAGCAAGTATCTTCTTGAAGCCTTTGCCGAGGTCAACATCCCGGTCTTCGAAAGCGATTTCTGGGGTGAGTTCGAGCTGAACGCTTCGGGCCGTTTCACCGACGAAGAGTTCTACGGTTCTGCCGGCACCTACTCGATCAAGGGTGGTTGGCGTCCGGTCGAGCAGATCTTGCTCAAGGCCAGCTATGGTACGTCGTTCCGTGCGCCGAACCTGCGTGAGAACTTCCTCGCCGGTCAGTCTGGCTTCGGCGGGATTCTCGACCCTTGCGCCGTTCCTGATGCAGCCTACGACGCCCTTGGCGTTGGCTATGATGCTTCACAGGACCAGCGCGAGAATTTCGTGATCGCAAACTGTCAGCGTGAAGGCCGTGACCCGTTCACGGTTGGTATCGACTCCGGCGGGATCAACACTGTCCAGACGGCGAGTGCCGAGATCACTTCGGGTGGCAGTCTCTTGCTTGACCCGGAAACTTCGACCTCGTTTACCGCTGGTGTCGGCATCGTTGAATCCTTCGGTCAGTTCGACTTCTCGTTCAACGTCAACTACTACTCGATCGTTGTTGAAGACGCGATTGCAGAGCCATCCGGCCAGTTCATCGTGAACGAGTGCTACAATCGTCAGGAAACCAGCCGGAGCCGTTTCTGCGACTTCATCGGCACCAATGGTGATCCGAACAGCCGTCGCCTGATCAACAGCGTCTTTGCCGGCTTCGTCAACATCAACGAAGAAACGGTGAAGGGTCTCGACTTCAATGCGTCAATCAACCGTGATTTCACGGTTGGAAATGAAGTGCTGGGCCTTGGCCTCAGCGTGCGCGCCAACAATCTGATCGAGCGTAACACGCTTTCGCTCGACGATCTTGGCAACCCCGATGAGCAGGAATTTGCTGGTGAGTTCGGCTTCCCGTCATGGACGGGTCGCGCGACCTTCTCGGCGGACTATGGCGACTTCGGCTTCACGTGGCAGACCCGTTGGGTCGGCGCCGTGCAGCAGGACGTAGTCGGTATCGATCCGTTCAGCGATGCATGGGGTTATAACGCTGCTGGCGAGTTCACCGGCTTCTTCTCCGACACCTGCCTTGGCGCCGGTTCGCGTGATGGCGCTGGCAACCTCGACGGTATCGTGGCTGGTGATGGCAACTATTGTGCCGATGTCGGCTTCACCGAAGATTACTTCATCCACACCATGTCGGTTCGTTATGACTTCAACGAAAATCTGACGCTGCGTGCTGGTGTGACCAACATCTTCGATGAGAACCCGCCGCTGATTGATACCAACGAAGTGTTCGGTGTTTCGAACACTCCGATCGGTAACGGCTATGATCTCAACGGCCGTGAGTTCTTCGGATCGCTTAGCTTGCGCTTCTGATCCTCGCGTTCCGCCAGGGACCTAATTTGGAAAGGCCCCGCAACTTTGCGTTGCGGGGCCTTTCTCTTTGGATGCGACCCTAAGCTGCTCGCCCAGCCTTCTCGACCAGCCTGCTTGACCGCGCCGCACCGGGCATTAGGACCGTCTCACAAGCAGGCGCGCCACATCCCGGGCGCAGGATCGAGGAACAGATATGATTATCGACGACACACTCTGCGCCATCGTGACGGGCGGGGCCTCGGGTCTTGGCGAAGCCACTGCTCGTGCCCTTGCGGCGAAGGGCGCGAAAGTCGCCCTGTTTGACATGAATTCCGAAGGGGCAGAGCAGGTTGCGGCAGACATTGGCGGCGTGGCCTGCATCGTCGATGTGACCGACGAAGCTTCGGTCGATGCAGGCTTCGCAAAAGCGCGCGCGGCGCATGGTCAGGAGCGATTGCTGGTCAATTGCGCCGGGATCGCGCCTGTCGGCAAACTGGTACGCCGCGACCGCGAGACAGGCGAAATCAGCCATTATCCGGTCGCCGCCTTTCGCAAGGCAATGGACATAAACGTGGTCGGGACTTTCCAGTGCATGGCCAAATCGGCTGCGGGCATGATGACGCTTGATCCGGTGGGCGAGCATGGTGAGCGCGGTTGCATCGTCAATACAGCCTCTGTCGCAGCCGAAGACGGTCAGATCGGCCAGGTCGCCTATGCTGCATCAAAGGCCGGAGTGAAGGGCATGACCTTGCCCGTCGCGCGCGATTTGATGAGCGAGGGCATTCGCGTCAACGCGATTCTGCCGGGCATCTTCCACACCCCCATGCTGGCCGAATTGCCGGAAAAGGCGCAGGCAGCGCTTGCTCAGGCGGTGCCGTTCCCGAAACGCCTTGGTGATCCCGCCGAATATGCCAGTCTGGTGTGCTTCATGGCGGAAACTGGCTATTTCAATGGCGAATGCGTGCGGCTTGACGGGGCGATCCGGATGCCGCCGAAATAGGCCGAAACGCGGCTATTCGAACGAGGAAACGGGAAGGGCAGACAATGGCCAACACTTGGCATATCGGCGTCATCGGTGGCTCTGGCCTGTATGAACCGGGAGCGCTGGAAGACGCGCAGGAAATTGCAGTGGCAAGCGCCTTTGGCGAGCCATCCGGCCCCGTCACAACGGGCCGTATCGGCAATGTGCAATTTTCCTTTATCGCGCGGCATGGAGCGGGTCATCGCCTATCGCCTTCGCAAGTGAATTATCGCGCCAATGTCGATGCGCTCAAACGCTGCGGTGTGACCGATGTTCTTGCACTTTCCGCGATTGGCAGCCTCAAGGAAGACATTGCGCCCGGCGAGTTCGTGGTGGTTGACCAATTGATCGATCGCACAGCGGCGCGCGAACGCAGTTTCTTCGGTGACGGGATCGTCGCGCATGTGCCGCTCGCCGATCCGGTGTGTCCACGCCTTTCCAAGCAGGCGGCCAAGGCAGCCGAGAAGGCCGGGGCGAAGGTCCATCAGGGCGGCACCTATGTCGCGATTGAAGGCCCGCAATTCTCGACTCGGGCCGAGAGCCATCTCTACCGCGCATGGGGCGCGGATGTGATCGGGATGACCGCCATGCCCGAAGCGCGCCTCGCGCGCGAGGCAGAGCTGCCCTATGCTCTGGTCGGCATGGTCACCGATTACGATTGCTGGCGTGAGCCTGACGGCGATGTCGATGTCGCGCAAATCCTCAAGACCATGGCGGCCAATGCAGACTATGCCCGCGCCACGCTGGCGGAGTTTGCCGCTGGCCTGCCAAAGCAGCGCAAGGCCAGCGCGATCGATACAGTGCTCGACACAGCGATCATAACCCCGCGCGAACAATGGGATGTGGCATCGCGCGCGCGGCTTGATGCTGTGGCCGGGCGGTTGGTGAATCTGATGGTTGAGGGCAAGGATTAGATCGCTGAGGGCCTCCACAATCACATAAACTTGCAAAGATGCGCAAAATTCAACAAAGTGATTACCTATGCAACCGACCAGCGCCCTATCTCGCTTTCTGCCCTACCAGCTTTCTCTGGCTTCCAATGCGGTCAGTGGCCGCATCGCCATGGAGTATCGTCAGCGTTGGGGGCTGAGTATTCCCGAATGGCGGGTGATGGCCGTGCTTGGCGATTCCGGAGCAAAGACCCAGCGCGACCTGACCAAGCGGACCCTGATGGATAAGGTTGCGGTCAACCGCGCTTGCAAGGTTCTGGAAGAGCGTGATCTGGCCCGGCGCACTCCCAATGAACAGGATGGCCGCTCGCATCTGCTTGAGCTGACCGCTTCAGGGCGCGCCATGCATTCGGAAATCATGCCGCTTGCGCTGGAAATGGAACGCCAGCTCTTCGCAGGATTTTCGGCAGATGAACTGGACCTGTTTCGCACTTTACTGGAGCGCGCGCGTTTGCAGGCAGAAGGTCTTGTAGAGGACGATCTTTCGGGCAGTTACGGCATCCGCTGAAAAGCGGATATTCTGCGCTAAAAGGTGCAACGAAAAACCCCGCGCGGCCATGGCCTCGCGGGGTTTTCCTTGTGCGGGTACTTTCGGTTCTTATCGCTATCCGGTGCTTCCCGGTCCGTCGCCAGAGAAGGCGTCGGCGATGGAACATGCTGCCGGACCAAGGATCACGATGAACAGCACCGGCAGGATGAACAGGATCAGCGGCACGGTCATGATTGCGGGCAGGCGCGCAGCCTTCTCCTCGGCACGCATCATGCGCTCGTTACGGAATTCGGCAGAGAGCACACGCAGCGCGGATGCCAGCGGCGTACCGTAACGCTCGGTCTGGATCATGGTGGTCACCACGCCGCGCACTGCATCCAAGTCCACGCGATAAGCGAAATTTTCGAAAGCCTGACGACGTTCTGTCAGGAAGGACAGCTCAATCGCGGTCAGGGCAAATTCTTCGCCCAGCTCCGGGTAGGCACGGCCCAGTTCGCGGGCCACGCGATTAAAGGCGGCATCCACGGTCAGGCCGGCCTCGGCACAGATGACGAGCAGATCAAGCGCGTCTGGCAAGCCCTTCTGGATCAGTTTGACGCGCTTGTTCGAGATGTTCTTCAGGTACAGTTCTGGCCCCTTATAGCCCGCGATGACGAGGGTGGCGAAGGCCATGAACCGCTTGAAGCTGCCCCATTCGGGGAAAGTCTCGGTCCAGTAGAAAATGATCACGCCGAACAGGCCCAGCACGACCGGCAGCACCATGCGCGCGAAAATGATGAAGACTGCCATTTCCTTGTTGCGGAAGCCGGCCTGCGCCAGTTTCTGCTGCACGTCCTTGACCTGGCTTTCCTGAAGGACCTTCATGCCCTCCAGCGTGTCTTTCATCTTTTCGGTCGTATCGGTCTTGCGCACCAGGCTCTGGCGCTTCTTCGCACCCTGGGTGAGCATTCCCGATTTGAGTTCGTTGCGACGGTCGTTCAGCGCTTTCACTCGCTTCGCCATCGGGTCTTTGACTGTGACAGCAGCATAGATTGCCAGCAGCACGGCAGCGGCGGCCATTCCGGCGAAGATTGACCCGACAAGGATCACATCGACGCCGAGAAGCTTGGGGCCAGTGGATTGAGCGATCAAATATGTCATCAAATTTCCCCGCTCAGATCTCGAAGCTGACCATTTTGGCCATGATGAAGCCGCCGATGCTCATCCACACAAGGCCGCCAAGCCCGGTAATGATAAGGCGATCGTCTTCAAAAAAGCCGCCGATATAGCTCGGGTTGATCCAGTAGATCATGCCGAACACGATGAAGGGCAAAGCACCAACGATGTAGGCAGAAGCTTTGGATTCAGAGCTCATCGCCTTGATCTTCAGCTTCATTTGCGCGCGCTTGCGCAGCACGTCTGCAAGGTTGGAAAGCGTTTCCGCCAGATTGCCGCCCGTCTCGCGCTGGATGGCCAGCGTGATGACGAAGAACTGGAATTCTGCCGTGCCCAGCTTGTCAGCCGTTTCCTGCAGCGATTCCTCCATTGTGCGGCCAATCTTGATGCGTTCGACCACGGAGCGAAATTCAATTCCGACCGGGCCGGGCACTTCCTGGCCAACGACGGACAGCGTTTCACCGACCGGCAGACCCGAACGCAAACCACGAACAAGTAGCTCGATTGCATCGGGGAACTTGGCGTTGAACTGGTTGGTGCGGCGCTTGATGAAATGGCCGACGACCAGATGGGGCAGGCCGGCACCGATCAGGATGCCGATGCCGAGTGCCAGCATGGCGCCGCCAGTCTGGAAAAATAGCAAGGCAGCGATCGTCAGGGTCAGTCCCAGCGAGGCATACAGATATTTCTGCACCGACCAGTTCATGCCGGTGCGGTTCAGGCGAACCGCCAAAGCTTCCAGACGTGAGCCGGAACCGGCGACGGCATGTTTCTTGGGCTTGCGCGCGGCGATTGCCTTCTTGAGCTGGCCTTCGACCTTGTCGGTAGTGCTGTCGGAATGGCGATAGCGCACTGCTTGCAGGCGGCGCTGACTTTCCTTGGCAGGCGAATTGCCTGTGACCAAGACATAGCCCAGGATCATCAATCCCAGCAGGCCACCGGCCAAGAGCACGAGCTGAATGATGGTCATGATCCGCCTTCTCTAAATTCTAGCGTCAATGGGCAGGTGAGGGGGCAGGTCATGCCTGCCCCCAAACCGTTCACTCGGCTGGCTGCGGTGCAGCTTCGCTCGACTTGTTCTTCTTGGTCGAACCGCTGAGCAGTGACTTCAGATCGAACTTGCCAAGCATGGACGAAGGCTTGCCATTGTCAGCAAGGCTTGCGCCATCATCTTCGCTCACGCCGACAATCGTCTTGGCGATCTCACGCAGCGGCGAAACCGTGCGCGAACCCTTGTTCGCCTCGATGAAGGTCTGGCCCAGCTTGGCAGCGTTGACCGCTGCTTTCTGGTCAAGATTGATCTGGAAGTTGATCTTGCGTTCGATCGAGGCTTCGAAATCGGCTTTGCTGATTTCGGCCGCACCCGACTGCATCTTGTTGCAGACGATCATCGGATGTGCGCCCGGAGCGTTCTGCTTCAGCCACGACAGGATACGGATCGTGTCACGCGCCGATGCCAGAGTGAGCTCGGTAACAAGCGTCACCACATTCACTTCCGTCAACAGATGCGGGAAGTTGATCAGCATGTTGCGCGGCAGATCGATCACGGTCATGTCGAATGCCTGGCGGAACTCTTCCTCCAGCTGCACGAAGGCGGTGCCATCGGTCATCAGCGGGGAATTGATCGGCGCTTCAGCAGACATGATCGCGAGATTGTCGTTCGCACGGATCATGGCGCGTTCGATGAACAGGCCATCGATACGGCTCGGATTGTCGATTGCATCGGTCAGGCCACGGCCCGGTTCGAGATCAAGCGACAGCGCTCCGGTCCCGAAATGCACGTCGAGGTCGAGCAGTGCCGTCGAACGTTCGTGCTCGATCGAGAACAACCATGCAAGCGAGGTTGCCAGTGTGGAGGCGCCAACGCCGCCACGGGTGCCGACAATCGCGGTTGCGACATGTTCGTGCTCACCGTCGCCTTCAACGCCGCCACGCGGAGCTGAGAACACGGCCTGCGCCTGCGTAAGACAATCGCGCAGCTGGTTGGCCGAAAACGGCTTGAGCAGGTAATCGTGAATGCCGCTTGCGATCAGATCGCGATACAGCCGCACGTCGTTTACCTGACCAACTGCGATCACCACGGTGCCGGGTTCGCAAACCTCGGCCAGCGCATTGATGTCGTTCAGCGGGTCGCCGCTTTCCGACAGGTCGACCATCAGGATGGCGGGACTGGCCGAGATCGACAGGGACTGGACTGCATTGCGCAGGCCGCCCTTGTTGCACTTCTCGGGCTGCCAGCCCATTTCGATAACCACTGGGCGCAGCGCATCGAGAGCGCTGTCGTCACAAATATAGGCGGAGAACGGCTCGCGATTGCCGAGCGGTCCGGGTTTCCACTGTGCACTCATCGGATTAGTCCCCCTCGGACGATACTTCAGGCAGGGTCGTGCCACCGCCGCCGGTAGGCTGCGCGTTGCGATAGGAATCGATGGCGCGGTTCGATGTCATGACCACTGTCTCGCCCGAGCCGCTGGCTCCGTTGAGCAGGTGTTCAGGATTGGCCACCATCGCGGCGATATTGCTGTTCACCGCACAGCCGAAGCCGGGTGACGTCTGGTTACCCTGTTCGATGCCGTAACGGTTTTCCCAGTTCGGGCAGCCCGGAACATGGGCCATCGAACGGGTTACAACCACGCGGACATTGCCGGGATTGACGTAGCCTTCGGTTACCGGTGCGACATCGCTCAAAAGGATGCCAAAACGGCTTGCCACACCAGCAACATCTTCGCGCACGGCCGCACTCATGGCCGGGTCGTCAACCGCAATGCGGTCGCCATAACCAAGGTCCAGTGTTTCGAACCAATCGGCGAGGCGAGCCTGTTCAGGCACGGTCAGGCCGCTGCCAGAGCTGGCAAGGTCGAGAGTGTAGTTGTTGCGTTCCACAACTGGCTGGTTGACCGAGTTGAGCGACATGTTCTGCGGGCCTTCGTTCAAGGTTCCGCAGGCGGAGAGGCCGAAGCCAAGCGAGAGTGCCAGGGCCGTCGCGGCAAGGCGTTTGTTACGATTTGTCATGGGACTCACTCTCCGTTGTCGAAGCTGAAGCCGGGCAGCGGCGCTGCAGCGGCGGTTTGTGTGTTGGCGCCGTTGGGGGCGTCGCCGCCCGCCAGTGCCGTGCCGTTCTGCTGCGTCATGCTCAGATCCGGGCCGTTCGGGCCGGGATTGGAAGGACGCGGCATCGGACGTTCGCCGCCCGTTACACCGTCGGTTTCCTGACCCATCATGACCTGCGCAGCAGCATCGGGGACATTGAAACCATCGGTTGGCAGGCGAATGTCACGATCATTGACCGGCTGCACCAGATATGGCGTCACGACGATCACCAGTTCTGTTTCGTTGCGCTGGAAATCGGTGGAGCGGAACAGATTGCCAAGGATCGGCAGATCGCCGACGCCGGGAAGCTGATCGATGGTCTGCTGCGCATTGTTCTGCAGCAGGCCTGCAATCATGAAGCTTTCGCCCGAACCCAGTTCCACCGTCGTTTCCGCGCGGCGGATGGTCAGTGCCGGAACGTTGAAGCCGTTGAGCGTCACCGCTCCCTGGCTCGACAGTTCGGATACTTCAGGGCGCACGCGCATCGAAATCCGGCCATTGGCCAGCACGATTGGCGTGTAAGCAAGGCTGACACCGAAATTCTTGTACTGGATGGTTGTCGTACCCAGACCCTGGCTCAGCGGGATCGGGAATTCGCCACCGGCAAGAAACTCGGCAGTTTCGCCCGAAAGTGCCGTCAGGTTCGGCTGCGCCAAAGTGGTCACCAGACCGCGGCGTTCGCCAAGGTCAAGCGCGGCACCGATATCGAGGCCAAGGAATTGGCCCAATGCACCGAGCGTCGTTCCCGGCGAAATACCTGAAATCGAGGAACCCGTTGCTTCGATGAATTGCGGGTTGTTGGCACCTGCGGGCAGCAATGGATTGAAATCCGGGTTCAAGATCTGCCCAACGATCCCGCTCGGACCCACTCCCAATACAGGGGCGCGACCGAATGTGGGTGTGCGTCCTTGTGCTACGCCGAACTGGAATCCACTGGAGCTGTCAATCGTCGCAACATTTGCGCCAATGGTGCGAACCAGCGAGCGGCTGACTTCGGCAAAGCGCACGCGCAGATTGACCTGCAGCGGCGTTGCCATGCGCAGACGCGAGATGACGTTGGAATCGGTTCCGACGAAGGCTTGAACAAGGCGTTCTGCCTCGGCAGCATCTTCAGGAGCGGCGACCGTGCCGGTAAGCAGCACAGTGTTGCTGCCCATCGTGGCGACGGAAATGCGCGCTTCCGGCATTGCCAAGCCCAGCATCTGATCGACGCTGTCGAGGTTGGAGCCGACGCGGATATTGGCCGACCAGATGATGTCGCCTGCAGCGTTGCTGGCGTAAATCGTGGTCTCACCGCCCGCCAGGCCGAAGATATACAGCTGACGCTGCGACTTCACCTGCACATCGGCAACCGATTCGTTGGAGATGAAGATATCGGCCATATTGCCGGGCACCGTCACCAGTTCGCCGCGGCCAATGGACAGGACAAGGTCCTGAGCAGGGCGGACGGACTGGGCCTGGGCCGGAGCAGCGGGCAGCATCGCCAGCGGCGCAAGTGCACAGGCTGCACTCAATACAGTCTTGAAAAGACGGCTGGTCATAGTCTTGCCTTTCGGAACGATTCCGGTGGAAGTCTGGTGGAGTTGTGTGTTGTTGCTGGTCATCACGATCACCGCAGGGTCGTCATGCCGACAGGAGCGACGCGAGCGCCGGTTCCCATGGCATTGGCCTGACGGTCGAGCAGCGCACCAGCGCCGCGATTAACCGCTTCAACCGACATCCGGTTGCCACGGCTTACGCGGACCGTCGGACCCGAAGGAACGGCCGCGCCAGCGAAACCCTGATTGGCAGCAGGCTGAGCATTCGGCGTCGGATTGCGCGACGGCACAGAGCTGCGCTGGAAGCGCGACACATCGCCGCCGGTCACGAAAGTGGTACCACCTTCACCCGGGCGAGAGACGGCACTGCGCAGCAGCGCCTCTTCTTCTTCAGCCGAGGCATTGGCAGGCAATTCAATATCGCCCGAAGCAATGGCACGCTCCAGTTCAGTCTGGTTGTCGGCAATCGAGCGCAGCGCGAGGCTGATCGTACCGATCGTCTGCGCAACCGAGATTTTCTCGGCAATGCGCGGGGTCACTTCCATCGTCACCGTGCGGAAGGCACGCACAACCGTGCGGCCGTCTTCAGTGGTGGTCGTTTCAGTAGACTGATCGGTGGCGAGAACGCGCAGGTTCGTCAGGATCGTTTCGGCAGTCTGCAGAGCCTGCTGGCCGCCGCCTTCACCCTGAACCGACTGGGTCAGCATCATGTCAACGCGGTCTCCCGGGAAGACGAAGCCAGCCACACCCGTGCGAGCGGAGACAGGAACGGTCACGGCACGCATGCCAGGGCCAAGCGCTGCGGCAAGGAAGCCGCGATCGCCGGGCGAAACAAGCGTGCCTTGCGTAACGGGCTCACCAGCGGTCATCGGATGACGCACGACGGTGCCGAGCAGCTGTTCCATATCGGCCTCGCCGTCGATGAAATAGGCGTCTTGCACCAATTCCTGCGGCCAGAGCTGATATGCCACGGCGTCAGCCGTGATGATTGTGCCAACCGGCAGGCTGCGCTTGGCAACCAGCACTTTGGGGCCTTCCGGCTCCGCTTCGGCGGCTTCGACTTCGGGAGCTGCCGCGCCTGCGAACATGCTCCGGGCAGCAAGAGCGGTGCCGATCGCTACGATCAGCGCTCCTACCAGCAGAATGAGCTTCTTCTTGTCCATGGTGCGTCAAGCCCCCTTAGTTGGATCACGTATTTGTGTTTGACCCGGATAAACCGGAATTGGTTAAAATGAGGTTCATCCCGCAGCCACAGCAGCGGATGCGGGAAGATAAAATGTTCCGATGGTCCACAATCCGGCGAGCGCGATGGCCACGCCATAAGGGATTGCGAGTTTGTCTTTCTGGCGGCGGGCGACGTGCCACATGCCAAAACCGATGGTCAGGACGCCGCCCAGCAGCGCCATCATGATCAGCAGCTTCACGAAAATGAGTGGCTGGATCCACAAAGCGAGCGCCGTCAGTAGCTTCACGTCGCCGCCACCCATTGCGCGCAGGGCGAACAGGATGGACAGCACGGCAAAGGTTGCGACAGCGCAGCCGATCTGCATGGCAATATCGGGCCACAGTGCCATACCTGTGGCAATCCAGAACAGCGGAGCGCCCAGCGCGATCGCGCCGTTCAGCCAATTGGCGATGCGGCGGCTCTTAAGATCGGTGAACGCAGCGGTCACCAGCGCGATTGCAAGCGCGGCAAGCAGTGCGTATTTGAACGGATCGTCTAACATGAGGCCCCCAAAAGTCTCTTGAGCCTTGTGCTAGCGCCTATCACTTACCAAAAAGTAACCACTGGCAGGAGGTTCGTATTAGCCACGACACGAAAGTTGCCACCAAGGCATTTGATCGACGGGCCATCCCGGCAGGCGCGACGGAGGGCACGTGGTTTGCGCCCGACGGGCATGAAATCCGTCATATCGACTGGCCCCGCCCTCCAGCGGACGTAACCCCGCGCGGGTCGATGCTGTTCATGGCCGGGCGTGGTGATGCCTATGAGAAATATCTCGAAAGTTTCGAGCACTGGCGCCAGCAGGGCTGGCAGGTCAGCGCAGCGGACTGGCGCGGTCAGGGCGGCTCGGGCCGTCTGGGCAATGATGATGCGACGGGCCATATCGACGATTTTGCTCTGTGGGTTGCGGATCTGGCAGATTATTGGCGCGGCTGGGCCGATGGGCGCGAAGGTCCGCTCGTATTGCTCGGCCATTCTATGGGCGGCCATCTCGTTTTGCGCGCGGTCATGGAGCAGGTGCTTGACCCGGCACCCGACACGCTGGTGCTGTCTGCGCCCATGCTTGATACTTTTCCTGAATTGGTGCCGCTGCCGATCAAGCGCGGCTTTGCAAGAATCATGACGAAGCTGGGCGATCCCAAACGCCCTGCGTGGAAAATGAGCGAAAAGCCCGGTGCCAAGCCGGGCCTGCGCCAGACTTTGCTGACGCATGATGTCACGCGTTACGAAGACGAAATGTGGTGGCGCAGCCATCGGCCTGAGCTGGAGCTTGGCCCAGGAAGCTGGGGCTGGGTCAGCGGCGCGATGGAAAGTTCTGCCACGCTGTTCCGTCGCGGCGCGCTGGAAAGCGTCGACGTGCCCACTTTCATCGTTGCCACCGATGCGGACCGGCTGGTTAGTCCCTCCGCCATCCGCAGCGCCATTGCGCGGCTGCCCAATGCGCAATCACTCGTGTTCGGGGATGAAGCGCACCACGAAATCCTGCGTGAGGCGGACCCGGTGCGTGAACAGGCACTGGCGGCAATTGATGAGTTCCTGATTCGAGAGACCGCCTCTGATGGCTGAGAGCTTTGATGTTGCGATCATCGGTGCAGGCATGGCTGGTGCCAGCCTTGCTGCCGAGATCGGGCCGGACATGCGGGTGATCGTATTGGAGGCGGAAGATCAGCCCGGTTACCATGCAACGGGCCGCTCGGCTGCTTTCTGGGAGGAATGCTATGGCGGGCCGGACATTGTCCCACTCACCAGCGCATCGGGACCGTGGCTGCGCGAACGAGGTTTGCTCGGCGAGCGCGGCGCACTCTACCTCGCGCGCGAGCAGGATGAGCCTGCGATCGAAAAATTCTTCCACGACTTTGCCGGTTCCGGCGCGTCACCGCGCCGAATCGGGCGCGAACAGCTGGAAGGCCATGTACCCGGCCTGCTGCCGCAATGGGATCGCGCAATCCATCAGCCGCGCTGCGCCGACATTGATGTGGGCGCTTTGCATCAACACTATCTCAGTACCGCTCGTGCGAATGGCGTGACGGTGAAATGCCGCGCACGCCTTGCCTCGGCACGGCGCAGCGGCGAGGGCTGGGAGCTGCGGCTTGAGAATGGCGAGGAGATGCGCGTGGGCGTGCTCGCCAATGCGGCAGGGGCCTGGGCCGACAGAATCGCGCAGCTTGCAGGTGCGCAGCCGCTCGGCATTACGCCCTATCGCCGCACCGTGGTGCAATTGCGCACCGATCCGGCACCGCCAGTCGATTTGCCGCTGTGCCTTGATATATCGGGCGACTTCTATTTTCGGCCAGAGAGCGGCAGGCTGTGGCTCAGCCCGCATGACGAAATTCCGTCTGCGCCATGTGATGCTGCGCCAGAGGAATTGGATGTCGCGCTGGCAATCGATCGGCTGCAACATGTGCTGGACTGGCAAGTCACTGCGGTCGAGCACAAATGGGCAGGCCTGCGCAGCTTCGCGCCCGACCGCTGCCCGGTCTATGGCTTCGATACAGATGTGCCCGGCTTCTTCTGGTTTGCCGGACAAGGCGGATACGGCATCCAGACCGCGCCCGCAGCAGCCCGATTGGGCGCGCAATTGCTGTGCGACAGGCCGCGCGATGCCATGACAGCCGATTTGAATGTAAAATTGTATGCGCCTGCCCGTTTTGCGAAGGCCACGGCCTAGCCAAGAGGCTCATCTTTGTTATGTTACGAAAGACGATAACAGAGGAGAGTTTTCGATGGGTCACCATTTTGAAATTTATAAGGACAAAGCTGGCGAGTTCCGCGTCCGTTTCAGCTACAATGAAGAAGTCATGTTCTCCACGCAGGGCTATTCTTCCAAGGCGAGCGCCAAGAACGCTATTGAATCGATCCAGAAGAACGGCCCCGGCGCCAAAGTGGTCGACAACAGCTAAGCTGTTCCAGTGATAGAAATCACCAAGGGGTCGGTCCTTCGCGGGGCCGGCCTTTTTATTTGCCGTTAATCGCGTCGGCCGCGTCGCTGGCGAGTATGTCCACCCGGTCGTTTTCGGGATGGCCTGAGTGCCCCTTCACCCATTCCCACTGAATCGTGTGCGGGGCGGCGGCTTCAATCAGATCATGCCACAGGTCGGCATTGCGAACCGGCTTCTTGCTGGCATTGATCCAGCCCTTCTTCTTCCACCCCTCGATCCATTTTGTCATGCCATCGATCAAGTAACGGCTGTCTGTGTGGAGCGTGACTTCGCACGCTTCGATCAGCGCATTCAGCGCCATGATCGCGGCGGTCATTTCCATGCGATTGTTGGTTGTTTCTGCTTGCGCGCCCGACAATTCCTTCTCGTGCTGTCCCATGCGCAGCAGCGCGCCCCAGCCGCCGGGGCCGGGATTGCCCTTGCAGGCACCATCGGTGAAAATCTCAACGTGTTTCATCCGAACGCTGTAGCTCCTTGACGTTTGTAGAATGCGAACCGGTGCATGAAATCCATCGGGTCCTTGCGGGTGACAAGCGCATCTGCGGGCGTTTCGATCCAGTCCTGCGCCCGGCTGGAGACAAAGCGCATGGCGGCTCCTTGGGCCAGCAGTGGGAGCGCACTGCACTCGGCATCGGACAAAGTGCGCACCGATTCGTAGCCCGCCACCAGCGCCTCCCCGATCTCAGCGCGAAATTTGCGCCCGTTGTCGGCAAAGCTCCACGCGGCATGGGTCACGGCAAGATCGTAAGCCATCGCATCGTGGCAGGCGAAGTAGAAGTCTATAAGGCCACTGACAGTGTCGCCCAGCATCAGGACATTGTCAGGGAACAGGTCCGAATGGATGATGGAGCGTGGCAGGTCTTGCGGCCACTCTTTCGCGACGTGCTGTGCCTCACCGATAGCGGCGGGGAGGGCAGGGTTGATCGCCGCGAGCGCCTCTGCGCCGCAATCCGCGAGCACCTTTGCCGAAACGTCAGGGCCCAGATCATTGGCGCGCCGCGCGGAAAAATCCTGCGCCGCCAGATGCATCCGCGCCAGCACCGCGCCGACATTGCGGGCTTGCTGCGGCGTGGGATGGTCGACCGAAACTCCGGGCAGAAATTCGATCAACGCGACCGCCTTGCCATCAAGGTCACGCCAAGCAGCGCCTCCTCGATCATGAATGGTGCGCGGTACCGGAGCGCCATGGGCGGATAGGTGATCGAGCAGGCCGAGGAAGAACGGCAGGTCAGCAATGTCGATCCGCCGTTCATACATGGTCAGGATGAAGCGATTGCCATTCGCCGCGCTGCCGCTCGTCTCGATCAGCCAATTGGAATTGGAAACGCCCTCGGCAATGCCCTTGGCCGACACCAGATCGCCGACGTCATAATGCGCGATTAGCGCTGCGAGAGTTTCAGCAGAGAGCTGCGTATAGACCGCCATTGTGGGTGGCTATTCGGTAAGTTCGCGCGGCAGTTTGAAGACCATCTTCTCTTCGGCCGTGCGCACCTTTTGCTCTTCGATGTCGCGCCATTCGCCAAGCCTGTCGACCACTTCGCGCACCAGCACTTCAGGGGCAGACGCTCCAGCCGTCACGCCGATTGTGCCGACATCTTCGAGCCATTCCGGGTCGATTTCGCTGGCGCGCTGGATCAATTTTGCATCGGTTCCCAGCCGCTCTGCCACTTCGACCAGGCGCAGCGAGTTGGAAGAATTTGGCGCGCCGATCACCAGCACCAGGTCACAACTGCTGGCGATTGCCTTGACCGCAGCCTGCCGGTTGGATGTGGCGTAGCAAATGTCCTCGGCGCGCGGGCCGACGATTTGCGGGAAGCGGTCCTTCAGGGCGGCAATGACTTTTGCGGTGTCGTCTACCGAAAGCGTGGTCTGGGTGAGGAAGGAAAGGCTGTCTTCCTGCGTAAACGGCAGTTCGGCCACGTCTGCCACAGTCTCTACAAGTGTCATCTGGCCATCGGGCACCTGACCCATTGTGCCGATGACTTCGGGATGACCTACATGGCCGATGAAGATGATATGCTGGCCTTTTTCAATCTGGCGTTCAGCTTGCCGGTGAACCTTGCTGACCAGCGGGCAGGTGGCGTCGAGATAGACCATCTTGCGCCGCTCTGCCTCGGCCGGGACGGCTTTGGGCACGCCATGCGCGCTGAACACGACCGGCGCATCGTTGGGAACCTCGTCCAGCTCTTCAACAAAGATCGCGCCCTTTTCGCGCAGCCCGTCAACGACGAAGCGATTGTGCACGATTTCATGCCGGACATAGACTGGCGCGCCAAAGCGTTCGATCGATTTCTCGACGATTTCGATGGCGCGATCGACACCGGCGCAGAAGCCGCGCGGCGCGGCGATCAGCACCTTTAGCGGCAATTTTTCCTCCGCATCGGCGGCGTCGGCGGGTGTTTCCTGAAAGGGGGCGTTCATAGTGGGGTCTCTAGCGGTTGTCGGGCTCCCGTGAAAGGGCTAGGGGCCTGTTCCTTGGAATGGGCTGAATGTCGCCCCGTTCTCGCCAGTATCAAGGACGTTTATGCAGTTTCGATCCGCCCTCATTGCCCTCGCCGCTCCCGCCGCCCTGCTTGCCGGGTGCAGCTCGGATGGCGATATCGTTGTCGACCAAGGCGTGGGCATTACCGCGCTGCGCTCAGTCTGCCCTGCGGTCGGCGTGCCCGACTACACCGGCGACGTGACGCTTTTCTCCCGCCCCGACGCACGCACGGCTGACGCGCTGGACGTGACCGCCGCGATCACCAATGTGCGCAGCACTTGCAACGACACGGGCGCGCAAGTGTACACCTCGGCGACGTTTGACGTTGTGGCGATGCGCCGCGATGTGCGCGGTGCACGGACCGTTGAACTGCCCTATTTCTCGACCGTCATGCGCGGCGGAACCTCGGTTGTCGCCAAGCGCATTGGTACCGTAACGCTGAACTTTGCTGACGGGCAGGAACGCGCTCAAGCCAGCGGCACTGCCGGTGCCTATGTTGATCGCGCTGCGGCGACGCTGCCGGAAGATGTTCGTGAGCGGATCACCCGCCGCCGCCGTGCTGGCGACCAGTCCGCAGCGATTGATCCGCTGTCCGAACCAGATGTGCGCGCCGCTGTGGCCCGCGCCACGTTCGAACTGCTGATCGGCTTCCAGCTGGACGAAGATCAGCTCGCCTACAACGCCACGCGCTGACAGCGCTATTGAATTTACCGTGAGTCCCGGCGATTGCGGGGACCTGTTTGAGGGAGGCCCCTGCCTTCGCAGGAGCTCACGATATTTATGACCGATAAGCCATCACAGACACTCTACGCCGCGTTTGCGGCCCGGATCGACGCCGTTCTCGCCGCGCTGGAGAAGGAGGGGCATCTTCCGCCTGAAACGAGCCGCGCCAATGTGAGCGTGGAACCACCGCGCGATCCCTCGCACGGCGATCTCGCCACCAATGCCGCAATGGTTCTGGCGAAGGCCGCCAAGACCAATCCGCGCGCGCTGGCGGAAAAGATCATCGAACATCTGGCGCGCGATCCGCTGATCGAGAGCGCCGATATCGCCGGACCCGGCTTCATCAATTTGCGTCTCGCCCGGCAGAACTGGATCACTGAGCTCAGGGCGATTGCGCAGCTGGGCGATGATTACGGCAAGTCCACCATTGGCGATGGCAAGCGGGTGAATGTGGAATATGTCTCCGCCAATCCCACCGGGCCGATGCACATGGGTCACTGCCGCGGCGCGGTGGTGGGCGATGCTTTGGCTGCGCTGCTTGAATTTGCCGGGCATGAGGTGACGCGCGAATATTACGTCAATGATGCCGGCGGGCAGGTGGATACGCTCGCCCGCTCGGCGCATCTGCGTTACCGGGAGGTCTTGGGCGAGGATATCGGTGACATTCCGGAAGGGCTGTATCCCGGTGCGTACCTTGTGCCAGTAGGCCAAGCGGCGGCGGAAGAATTTGGTGCGCGCTTTCAGGCTGAACCCGAAGAGGAATGGCTGCCGATTTTTCGTGCCTTTGCGGTCGAGCGGATGATGGACCTCATCAAATCCGACCTCGCACTGCTCGGCATCAGGCACGATGTTTTCTCCTCCGAGGCGGCATTGCAGGCTGCGCAAAAGCCCGAAGCTGCTGAGGCTTGGCTGCGTGAACATGATCTTGTCTATGATGGCGTGCTCGAAGCGCCCAAGGGCAAGGCTCCGCCCGAGGATTGGGAAGCAGTCGAACTGCCGCTGTTCCGCAGCACCAAGTTTGGCGACGATCAGGATCGCCCGATCAAGAAGTCAGACGGCAAGTGGACCTATTTCGGAGCTGATCTCGCCTACCATATGCAAAAGGCTGAAAAAGCTGATGCGCTGATTGATATCTGGGGCGCTGACCATTCGGGCACGGTCAAGCGCATCAAGGCGGCCGTCGCGGCACTTTCCGAAGGGCAGGGCAAGCCGATCCCGTTCGATGTAAAGCTGGTGCAGATGGTGCAATTGCTGCGCGGCGGTGAGCCGGTGAAAATGTCCAAACGTTCGGGCAATTTCGTCACCATTGCCGATATGGTGGAGGAAGTGGGCAAGGATGTGGTGCGCTTCTCCATGCTCACCCGCAAGCCAGAAGCGCAGATGGATTTCGATTTCGCCAAAGTGATTGAGCAATCGAAAGACAATCCGGTGTTCTATGTCCAATATGCCCATGCGCGGATCAGCTCGATCCTGCGCAAAGCTGCGGATCAAGGCGTTGCGCCCAGCGCCGATGCGCTCGACACGCTGGGTGAGCACGAGCTCGACGTTATCAAGCAGGCTGCGCAGTTCCCACGCGAAGTCGAAGCGGCCGCGCGCGCGCGCGAGGCGCACCGGATCGCCTTCTACCTTTATGACCTCGCTGCGGCGTTCCATGCGCTGTGGAACATGGGCAATGATGACCCCGGCAAACGCTTCATCGTGGGACAGGACCCAGCTGTTTCGAGCGCAAGGCTTTTTCTCGCGTCACAAATCGGGCAGGTTATCCGCAACGGCCTCGCTTTGTTGGGCGTCGAGGCGGTCGAGGAGTTGTAAGTGATGGCTTATCCGGGTGACGGGGATAACGACCTGGACGAATTCGAAGGCGAAGGAGGGCAGCAGCCTTGGGCCGGGGAAGAGCAATTGGCTCTTGCCGATGAGGATGAAGACCTGCCGTGGCTGGAAGCCGACGAATATGAAGAGGAAGGCAGTTTCGACTGGCGGCTGATCGTTTATGCGGTGCTCGGCCTTGTCGTCGTCGGCGCTGTGCTGGCCGCAGCCTGGTGGTATTTCCGCGATCGTGCAGATCCCGAATTCGTGGCCGATGGCAGCACGATCGAAGCGCCCGAGGGGCCTTACAAACAGCGCCCGGATGATCCCGGTGGCAGGCAAGTTGCCGGCACGGGCGATCAGGCATTCGGAGTGGCAGAGGGCGAAAGCACGCGCGGCCGCATGGGTGATGGCAATGTTGATGATGGTGCTGATAATGGTGCCGATGATGGTGCCGACAGCGGTGATGCGCGTTCGTCCGTTGATCGCGAACAAGCTGGCTCCTCCGACGATGAAAGCGGCGCAGTCTATGTCCAGATCGGCGCCTATAGCAGCCGTGCAGAGGCCGAGCAGGGTTGGAGCCGCCAAGCGCAGCGTTTCAGCGCGCTTTCCGGAATGCGCCACAGGGTAAGGGAAGCCGACGTAAACGGCGCCACCGTCTATCGCTTGCAAGCTATTTCCGGTGACCGCGCCAGCGCCGATGCGACTTGCCGCGCGATTCGTAATGCGGGCGGGGATTGCTACATTCGCTAAGTTAACCATTCCTGCGGCTGTTTTCCCCGGTGCGCTGGGGTAAATTGCTTGCAGGAAAGGTGCTTTTCAGGCGTAAATGCGCCGCATGACGCCCGCAATCTTCGGCCTGTCCGGTCTTAAACTGACCGAAGACGAATGCGCCTTCTTCAAGGAGGCCGATCCGGCAGGCTACATCCTGTTCGCTCGCAATTGCGAAACGCGTGAGCAGATGCGCGTGCTAACCGATGAATTGCGCGCCATTCATGGGCGCGACAAGCTGCTTATCAGCATCGATCAAGAGGGCGGGCGCGTCGCGCGAATGAAGCCGCCCGAATGGGATGCCTATCCGCCGCAAGGCGACTTCGCCAAACTGTATGACATCGCCCCGGCCAGCGCGATCGAAGCGGCACGCGCCAATGCGCAATTGTTGGCGCTGGACCTTTCCGAGGTGGGTGTGACAGTGGACTATCTGCCGTTGCTGGATGTGGCAGTCGAAGGCGCGCATGACGTGATCGGCGACCGCGGTCTTGGGCATGAGGAGATGCAGGTCGCCGCGCTGGGTCGCGGAGTGCTGGACGGGCTGGCGCGTGGCGGCGTGGCGGGTTGCATCAAGCATATGCCCGGCCATGGCCGCGCGGTAGTGGACAGCCACAAGGACTTGCCCATCGTCACCGCCACTGCCGAGGAGCTGGAGATCGACATCGCGCCCTTCGCCAAGCTCAAGGATGCGCCGATAGCGATGACCGCGCATATTCGTTTCACCGCATGGGACGCGGACCGTCCGGCGACGCAATCTGAGTATGTTGTCGAGCAGATCATCCGCCAGCGCATCGGGTTCGACGGATTGCTGCTGACCGATGATATCGATATGGAAGCGCTCGACGGGACCGTACCCGAACGCTCGGTAAAGGCGATCGCGGCAGGCTGCGATGTGGTGCTGAATTGCTGGGCCAAGCCAGACGATATGGCGGGTACAGTCGAAGCGCTGCCCACGATGTCGGAAAAGGCTACGGCTCGGCTCGACCGTGCGCTCGAAAACACTGGCTTGGCGGCGGATGCTATGCCGCGCAAAGAACTGCTCGCCACGCGGGACAGCCTGCTGGCGCTGGCGAAAGCGGCGGCATGAACATGGATGAACTCGTCTTGTCCGATGCTGCTGCGGAAGGTGCCGCGGATTGGGACGGTATCGGTGCGCCTGCGGCTGACGATCAGAATGCGCTCTATCTCGAACTCGACGGGTGGGAAGGTCCGCTGGACCTCTTGCTCGACCTTGCGCGGCGGCAAAAGGTTGATCTCAAATCGATCTCGATCCTCGCGCTGGTCGATCAATATATCGACTATATTGAACGGGCCGAGGCACTTAAGCTGGAAGTGGCTGCCGATTATCTCGTGATGGCGGCATGGCTGGCCTATCTCAAATCGGCGCTGCTGCTGCCCAAGGAAGAGCAGGAAGATCCAAGCCCCGAGGAATTGGCGCTCAAGCTGCAATTGCGGCTGCAACGCCTTGGCTCCATGCGAGAGGCTGGGGCGCGGCTGATGGGGCGGGATAGGCTGGGCCGCGATGTCTTTGCACGCGGCGCGCCAGAGGGCTTGAAAGTCCTGCGCAAGAATGATTGGCAATGCGACTGGTATCAGCTCGTATACGCCTATGGGCAGGTCAAACTGCGCACCGAACCAGTGGTCCACATGGTGGCTGAACGCCCGGTGATGACGCTCGATTCCGCGCTTGATCGTGTGTCTGCAATTCTCGGCGTCAATGTTGACTGGATGGAAATCCGCGCCTTCCTGCCCGCCAATGCCGAACCACGGCTGAAACGCTCGGCGCTCGCCTCCAGCTTTGTCGCCGCGCTGGAACTGGCGCGCATGGGCAAAGCGGAAATGCGCCAGGAAGATGCCTTTGGGCCGCTCCATTTGCGCCGGATTTCCAAATGACGCAGCCCTCCGATCTCGCTCGCGCCGTGGAAGCGTGCCTGTTCGCCGCCGAAGAACCCATGACGCACCAGCAGATCGGCGCGCATTTGGGTGATGCCGATGTGCGCGAAGCTCTGACCGAATTGCAGGCAGCCTATGAAGGGCGCGGGATCGTGCTGGTGGAGCGCGGCAAACGCTGGCAATTCCAGACCGCGCCTGATCTTGCGCACCTGCTGCGCCGCGAGAAGGAACAGCTTCGTCGCCTGTCACGCGCGGCGACCGAAGTGCTGGCGATTATCGCCTATCATGAACCCGTCAGCCGTGCCGAGATCGAGGCCATTCGCGGGGTCCAGACCAGCGGCGGGACACTGGATGTTCTGATGGAAGCGGGCTGGGTGCGCGTGGCAGGGCGCCGCGAAGTGCCCGGTCGCCCGGTCATCTATGCGACGACTGGCGATTTCCTCAGCCATTTCGGGCTTGAGACGCGCAAGGATCTGCCGGGACTGGACGAATTGAAGGCGGCTGGCCTGCTCGATCCGGTCGATGATGCCTATGAGGACATGGTGGCGCAGAAGGAGGAACAGCTTGCTGCCGCCGCTGCCGCCGAGGAAATAGGCGAAGAGGAAGCCGAGGCCGAATTCATTAAAGATAACAATTCTGACACGGAAGATGCGGCAATGCTGGAAAACCGTGACCAAAGCGCCTAGATTAAAGCAATAGAGCTACCACAAGGAAATCCTCATGCAGCCAGGTATTTGGCAGATTTTGATCATCGCCATCGTTGTGCTCGTCCTGTTCGGACGTGGCCGGATTTCGGATATGATGGGTGATTTTGGTAAAGGTATCAGCAGCTTCAAGAAGGGAATGACCGAGGAAACTCACGAATCCTCCGAACCCAGCCCGCAGATTGAAGCGCCTACGCCTGCACCAACCGCTTCCGAGACGACCGAGTCCACGACCGACAAGACCGCGTCCTAACTTTCAAGCAAGAGCGCCGCAGCCATGTTCGATATCGGCGCAACCGAATTACTTCTGCTGATAGTGGTGGCGATCCTTGTGATCGGCCCCAAGGACATGCCGCTCGCCCTGCGTACGGTGGGTCGCTGGGTCGGCAAAATGCGCAAATTGTCTAACCAGTTCCGCACTGGCTTCGACAGCATCGTGCGCGAGGCTGAGCTGGAGGACATGGAAAGCAAATGGAAGGCGCAGAACGAAAAGATCATGCGCGAACATCCCGAGGGCGCTCCGGCCGAGATGGAACCGACCGGGGCCTATCCGTCCGACATGCCGCCCGAAAAGGCGGAGGAATTGCGCCGCATAGCTGACAAGGATCGCGAGCAGGCGATTATCGCTGCAAAGGAGGCCGCCGCCGCCGAAGAGGGCGATCTCACTGCAAGCTCCGCCGAGAGCCGGGCCGAAGCCGGTCCTTCGCCAGACGAACCCGATCCCGCGCCAGACGCCGCCCCCGAGCAGGCGAAGGAAAGCTAGGCGATGGCGCTCAAACTGAAAGATCTGGACAATTCTCAGGCGCCCTTGCTCGATCATCTGATCGAGCTGCGCCGCCGACTGGTTCGCGCCGTTGCGGCATTGGCAGTGGCGTTTGGCGTGTGTTTCTATTTCGCCGACGAGATTTTCGGCTTTCTGGTCCTCCCGCTGACCGCTGCATTTCCCGAAGGACAGGGTCAGCTGATCTACACTCGGCTTTACGAAGCCTTCTTTGTTGAGATCAAGGTGGCGTTGTTTGCGGCCTTTTTCGCCGCTTTTCCAATCATCGCCAACCAGCTCTGGGCCTTCATTGCACCCGGTCTCTATGCGCGTGAAAAGAAGGCTTTCCTGCCATTCCTTGTCGCAACACCGGTGTTGTTCACGCTGGGCGGCTCGCTCGCCTACTTCGTGGTGATGCCGCTCGCCTTTACTTGGTTCCTTGGATTTCAGGGCGAAGCAGGCGGGCTGGAGTCGCAAGCGCTTCCGGCGATGGGCGATTACCTCGACCTGGTGATGCGCTTCATCCTGGCGTTCGGGGTGAGCTTTCTTCTGCCCGTGCTGCTGATGCTGCTCAACCGCGCGGGACTTGTGTCGCGCGCACAATTGGTGGCGGCGCGCAAATATGTGATCGTGGCTGTGTTCGCAGTCGCTGCGATCATCACGCCGCCCGATCCGGTGACGCAGATCATGCTGGCGACACCGCTCATCCTGCTGTTCGAAGGTTCGCTGCTGCTCATGCGTTTTAGCGAAAGACGCGACCGGAAGAACAAAGATGAGGCGGACGATGATGCAGACACTACCGCTGCCGTGACGGAAGCTGAAGACCCGGCGGAATAGTCATCTGGAGGCGAGGCGTAGCTCTGCGGCCAACCACTCGCGCGCGCCGAATCAACACAAAAAAACGGGGCCACTCAGGACCCCGCTTTGAATATCGTTATGGTGTGACCGGCTTACGGGCTGGTCGGCAGATCGCTATCGTCGGTGCTGTCACCAGTCGCGGCGATGATGCCTGCGATGATTGCAGCAGCCGCGAGAAGTGCAAGGAGGATGCCGCTTCCGCCTTCAAGTTCCTCTGCCTGCGTTTCCACCGGAGCGGGCAGGCGATCAATGGACGCTTCCTGTGCGAGGACAGGTGTAGCGGAAAGGGCCAGAGAGGCAGCAACGGTGGTAAACAGTTTGGCAGTCATGGGATCCTTATCCTCTAATTCTGTCGTCTAAAGAACAACCTTAGCGCGTGTTTATGGCAATGGCGAGATAAATTTGCCTATTATCACCCGCCTTCACTTGCGCGGTTCGGCAGGTCGACTAACGGATTGTGCGTTTCAACATCGTATACGCGCTGTCCTGCAATCCAGGTTGCCAGAACCTGAATATCGCGAATCTGTTCCGGGCTGGCGAGCAATGGGTCGGCGGAGAGGAACACGAAGTCCGCCCGTTCACCCGGCGCAAGGCGTCCGAATCGCCCTTCGGCAAACCCGGCATAGGCGGCTCCCGCAGTATAGGCCGCAAGCGCTTGTTCGCGCGTGATCGCCTCCTGCGCGCGCCAGCCGCCAAAAGGTTCGCCAGCGGCATTGGTGCGGCTTATCGCGGCGGCGAGGCCTGCCAGCGGATCGACGGGTTCAACCGGCGCATCGGTGCCAAAAGCCAGCGTGCCGCCATTGCCGAGTATCGTGCGCCAGGCATAGGCACCGCCGAGCCGATCTTCGCCCAGTCGCGATTCGGCCATGAACATGTCGCTCGTCTGATGGACAGGCTGCATGCTGGCGATAATGCCGTGCTCGCCAAAGCGGGCAATGTCCGCCGGATCGACGATCTGCGCGTGTTCGATACGCCAGCGCCGGTCACCTGTGTAATCGGCGGAGAGCTCTTCGATAGCGTATAGCGCCTCTGCATTGGCCGCATCGCCGATCGCGTGAACCGCGATCTGGAAATTGTCGAGCGCCGCGCGGCTCATCAGATTGCGCAATTGTGTCCCGCTCAGCAGCGGTAGGCCGCGATTGCCGTGATCGTCCTCGTAATCATTCTTCAGCAGCGCCCCGCGAGAGCCGAGCGCGCCATCCAGATAGAGCTTCACACCGTTGAGGCGAAGCCGGTCTTCATAGAGCCAGTCGGTCGGGCGCGGGCCGCCGATCAGCAGCATGGTATCAACCGAATCGGCATAGGCCATCACGCGCATTTGCAACCAGCCGGCATCGCCCGCCCGCCGGATAGTCATCCAGTCTTCTACCGTAGTGCCCATATCGGCCATCGCGGTAATGCCGTGCTGCAGCAGCAGGTTCTGGGCATTGTAGAGTGCAAGTTCGCGGTCTTCGGGCAGCGGCGGCGGTATTTGCGCGCCAATCAGCGGCATGGCGCCGTCCACCAACACGCCGGATGGCGCGCCGCCTGAAAGCCGCTCTATTCGCCCACCCGCTGGGTCAGCCGTGCGCGCGGTTACTCCGCCCGCTTCCAGCGCCATGGTGTTCGCCCATCCGGCATGACCGTCTACTCGCTCAAGCCAGACAGGCCGGTCGGACACGATAGCGTCCAAATCGGCGGCAGTGGGAAAGCGGCCAAGGCCCCACACTTCCTGGTTCCAGCCACGGCCGATGATCCATGGCCGGTCAGGGTAGGCGGCAGCATAGGCGGCAATGCGGCTGAGTGCTTCGTCGAGAGATTGTGTGCCCGACAAGTCGAGCACCAGCGTGCCGAGGCCAAGGCCCATCAAATGCGCGTGGGCATCGATAAAGCCGGGCACCACCACGCGGCCTTCGCCATCGACACGGTATTCAATTTCGCGCGTCGGGCGGTCTCCGAAATCGAGCAGTTCGGAAATGCGTCCGTCCTCATCGATCACCATGCCGGTGAAGCGGTCCACCGACCCGCTTCGGTCAATCGAAATGCCTTCGACATTGTCGATCCAGGTGTCGGCAAGAGCCGGACTAACCCAAGCGCAGAGCGCTATGGCTGCTGCAAAAACTGCTGATTTCACTGTGTTTTTACCTCTGGCAAATGACGGATAAGTGCGCTGGTGTCCTGCCGGGCACCGCCCGCCGATTGCACCTGCGCATAGAATTGATCGACAAGCGCGGCGATTGGCAGAGACACGCCCTTTGCGCTCGCTTCTTCAAGGGCGATGGCCAGATCCTTGCGCATCCAGTCTATCGCGAAACCGAAATCAAATTCACCGCGCACCATTGTTTCCCAGCGGTTTTCCATCTGCCAGCTTTGTGCCGCGCCTCCGGATATGGCTTCGAGCACTTTGCCAGTATCGATGCCGGTGGCCTGCGCCAGCCGCACACCTTCGGACAGGCCTGCCAAGACACCCGCGATACAAACTTGATTGACCGCCTTGCACGCCTGACCCGCACCCGGGCCGCCGATGTGGACGATCCGCGCGGCGAAGGCTTCCATCACTGGGGTTGCTGCAGCCATCGCCTCGTCCGTGCCGCCGCACATGATGGCCAGCTTGCCATTCTCCGCCCCGGCCTGTCCGCCGGAAACGGGTGCGTCGACAGCGTGCAGGCCAAGTGCATCGGCCTTGTCGGCGATCACGCGGGCAATGGCGGGGGAAACAGTGGTGTGATCGATAAACAGCGCGCCTTTGCGCATCGCGGCCAGCGCGCCGCCATCATCGACCAGCATAACGCTGGCAAGGTCATCATCATTGCCAAGACATGCCAGCACGACGTCTGCGTCCGCCACGGCCTCTGCCGGAGTGGCAGAAGTGGCAACTTTCACGCCTTCTGCTGCCAGACTGGCCTGCCAGGCCTGCGCTCGGCTGGCTGTGCGATTGTATCCGGTGACTCTGTGTCCGGCGCGGGCGAGGTGACCGGCCATCGGCCCGCCCATCACGCCAAGGCCGAGAAATGCGATAGTGCTCATGTGCAGGCTAACTGCCCAATCATGCGCGACAAGGCAATCTTTGTGCATGGCAAGTGCGCTGCCTATTCCACTTCGTGCCGCATTTGGCTACTCGCTCAACCCCATGACGCAGGCCAAACTGACACTCGCCGAAATTCACGCAGCCGCCGACCGCATTGCCGGGGCAGTCGTGCGAACGCCCACGATGTATTCGCAGACGCTTTCCAAGATTACCGGCGCGAATATCTGGCTGAAGTTTGAAAACCTGCAATTCACTGCGGCGTATAAGGAACGCGGCGCATTAAACGCTCTGCTGCAATTGTCCGCTGAACAGCGGGAACGCGGTGTGATCGCGGCCAGTGCGGGCAATCACTCGCAAGGTCTCAGCTATCACGGCACAAGGCTGGGTGTGCCGGTTACCATCGTGATGCCGCGCACCACGCCGGTGGTGAAAGTGATGCAGACCGAGGCTGTTGGCGGCAATGTCGTGCTGGAAGGTGAGACGTTTGACGATGCGCAGGCCCATGCTCGCCAACTGGAACAGGAAATGGGGCTGACTTTCGTCCACCCGTTCGATGATCCGCATGTCGCAGCAGGGCAGGGCACTGCGGCGCTTGAGCTGTTCGAAGACGCGCCCGAGCTTGATTGCATCGTCACACCGATTGGCGGCGGCGGACTGATTTCGGGCATGGCCACCGTTGCCAAGCAGATGGACCCGCCGGTTGAAGTGATCGGCGTAGAGGCCAAGCTGTTCCCATCATCCTACAATGCCTTCAAGGGCGAGGACCTGCCTTGCGGAGGGGACACGCTGGCTGAAGGCATTGCCGTGAAACAGCCTGGCAAATTCACCCAAGCTATCATCAACCAATTGGTCGATGACATCGTGCTGGTCGATGAGCGGCATCTGGAAGAAGCGGTCAGCCTGCTGTTGCAGATTGAGAAAACCGTGGTGGAAGGCGCAGGCGCTGCCGGTCTGGCAGCGATCCTTTCCAATCCTGAACGTTACAAGGGCAAGAATATCGGGCTGGTGCTGTGCGGCGGCAATATCGATACCCGGCTGCTGGCCAATGTGCTGCTGCGCGATCTGGCGCGATCAGGCCGGCTGGCGCGGCTCCAGATCACCTTGCAGGACCGCCCCGGAGCGCTGTTCCGGGTGATGCGCGAGTTCGATGCGCACAACGTCAATATCATCGAAATCTACCACCAGCGCATCTTCACCAACCTGCCCGCCAAGGGGCTGATAACCGATATCGAGTGTGAAGCCCGTGACCGTCAGCAGCTTGAAGCTCTGGTCAAATCTCTGTCCGACAAGGGTTATCACGTAAGTCAGGTTGAACTGAACTGACTTGATATCTGGTCCGATTTGGGGCGTTTGTCGTCGCACATCAGGCGATTGTGGAAATTTTGTCTGCACGCTCTGCGTTTTATGGTTAACATGGTTCCAACGCGCGATTCCCGCGTGCATGAAGGATTTGTAAAACGCGCAAGCGGTGCGTTTCACACCTTAAGGCAAGAGGAACCTATCTGCTCGTGACGGCCCCCATTCGCTTTCCCCGCTTCTTCGTGACCAGCCCTGCGCCGTGTCCGTATCTAGCGGGCAAGACGGAACGGAAGGTCTTTACGGAGCTGAAAGGTCCACATTCCGAACAGTTGAATGATGCGCTCGGCCGGATCGGTTTCCGCCGTAGCCAGACGGTGGCCTACCGCCCCTCCTGCGCGGATTGCCGAGCATGTGTGTCAGTGCGCGTTGCGGCCCAGGATTTTCGGCCATCTTCCTCGCAACGGCGCAATCTGAAGCGCAATTCGGACCTTGAATCGGCAGAATGCCGTCCATGGGCGACGGCGGAGCAATATGAGCTGCTGCAACGCTATCTGGAACATCGGCACCCCGGCGGCGGCATGGCAGCGATGGACGAGGTCGATTACGCCGACATGGTGGAGCACACCAGCGTTTCGAGCTTTGTCGTTGAATACAGAGAGCCTTCTGATAACGATACACCGGGTCGGCTGGTCGCCGCGTGTCTGATGGACCGACAAGGTGACGGTCTTTCAATGATTTACAGCTTCTATGACCCGGAGCACAAGGATCGCAGCGGGCTTGGTACATATGTCATTCTTGACCATATTCGCCGCGCTGCACTGTCGAGCCTCCCGTTCGTCTATCTCGGCTATTGGGTCGAAGGCTCGGACCGCATGCAATATAAGGTCCGCTTCCGCCCGCTCGAATTGCTCGGCCCCGATGGCTGGCGCCGCCTGTCCGATGTCGAGCAGCGCGACCTTATTGACAGCGTTACGTCCGGGGGCAGAGAGAGAGCACCGGCACCCGATGGCGGCTCGAAAGACAACACGCCCGGCCTGCAGCGCGAATACAAACTCACCTGATTTCGTTCCTGTCCTGACCAAGGCCGCGACCGCGCTTGCCGCAGTGCTGGCGCTCGTCGCGCAGCCCACTGCTGCGCAGGACGGGCAGGACACGCCTTCGCTCGAGGATTTGATCCCGGATTCGGCTGTGGAGAATCCGGGGGAATGGGCGCAGGAAGGCGTTTCTGCGGAAGCTGCGGCGCAGGAGGATGCGCCGCTTCCGCTCAATCCTGATGCGCCGCTGGCGGAAATGCCGCAAGTCAGTGTTCCGTGGCCCGAACAGGTCGATCTGCCCCAGATCGCTCCGCTCGAAACGCAAGAACCCATCGATTTCGTGACCTTTGACGAGCAAATTCCTTCGCTTCCGCCGGGCAGTGAAGAACGTATTTCTAACGAGCTGGTGCTGGTCTTCCCGTCGGACAGGGCATTGTTCCCGGAACGTGACGAATTTCTCGACCGGTTCGAGGGCCTGTCCACCATCGAGCAGCTTGAGGATGACGGCAATCTCGCGCGGTTGCGCGTGCAGGCGCGCAATGATGAAGAGCTGCTGCAACGGATGTTGCGAGTCTATGGTTATTACAATGCGCAAGTGATCCGCTCGGTTGGACAGGTGGACGAGGGTGCCGAGTCCGATTTGTCGCCTGCGGCGGCGCGCTTCGATATTATGCCCGGTGAGCGGTATCGCTTTGGCGTAATTGATCTGGGTAATCTTGCCGCTGCCGGCGATGACTTTCCAGCAATGCGAGCCGCTTTCGAAATCGAGACGGGTGATCCGATTTCGCTTGATGCGATTGGAACCGAACAGGCCGACCTTGATATTGCGCTCGGCGAAACCGGCTTCCCCTTTGCCGCCATCGAAGCGCCTGAATTGCTGATCGACCATGGCCGCGTGGAAGGTGATCTGACCATGCCGGTTGAGCCGGGCGGGCAGTATAATCTGGGCGTTGTCACCAGCGATTTGCCCGACTTTCTGTCTGGCGAACACTTGTCGCGCATCGCCCGCTGGGATGCCGGTGATCTGTATCGCCGCAGCGACGAGATGGATTTGCGCCGTGCGATCCTCGCCACGGGTCTGGTTGGTTCTGTAACGCTGACGCCGGAAGTGGTGGAAGAGCCGCAGGGCGATGCGCCGGGCGTGGTGAATATCGCAGCCGCGCTCGAACCTGCGCCCCTGCGTTCGGTGGCGGGAAGTATCGGTTACGGCACAGAAACCGGCGTCCGGGTCGAAGCGTCGTGGGAGCATCGCAATCTGTTCCCGCCCGAGGGAATGCTGCGCCTGCGCGGCATTGTCGGTACGCAGGAACAGCTCGCCGAGGTGACTTTCCGCAAGAACAACTTCACCGGCCGCGACCGCATTCTGACGCTCAATGCCTTTGCCAGCACGATTGATTACGATGCCTATGACGCGCGGACGATCTCTGCTGTTGGCACATTTGAACGGGCCAGCACTCTGCTGTTCCAGAAGGAGCTGAGCTGGTCTGTCGGATTGGAGCTGGTGGCGACGCGCGAAAGCGAGGTCGACGCCAATGGAGTAGAGCAACCGCGCGAGACCTATTTCATTGCCGCTCTGCCGCTGTTCGCCCAATTTGATAATTCGGATGATTTGCTCAATCCGACCGAGGGCTGGCGCCTGTCGGCTAATCTTTCGCCTGAAATATCGGACAATGACGGGGTGCAGAGCTTCTACCTGCGCAGTCAGGCCGATGCCTCCTATTACCAATCGATTGGCGAGAACACGGTGCTGGCGGGCCGCGTGCGGTTGGCGAGCATTCCGGGTGCTGAGATTGATAGTATTGCGCCCTCGCGGCGGCTCTATGCAGGCGGCGGCGGATCGGTGCGCGGCTATGGCTACCGCGAAATCGGACCGCGCAATGACGAAGGCGATCTCACGGGCGGACGCAGCGTTGTCGAGCTTTCAGCCGAAGCGCGCATTGGCACCAATTTCTTCGATGGCGCGGTCAGTGTGGTGCCGTTTGTCGATGCGGGCTCGGTCGGCGATGACCCGACGCCCGATTTCCGCTCGATCAAATTCGGTGCGGGCGTGGGCCTGCGCTACGAAACCGGCTTTGGGCCGCTGAGGCTGGATGTTGCCTTCCCGCTCAATCCCGGTCCTAATGACAATTGGGTCGCGGTCTATGTCGCGCTGGGGCAGGCCTTCTGATGGCCGAAAATGCCATCGAGAATGACGCGCCCGAAGAGGCGGAGGGCGCGCCGCGCAAGCGCCGCTGGGTGCTGCGATCGCTTAGGGCCATCGCCTGGGTGCTGATCGGGCTCCTGGCGCTGGTGCTGCTGTTTGTCGCTTTCCTGCACACGCCGCCGGGAAGGCAGTTCATTGTCGATCAGATTGCCAAGGTCGCCCCGGCGTCTGGCCTGTCGGTTGAGGTGGGGGAGATCGATGGATCGATCCTGTGGAGCTCCACTCTCAGCGATGTGAAATTCCGCGATGCGAATGACACGCTGTTCCTTGAGGTGCCGACCGTGGATCTCAATTGGCGGCCGTACAAATGGTTCACCAGCGGATTGGATGTGCGCCATCTGGTGCTGACCGATGGCACGCTATACGCCGCGCCCGAACTGATCGCTGGCGATCCTGATGCGCCGCTGCTGCCCGATTTCGACATTCGCATTGATCGGTTCGTCATCGATAATCTGACCGTTGCGGAGGGCCTGCTGGGCGAGGGGCGGACGATCAATTTCTCCGCCGAGGCTGATGTGCGCGATGGGTTGGTCTATGTCGATGCGGGGGGCGAATTTGGCGGCGGTGACGTGTTTGCCGCACTCATCCATGCCGAACCCGATGGTGATCGCTTTGATCTCGATCTGGATTGGCAGGCCCCGCAGGGCGGCTTCCTTGCAGCCATGGTGGGTGCAGAAGAAGACCTTTCCGTGCGGCTGGAAGGCGATGGCAGCTGGACTTCGTGGGCAGGCGAGCTTGACGCGGTACAGGGCGGCACTGACCTGCTGGACTTCGATATCTACAATGAAAGCGGCCAGTACCGTATTGTCGGACGCGCGCGTCCGGGCAGCTATGTCGAAGGACTGGCAGCTCGCGCGCTGGGTGAAACTGTCACACTGACCGCGTCGGGCACACTGGATGACAGCGTGCTGGAAGGCGATTTCGTGATGCGCGCGCGCGGCGTCAACGCCGACGGAGCAGGCGTTGTTGATCTTGCCAATAACCGGATTGAGGATTTTGCGCTGGCAGCGCAATTGCTCGACCCGACGCTGTTTTCAGGCGACATCGTACTCAACGGGACGCAAATCGAAGCGACCCTCAACGGGGAATTCCGCGACCTCAGCGTGCCGCACAGGCTGACAGCGGCGGAAATCGACGCGGGCGGGATCATTGTGACCGGCGTCACACAATCCGGCACGCTTACCTATGATGGCACGCGCTTCACCATTCCTCTCGATGCCGAGATTGCCCGCATCGTTAGCGGGGTCGATTTGTTCGATCCGCGGCTCGTGAACGGCACTCTTAACGGCACACTCATCTACGCGGGTGGCGAGCTATTGTCGGACGATCTGGCCGTCAATTTCCCCGGGCTGGAGGCGCTGCTGGGCCTCAACAGCAATTTCGGCACCGGACTGACGCGCGTCACTGGTCCAGTAAATATGGCCGATCTAATGTTTGACGGGATCGGCAAGATCGATGCCGGTGCGCAAATTCGCTTTGTCATCGGCGGCGGCCAGCCGTGGACCCTTGATGCTGATCTACAGGGCCGCGTGGATGAAGTGACCAATTCAACGCTGGAAACTCTTGCTGGCACCGGCATCCGCTTTCAGGGCGGGCTGACGCTGGGCGCTGGCGCGCCCCTCGCTTTTGACAATATGCGCATTACGGCCAGCAAGGTGACTGCAACGCTGGATGGGCGGGTGGATGAAGCTGGCACCACGCTGGCCGGGTCGGGTGAGCACACCCAATATGGTCCCTTCACCGTGGAGGCGCTGATCGCCGATGATGGGCCAAGCGCTGCGCTGGTGTTTGCCGATCCATTGCCAGCCGCCGGACTTTCCGACGTGCGCGTCACGCTCGCCCCGTCCGAAGATGGCTTCGCTATCGAGACGCAGGGCGGTTCGATGCTGGGCGAGTTTGACGGGCAGATCAATCTCACCATCGCGGAGGATGGTGACACTTTCCTCGACATCACCCGGCTCGACGTGGCGCAATCGCGCGTGTCGGGTGTGCTCGAGCTGGTCGAGGGCGGTGTGACGGGTGATCTCGCCCTGTCGCGTGGGGGCATCGACGGGATGATCGGACTGGCCATGCGCGGTGGCGGGCAGGGCTTCGACATTGATGTGACCGCGCGCAACGCCCGGTTCGGCGGGGAGACGCCGCTCGGCATCAATCGCGGCACAATCGATGCGACCGGCCTGATTGCAGGGCAGGATACGACCGTGCGCGGGAATGCCAACCTTCAGGGGCTGTCATACGGCAGCCTGTTCATTGGGCGCTTTGCCGCGAGCGCACAATTGGTCGATGGCGTGGGTGAATTCGACGCCGCGATGACCGGGCGGCGGGGCAGCCGGTTTGAGCTGCTGGTGAACGGCAATGCCACGCAGGAACGCGTCGCGATTGCGGTGGATGGTTCCTATGCCGCACGCGATATCTCCATGCCGCGCCGGGCCGTGCTGACCAGACTGGACGATGGCGGCTGGCGTTTGCAGCGCTCGCAATTGTCATTTGGCGATGGCTTTGTCCTCGCCAGTGGACGCTTCGGCGGCGATGCTCCGATAGCAGGCAATGTCTCGCTTTCCGACATGCCGCTGGGCCTGGCGGATGCTCTGGCGGGCGAGCTGGGTGTTGGCGGCACGGTTTCGGGCGTGATCGAGGTGGCTGGCGGAGCCAATGGCCTGCCCACTGGCGAAGCGCGGTTGATGATCGACGATCTCACCCGCGCCAGTTCGCTACTGACTTCTCGCCCGATGGATATTGCGCTGGTTGCCGACCTTTCTGAAACACTAGCGCAGGCGCGCGCTGTGATTTCCGATGGCGGCAATGTCGACGGACGCCTCCAGGGACGCATCGTCAATTTGCCGCAAGCAGGCGGGTTGGCGGAGCGTCTCTACGCCGGCAATCTGTTCGCGCAGCTTCGCTTCAGCGGTTCCGCTGCGGCGCTGTGGCGGCTTGCAGCCATCGACTTGCTCGATGTGACTGGCGATATCGAAGTGGCGGCAGATGTGCGCGGGAAGCTGGGCGCACCGCGACTGCGCGGCTCGCTATCAGGGGATGATCTGCGAGTGCGCAGCGCGCTAACCGGGACAGATGTGACCGGCGTGACTGCGCGCGGGCGGTTTGATGGGCCACGCTTCAATCTTACCAGCTTTGCCGGAAGCGCGCCCAATGGCGGAAGGGTCACCGGCAGCGGCTATGTCGATTTGTCGAACATCACAGCGTTGCGCGGGCCGAGCATGGATATCCGCCTTGCCGCAAGCAATGCGCAAATCCTCGATATTGCCAATATGGGCGCGACGATCACCGGCCCGATGCGGATTGTCTCCAACGGCGTGGGCGGCACTATCGCAGGACGGCTGCGCGCCAGAGATGTGCGCTGGCGGCTGGGCATGTCGGCTGAAGCGATTGCGGAATTGCCGAGCGTCAATACCACCGAAATCAATCTGCCGGGCGATGTCGCGCCCTCTGCAGCCAACACTGGCCCTTGGCGTTTTCTGATCGATGTCAGCGCGCCCGGCGGCATCGAAGTCGATGGCATGGGGCTGGACAGTGAATGGCGCACCGACAATCTCCTGATCCGCGGGACAACCGATGATCCGCGGCTTGGCGGCGAAGTCAGCGTTGTGCCGCGACAGGGTTTTTATTCCTTCGCCGGGACGCGCTTTGAGATCACACGGGGCGATATCTTCTTCGACCGCAGCGTACCCATCGATCCGCGCATCGATCTGCTTGCGGAAACCGAGGTGGACGGGCTTTCGGTAGCGGTGAATGTCAGCGGCAATGCCAGCCAGCCTGCGATCATCTTCTCCTCCACCCCAGCGCTGCCGGAAGAAGAGCTACTGGCCCGGCTGCTGTTCGGCGGCTCGATCACCAATCTCTCGGCGACCGATGCGCTGCAGCTGGGTTCAGCAGTTGCTGGCCTGCGCGGCGGATCGGGGCTTGGCCCGATTAACCAGTTGCGCAATGCCATCGGGCTTGACCGCCTGCGCATCGTGGCGGCGGACCCGGCGCTCGACCGAGGCACGTCGATTGCGCTGGGCAAGAACTTCGGTCGCCGCTTCTACGCTGAGATCATCACCGATGGTGCAGGTTATTCGGCCAGCAATCTGGAATTCCGCATCACCAGCTGGCTTAACCTGCTCGGCACAGTCAGCACCGTGGGCAGGAACAGCGCGGCGGTCGAATTCCGGCGCGACTATTAGTCGGCCTCAACGCCCGTGTCCTTCAAAACCACCTCCACCGGCAGGACCACGCCATTTGCGCCGAGCATTTCCTCGCCGATCACCGCTGAAGCTGTGCCGCCGTCGCTCGATACAGTCAGACTATCGCCATCCATCGCGAAGGTGAGCGTGCCGGTGCCCATGGTCTGCATTTCCACCGGACCGCCGCTGCTTTCAATGGCGGCGGTAATATCTGCAGATGTGAGATAGCCCGGCACGATATGGTCGCGCAGCACCGCAATCAGCGCCGGACGCGCCTCTTCGCCGGTGAAATCATCACCCAGCGCCGCCATGGCATCATCTGTTGGGGCCAGCACGGTGTAAGCTGCCATGCCATCGAACGCCTGCGCCAGACCGGCATCCTCTACCAGCTGCTCAACCATACTCAGTTCGTCGGCCTCGGCAATCAGCGCGGCAATGCTTTGGGTGCTGGGATCACTGGGAGCAAGACTGCCCGCCTCATCGGCAGTTTCGTCACCGCATCCAGTTAGGGTGAGCAGTGCAGCTGCGATCGCCGTCAGCGAAGTGCGTTTCACGGAATATGTCATCATCACTCCCTTCAGATCAGCAATTCGATAGCAGCGGCAACCAGCCGCGTTTCGGGATCGATCTGATACACATAGCCATCATTGTAGCGATAATAGGCGTCCGGCCCGTCGCGATAACGATCACGGTAGCTGTAGGGCACGTTGTAAACATCATAACCGCGCGGCGGGGCCTGCCCGACGACGAACTCATCTCCCGTCAGAAGGGCTGCGACCGAGGCGATAGCCGCAGTCTCCGGGTCGAGCCGGTAGACCACATTGTCGGCATAGCGGTAATTGCGGCCGAGCCCGTAATAGCGGGAATGGTAATCCGGCACCCGGTTATGGCCATAATCGCGCGGCCACGGATTGCCGATAGCCAGCGCGCCGCCGAGCAGCGGTATGTAGCCCAAGACGCGGTTGCCATCATATTGCAGCAGGAAGCCATCTTCGTAGAAGTAGTTGCCGCTGCCATAAGGCAAGCCCCACCAATTGGGCGCGTAATTGCCATAGCGATAGGCCCGGTCGTGCTGACGCGCCTGCCCCGGCGGCAGGCAGCCATTGCGCTTTGCCGCGAGGCCGGGGGGGCAGCCGTTGATGAGACCAGTCTCGCGATAGAATATGCGATCTAGCAGGCCGCCATCGCGGCTGTTGCGATTACCATTATTCCCATTTCCGCGATTGGCGGCACTTGGGCCGCGTTCGCCGCGATTACCATTGCCCGCATTGGCATTGCCGCCGCCATTCCCGCGATTGCCAGCCTGTGCCGGAGCGCCGCTATTACTGCGATTGCCCGCTTGCGCATTGCCGGCGCCACGGTTGCTGCGGCCAGCATCGGCGTTCCCGCGATTGCCCGGATTGCCGCGTTCAGCGTTTCCGCCCCCGCGATTGCCGCGCGCCGCATTCCCGCCTCCACTTCCCTGATTGCCGCGTTCGGCTTGAGCGGGTGGCCCGCCGCGATTGCCGTTCCCGTTCCCGCCACCATTGCCGCCGCCATTGCCATTACCTTGCGCCAAGACCGGCGTTGCGGCGAGCGCAAGGATTGAAACTGCTGCTGTCAGGATTTTCATTCTTCCGACTCCTCTGGCTGCCAAACGCAATGGGGGCGATCACGGTTCCACAAATGCGCTGAACCGCTCACATTTTCATCCGCTCCGGTAAAGCGCGCTTTCGGCGGCGCGGCGACGCACGAGACCTTTCATGACGCGTCCCCCCGCATAACACCAACGGTCGAATTCGCGCGCCGCGCCGGCAAAGTCGCCCGCCTTGTGCTTGCGCGTGAGTGTCGCTTTTCCGATTGCGCCAGTATTGTAGTGGAAGCTGACCAGCGCATCGAATTGGGCCTGGCTGGTGGGCGCGTCACCCAATGTGCGCTCCACGTCCTTGGCATAGCGCACCAGATCTTCCTCCAACCGCGCATCGCATTGATCCTGCGTCCACACAGTGCCACGCACAATGCGCCCGCCGGAAAAGCGATCCTTGCCCGTCGCGCCCCAACCAATGGTCCACGGATCGCCGCCTGTGCCGGGGTCGGGATAGGCCTCAACCATGCCATCGGCCCGCTTCTTGGCGCATCCTTCGAAACGCTTGATGAGGGCCACGCCATCAGGTCCAATCTTGCCGGACACCGGGTAATGTGGAGCACATGGAGCACTGTCCTGATGTGAATGTTCCGGATGGTGATCCAGCACATCATCCATTGCCTTCACCTCGCTCTGGCGGAAGGGGCGTCCGAGCATGCGGCGGACAGTATCGAAGAATGGTTTGCGGTCCATATTGGTTTGTCTCCTGCGCTGAATTGGCTTCAGCCGCTAGGGCGCGGTCCAGACTGTAGGAAAG